>WNFJ01059271.1_pt1 | contig 17437 bp, 10 predicted proteins | sample 5400461 | NCBI WGS metagenome assembly WNFJ01 (sample SAMN13153349, study PRJNA577476) | soil metagenome | isolation source: 115 cm saprolite on Douglas fir-dominated hillslope | place: USA:California | collected 2013-09-17 | reverse complement strand
TTGGTGGGATCGCATCTGGACACGGTGCCGAATGCCGGCGCGTTCGACGGGATATTGGGAGTGGTGCTGGCGGCCGGGCTCGTGGAATCGCTCGAAGGGTTGAAGCTGCCGTTTGGGATCGAGGTCGTTGGCTTTTCGGAGGAAGAGGGAGTGCGGTTTGGAGTTCCGTTCATCGGAAGCCGCGCGCTGGTGGGCCGCGTGGATGAGGAACTTCTCGGCCGCAAAGATGAGCGCGGAATTTCCGTTCGGAAGGCGATTCAGGATTTTGGGTTGAACCCGGATGAGATTTCTAGAGCCGCCCTGAGAGATGATGTTTTGGGATATATCGAATTTCACATCGAACAAGGGCCGGTGCTGGAAAATTTGGGGCGGCCGCTCGGAGTCGTGGAAGCCATCGTTGGCCAAAACCGTTTGGAGTTCACATTTTCAGGGCAAGCGAACCACGCGGGCACGACACCGATGAATCTGAGGCACGACGCGCTTGCCGCGGCTGCGGAGTGGATTCTTGCCGTGGAGAACCTGGCACAGCGCCTTCCTGGGATCGTGGCGACGGTGGGATTCGTTGAGGCAACGCCCGGCGCGATGAACGTGATTGCTGGAGAAGCGCGCGCCACGCTGGATATTCGCCACGCTTCGGATCGTGCGCGAACCGAAGCGCTGGATGAGTTGATTCGGCAAGCGGAGTCGAGCGGCCGGAGGCGCGGCGTGACCGTGAAGTGGCGGACTCTCCTGGCGCAACACGCGGTGGCGATGGATCCGTTTCTCACAGAGCAGATCGCGCAGGCCATTCAGAAAGCCGGTTGCGAGCCACATCGCATGGCGAGCGGCGCGGGGCATGATGCCATGACCCTCGCGGAAAAAATTCCCGCGGCAATGATTTTTTTACGAACGCCCGGGGGCATCAGCCATGATCCGTCGGAATCGGTGCATCTGGACGACGTCGCGAGAGCGCTTGAGTGCGGACAGCATTTGCTGACGCAGCTTGCGGCTTCGCAGGAATTCGTGGGAAGGACGTGCCGTGCATAATCTTGGGCAAACGCGCAGCTCTCATCAACGTAATCACCTGCTCCTCACTCCCGATACTTTTGTGCGCACCGCGCTGCCCGGCATGAAGAATGCTTCCGCGATCGTTCACGTTGGCCCCGCGCTCGGTGCGGCGTTCACCGAATACACTGCGGAATTTGAACCGAAAGGCGAGTTGGGAAATACCTCCGCGCAGCGTTTCATTTATGTTTTGGAAGGAGGTGTGACGCTCGAGGTCAAGGGAAAGCGGTATGAGCTTGGCGTGCGCGGCTATGCTTATTTGCCTGAAGATTTTTCGCACAAAGTTGTTGCGAAAGAAAAGAGCCGGGTTGCCGTTGTTGAGAAATTCTACGCGCGAATCGAGAAAACGGAGCCACCGCGCTTGATCGTTTCGAACGAAGATTCGATATCCTCGCATGCGCTCGATGGCGATTCCGATTTGCAGGTCAAGTGCCTGCTGCCCGACGAGCAGCAATTTGATTTTGCGGTGAACACCATGGTTTATCAGCCCGGCGCCTCGCTCAGCATGGTGGAAATGCACGTGATGGAGCACGGGCTGATCATGCTCGAAGGAAGCGGCATTTACCGGCTCGGTGATTCGTGGTATCCCGTCACCGCGGGCGATTTTATTTGGATGGGGCCGTGGTGCCCGCAATGGTTTGGGGCGATTGGAAAAGTGCCCGCAAAATATTTGATTTACAAGAATTGGAACCGGCACCCTCTCGGCGACGCGAAGAAATGAAATTGGAAATTGATCAGCAGCGGCTGAATTCAGAAATTGAGACGCTGGCCGCCATTTCGGACGCGGAGCTGCCTGCGGTCACGAGAATTGTTTTCACACCGACGGATTTGAAAGCCCGCGCGTGGGTGATCTCGCGCTGCGAAGAAGCCGGGCTCGCGGTGCGGCAGGATGCCATTGGAAACATTTTCGCGCGATGGAGCGGCTCTGATCCCGCAGCACCTGCCGTCGGCACAGGTTCGCACATTGATGCGATTCCGAATGCCGGGAAATATGATGGCGTCGTTGGAGTGCTTGGCGGGCTCGAAGCGATTCGCGCGCTGCAGCGCAGCGGATTCCGCCCCACGAACCCGATCGAACTTCTTGTGTTCGCGACGGAGGAACCGACGCGTTTCGGCATTGGGTGCCTGGGAAGCCGATTGCTTTCGGGAACGCTCTCCGCTGATGCCATTGCCAAATTGAAGGACCGCGATGGCGAATCGGTGGACGAAGTTCGCCGAAAGGCGGGCTTCGGTGGAAATCTTCAAGATGTAAAACTTCCGAAAGATTATTACCAGGGATTTGTGGAATTGCACATCGAGCAAGGGCCGCTCCTCGAACGCGCGCAGACTTCGCTCGGAATTGTGAAGAGCATCGCGGCTCCGGCGAGTCTTCGGATTTCTATCGAAGGTGCGGGAGGGCACGCCGGCGGAGTGCTCATGCCGGACCGCAAAGACGCGCTTTGCGCGGCCGCGGATATGATTCTGACTATCGAAAATGCTGCGCGTTCGAGCGGCGCTGCCGACACCGTTGCCACTGTCGGCGTGTGCGATGTCTTTCCGGGAGCGGTGAACAGTATTCCGAGCCGCGTGGGTATGACGCTCGACATCCGCGATACGGATTTGGGGCGGCGCGATGGAGTGATGCAGACGATCGAACGCGCAGCGCAAAGCATCTCCGCGAAACGCCAAGTCTCGGTTCAGTCTGAGGTGCTCAATGCGGATGCGCCGGCGGATTGCGCTCCTGAAGTTCGCGCAGCCCTTTCGGATTCCTGCCGCGAGCATGGATTCCCGTTTCTCGAAATCGTGAGCCGGGCGTATCACGATTCACTTTTCCTTTCGCGGATCGCTCCGACCGGGATGCTTTTTATTCCCTGCCGCAATGGTTACAGCCATCGCCCTGATGAATATGCCGCGCCGGAAGATATCGCGCGCGGGGCGCTGGTGCTGGCGCAGTCGTTGGCGAAGCTGTGTGGCAGTTCTCAGTGATCAGTTGTCAGTGTTCCGTAAGAGCAGAAAACCCACATCACCGTTCGTCCATAAGAGTAGTTTTAAAGCTGAACGAATGGCGGCCGGAAGAAAAGCGGCGGCAAGCCGCCGCACTCCAAGGTGGGAAAGATCCTTAGTCGCGATGCTCCTGAGGACAGGAATCCTTCGTCGGAGTCCTGGTTAACCATAACAGGGGTCCCCCCTTATGTTTTTCATAAGTTGTTTGTGTCTAAATAATTTAGTGTTTCTGTAAGTGATTTAGAATCAACACTTGCGGGCATTTCTATAAGTGTTGATTCTAAAGGTAGTTAGCGTGTTTTTTTCCAGCATTTTTGCAAGTGTTGATTCTAAATAGCTTAGTGCAAATTTGAGTTTGAAAAGAGAGTTCGCCTCGCGGATGGCAAGCGTCACACGAGGCCTTTGCCCCGAGGCGGAAAAGACGACGGTCCGCTGCGGTCGGAATCACACACTGCTGGGGCGGTGGAAAAGCGGCAGACAAGCTGCCGCATCGAAGATATTTTGCACTCTTACCTGGTAAGTATCGCAGCAAACGAGCTATGGGCGGTCAAGAGGTTTTTGCGCCTGAGGGTGGGCCAGTTTCCGAGTTGCTGACATAAGCGGAAGTGATCGCTCAAAAAGGGGGTAATTAGGCCGACACTTCTATACGTCAAGTGTGTTTTCCTAAGGACAGATTCTCTGGCAGGATCAAAATAACAGCATCCTCATTCTGAACTCAGCCAGGAGACTAAAATCCGCCATGAAAAGAACCATATTAGCCGGCGTGCTGCTTGGGCCCGTTTCCGTGCTCCTATCGAGTGGAATATCTTCTGAACCGCGGCAACCCAATGCTCAGGCCGTTGCGCCCGCGCCTTCCGGCGCGACCGCAGCTTGGACCCTTAAGGTGAAGGGAGACATCCACTGGCAGCAGGTCACGCCGATGGGCGCGCTTCTCGTCTCGACCGAAGCAGCACTCGCGGCTGTCGATATCGAGCGCGGCCAGATCATGTGGGAGAAACCCGAACTTGGCGGGTTGCCGACCGACAGCGTCCACATGGTCGACGGCTCTCTCCTGATAGAAGCGACGCGCCCGGGCCTGTTGGTGATTTTTGACCCGGTGACTGGCGCGGTCGTCTTCGATTCCCGGCGCCTGAACTTGACGCGAGTCGTTACCCGCCGCGTTCTGCCGCAGAGCGGCACCCTTCTCGTCCATGGAAACCGCGCGGCCGGGCCTTCGGTCGTTGCGCTCTACGATCTCGTGACTGGCGAACAGCGTTGGACGAACGAAGCGTTGTTCGAACAGGCCGAGCCCCAGAAGAGGGGATTCGGTGCGCTGATGCAGGGTTTACAGCGCACGGCTTCCGAGAGCACCGCGCTGGAGGTCCTGCAGGCGGGACCTGACATGATCGTCGTCCACACGCTGATGGGTTTGCGCGCTCTGGACGCGCGGACTGGCGCAGTCCGGTGGTCCGCAGCATTGACCACCACCCGATGGGCCCAACCCGCGCGACACGTGCGACTCTACCCTTCGCTCAACAAAACCGATCGCGTTTACGTGAGCTTCGACGACCACCTCATGGCCTACAGCCTCGCTGAAGGTCAGGCGCTCTGGGCCAAGCCCGCGAGCGTGGAGGGACACATCCGCGATATCGTCCAACATCCGGCTGGGATCGTCATGCTCCCCGAAGCACCGCCGGAAGGTGAGCCAACGCGTAGCCGCCGGGTCATCAACGGAGTTGTTCAAACCGGCCTCAACGTGGCTCGCTACGAAGATGGGACGATGGTCGCCGCGAAGCCGCTCCGTATGCACGGCAACGTAATAGACGCAATGGTTGCCGGTGACGCTGTGGCGCTGGCTGTGGACGCCGAGTCGCGCACTTTCGTGAACGTGCTGGATGTGGCCACCGCGACGCTGCGTCTGAAGAAGGATGTGAAGATCAAGGGCCAGCTCGTCTACGCGGAGCTTACGCCGGCGGGCCTGCTCTACGTGTCGCGCCCCGACGCCGCGACGAATGCGGAGGTGAACATCATTGACCTTGCCACTGGCGAGCCGAGGTTTAAGGACGCGATCGAGAGCGGCAAGCCGTTGAGTGCGGAGGACTACAATGCCGCGCGGTACTACCTGCATCATGTTGTAGAGGGGCGGACGCTTTACGTGTTCGCGAACCGCGACCACCGCTTGTACGCAGTCGATCGCGAGGCCGGCACCTTCCGCGCGCTCGGCGGCGAGATCAAGCTGCAGGGCGGCGAAGATCCAATTGATATGGAGATCCGGCCTGGAGGCGTTGTCCTCATCGCGCCGCAGAACCTTGTGCTCGTGGCGCGGGATGGGCAGGTGAAGCAGCAGGTTTATTACCCTGCGCCGCAGCTTCCGGGGCTGGTCCGTGCGCTCTATACGGTGAACGCGGTGCGCGCCGGCCTGTACGGCGCCGCCGCCTCGGCGTGCGGCGACGCCTTCACCCAAGCGTCGCAGAAACCCACGGATGCCAATGCGCGATACGTCACCGGGCAACTGGCGACGGCGTACTCGCAATCCGGCGCGCAGCTCACAGGCTACTCGCGCCAGTCGGCGGCGCTCGCGACGAAACGGTTCAAGGCCTCGCTCACCGTCCGCGGATCGGTTTTTATGTTGACTCGCGCTCCCGATGGGAACGGAAATGTACTGCTTCAGATCGACAAGGACAGCGGGCAGCCGCGCGCGCGTGTGGATCTGGGCAAGGAGCGCGAGCCGGTGTACGCGGTGGACGACGTCGCCGGCATGCTCTTCCTGCGGACCGCGCCGAGCACGCTAGTCGGCTACCGGCTCTGATCGCGGCGCGCGGGCGCGAATTCAGCGCTGCGCCGCCGCTCTATGTCGCCGACTTTGCCCTCACCGGTGCGAATGGCACTTCTATGTGTAGCCACCGGCGCCTCTCGGGACTGTGCCTGGACCACGGGGCACTCGGAAACCGGGCCACTACCAAGGGGAGGCGGATTAAGACTTATTCGGCGGCGAGGAAGGCGTAGCGGAGGACGAAGAGGGCGGAGAGGACCCAGATGAGGGGGCTGATTTCGCGGTGGCGACCAGTGCCGAGTTTGATGAAGGTGAAGGAAAGCAGGCCGAGGCTGAGGCCGGTGGCGATGCTGAAGGTGAGGGGGGTGGCCACCAGGGTGAGGAAGGCGGGGAAGGCTTCGCTGAAATCGTCCCAGCGAACGCGCGCCACGGCGCCGCACATGAGCGCGCCGACGAGGATGAGGGCGGGAGCGGTGGCGTAAGCAGGGATTGCAGCTACGAGCGGGGCGCAGAACATGGCGACCAGGAAAAGCGCGGCGATGACGATGTTGCCGAGGCCAGTGCGGGCTCCGGCGGCGACTCCGGCGGCGCTTTCGATGTAGCTGGTGACGGTGGAGGTGCCGGTTAGGGCGCCGAACATGGTGCCGAAAGCGTCGGCGAGGAGCGCGCGGCTCGCGCGGGGAAGTTTTCCGTCGCGCAGGAAGCCGCCTTCTTCGCAGACGCCAACCAGAGTGCCCACATTGTCGAAGAGATCGACAAAGAAGAACACAAAAATGAGCTCGCCAAAACCAAGTTTTGTCGCCGAGCGCAAGTCCAGCTTGAGAAACGTGCCGGATGGATGCGGCAGCGAGAAAAAATGCGCGGGCCAGTGACTGAGCCCGAAAGGAATGCCTGCAAGGGTGATGACGACGATGCCCAGAAGAATGGCGCTGCCAACGCGCCGGGCCATCAAGATGGCGATGAGAATGAGTCCCGCGGCTGCGAGAAGGACTTGCGGATCGGAAGTTTTGCCCAGTCCGACGAAGGTAGCGGGATTGGCCACAATGATCTTCGCGTTGCGCAGCCCAATGAACGCGATGAATAAGCCGATGCCTGCGGCGGTGCCGTATTTGAGGCAATTGGGAATGCCGTTGACGATCTGTTCGCGAATGTTGGTGAGCGTGAGAATCAGAAACAGCAAGCCGGAAAGAAACACGACACCGAGAGCGGTCTGCCAGGGCACGCCGCGGCCGAGAACGATGGAGTAGGTGAAGTACGCGTTGAGGGACATGCCCGGGGCGAGGGCGATCGGGTAGTTGGCCCACAATCCCATGATGAGCGTGGCGATCGCAGCGGAAATGCAAGTGGCAAACAGAACACCGTCAACGGGCATGCCGCCCTCGGCGAGGATGCGCGGATTCACCACCACGACGTAGGCCATGGTCATGAAGGTGGTGAGGCCCGCGAACAATTCGCGCTGCACGGTAGTCTGATTTTCTTGAAGATGAAATACGCGCTCGAGCAAGCGGGTTCCCTTCAAATAAAAAGGTGCGCCACTATAGGCCGGGAGCGTCGCGACGTCAACGGCAGAAACGCAGCGCAGAAGCATTGTTCGCTTTCACGGCTCGCAGAAAAAACAGCGGCGCCGGCCTGCAGCTAATGCGGAAGGGTGGATTCGCGAGCAGCCCAATGTTCGACAATATCCCGCACCACTTTATCGCCGACGGTCTGAGCCGCTTCCAAAGCAGGAAAGTAAGCAGAGTAATTGCCGGATACCATAGTCTTCAGGCTGTCGGCAACGTTCATGCCCGATGGCTCGCGGTCGTAATTGCTCACCGTGCGCAGCACCAGAACACGCTGCAGATCCACGCGGCCGGCTTGGCTCAAGAACGTGAGCGCCTGCATCGTGCCGGTGTCCTCCATGGCCGAAATCATGTAATTTCCTTTGCCGGAGGTGTAATAGCGCGTCCAGGCGTTGGCCCACTCATTCATTTTTGAGCCGTGCCAGAAGGTGCTCGACGAGAGCGCGTCGCCCCGCGTGACGAATGGCGGCTTCAACGCATTCGGAAATCCGACGAAGCGCGCCCGCGAACCGCGCAGAGAATCGGCATCGGGAAGCGGCACATCTTTCGTCAGGCGAAATGCCCAGCCGACAAGTTCGGGATTGAGCGTGTAGACCTCGCCCTCAAGCTCCTTGCGTACCGGTTCTTCGTAGGGGGTCGCTTTGCGCAACGGCACGTAGCCGGTCGGCCAATTTTCCGGAATCTGGCGAGCGTCGATCTCGTAGGCCAGATCGCCGTCGAGAACGTGATCCGCCCAAACCGCCGAGCCCAGTGATACATCTGCGGGATCTCCGCCTCCAATCCCGGCGACAATCCAGTACGCTTTCGTGAGATCGAATCGCGGGTCCAAACCGACGGCCATCACGGAGGCGGCTGCCTTGGCGGTTCCTACTCCGGTCAAGATGCCCAGCACTCCGTCCTTGTTTAGACGCACATGGTGATACCCGGATGGGAGAGGAATAATTTGATCCAGGTGCTCGCGCTCGACCCAGAGTTGGTATTCCCCGGGTGTGTCCCCGGTGTCCTGGCCGCGTTCGAACATGGCGACCACCACGACCTTGATGCGGATCGGCGTGCCGGAAGTTGTTGCTTGGGCACGAAGCAGAACGGGGGAAATTCCGAGCACGATCAACACCAGAACGAACCGCTTATGGAGCCTGCTCATAAAATCTCCCGGCCTCTTGATCTGCCTGATCTGGCGATATGCTTTGCTGCGCGCGAATGAGACTCTATATCACAGCTTGCAGCCGCAAGAATCCGATTGTTCCGTGGCCAATCCGACCGTGGGGCGATTTTCTGGAGAAGACTTGCATGAAAAACTTGAAAATAAATCCTTCGCGAAGCCTCCCTTTCTCCAGGTCGTCCCGGGTTCTAGTTCTTTTGTTACTCTTGGCCTCGCCTTCTTTGGCCCAAACTAAGGCCCCGCATTCTTCGGCCGTGCCGGCAAGTTCCGAACAGCGCACCGAACTCCACCTCCAAGCCGCGCGGCAGAATCCGCTTCAGCTCCGTCACTTTCTGATCGGCATGCCGAAGGGCGCCGATCTGCACAATCATCTGAGCGGCGCTGTTTACGCGGAATCCTGGATTCGCGCCGCCGCCGAAGATCATTTGTGCGTCGATCTTGCCAAGCTCGCTTTCGCGAAGCCGCGGGGCTCGTCGAGCAGCGGAACGGAGCAACTCTGCGGAGACGGGAAAGTCCCGGCGGCAGACGCTTACAAAGACCAGCATCTCTTTGACGCGCTCGTGGATGCATTCTCCATGCGCGGCTTCGTGCCCTCGGCAGGAGTGACGGCGCACGATCATTTTTTCGACGCGTTTTCAAAATTTGGCGGTACCGATCACCGCCATCTCGGCGAGTGGATCGACGAGATCGCCACTCGAGCTGCCGCACAGAATGAACAGTATCTCGAGCTGATGCACACGCCAGACTTCAGTCACACCGCTGCAATCGCCAGAGAAATCGGCTGGCATGACGATTTCAACCAATTGCGCGACGAATTGCTAGCCCACGGATTGCGTGACGACGTGGCCCTTGCCAAGACGGGCCTCGACCAGGCCGAAGCTCTCCGACTGCAGCGTGAACGCTGTGAGCAGCCGGATGCGGCTTCCGCCTGCCATGTCGAGGTCCGCTATCTCTGCCAAGTTTTGCGCGGCTTCCCCAAGGAGCAGGTCTTCGCACAAACACTGCTCTGCTTTGAGACGGCTTCAGCTGATCCGCGATTCGTGGGCATCAATCTAGTCATGCCTGAGGACGGCTACACGGCCATGGCCGACTACGGGCTGCACATGCGCATCGTCGGTTTCCTTCACGCGTTTTATCCGAAGGTCCACTTAAGTTTGCACGCGGGAGAGATTGCGCCGGGCTTTGTTCCGTATGAAGGTCTCTGCTGCCACATTCGCCTCGCCGTCGAGCAGGCGCAGGCGGAGCGCATCGGTCACGGCGTCGACATCATGTACGAGAATCATCCTCACGCGCTCTTAAAAGAGATGGCCGCGAATCACGTGATGGTGGAAATCAGCTTGACAAGCAATGACGTGATTCTAGGGGTGAGCGGCAAGGATCATCCTTTTTTGCTTTACCGGATGTTCGGCGTCCCCGTGGCGCTGTCATCCGATGATGAGGGCGTTTCGCGCATCGACCTGACGCACGAATTCGTCCGCGCCGTCCAGACTTACGATCTTCACTACGCTGACCTCAAGCGCATAGTCCGTACCAGCCTGGAGCACAGCTTCTTGCCCGGCGCCAGTTTGTGGAACGCGCCGGATGTCTTCACTCACGTCGTTTCCGCTTGCTCGCAGGATTCGCCGGGTGCAGATAAATTTTCTTCCCGCTGTGCTGATTTTCTCGGGTCCAACGAAAAAGCCGGCCAGCAGTGGGAGCTCGAGCGGCGCTTTCGCGCGTTTGAATCTGGATTATGACGGCTGTTTCTTCCACCGCAATTGCACCTTGCACCGAACCCGCAAGACCAGTATGGTAGCCGCTTTCATTCGCAGCCGAATTAGGCGGAAAAAAGGAACGGTCCTGCATGGGGAATCCGGCACAAGTGCAGCGGCAGATGGCAGGGTACGGATTGCGCCGCGAGGTACTTTCCCCGATGGAGACGCTGGCGCAGTCCGTCTCCACCATCGCGCCCACAACGACGCCGGCGGCTACCATTCCACTCGTTTGCGCTTTGGCCGGCAACGGTACCTGGCTCGCCTATGTGCTGGCAACGGCGGCGATTCTTCTAGTGGCGTTGTGCATCAGCCGGTTCGCACGCTACTCGGCTTCGCCCGGCTCGCTTTATACCTACGCTTCGATGATTCTTCCCCCGTGGCTGGGAGCCACAGTTGCCTGGAGCCTGCTGCTCGCCTATATCGCCACGGGTTCGAGCGTTATTGGCGGCTTCTACCCCTACGCTAACTTGCTTCTTCACGATGCCACCGGCCACCTCACTTCCGCCGTTTTCCTGGCGCTGATTGTCACCGCCGTATCCATGGGAATCGCTTGGCGCGACGTCAAAGTCTCGGCGCGGCTGATGCTGTGGATCGAAGCCGTCTCCGTTGCATTGATTTTGACCGTGGTCGTGCTCGTTCTGGTGCGCCACGGCCTGCATTTGGATTGGACGCAGCTTCGATTGCGCGGGATGACGGGAAGCGGACTGCGGCTGGGATTGGTTCTGGCGCTCTTCAGCTTCGTAGGGTTCGAAAGCGCGACCACGCTTGGCTCGGAAGCGCGCAACCCGCTGAAAACAATTCCGCGCGCGGTGATCCAGAGCGCCCTTCTTGCGGGCGTCATTTTCATCGTTTGTGCTTACACCGAAGTGCTTGGCTTACGCACCATCGGGCAAGACCTAGGCGCGAGCCAAGCACCAATGCGCGTGCTTGCCGGTGTGGGCGGTGTGCCAGTTCTGGGATTACTCATCGATATTGGCGTACTGGTAAGCATGTTTGCCGGAACGCTGGCGTGTATCACCGCGGCTGCACGCGTTCTCCTTCTCATGGCTCACAACGGCCTCACGCACGGCTCGCTGCGCGCGACACACGCGCGCCATGAAACGCCAGGCCGCGCCATCGTCGTGACGGGCATCGCGGCCGTCGCTCCCGTGGCTGTTTTGGCAGCGCGTGGCGCCAGCGGGTTGGACGTTTATGGCTGGATGGGTTCGCTGGCCACTTACGGCTTCATTGTGGCTTATGCTTTGGTTTGCGTTGCCCTTCCGAGTTACTTGCGCGGACACGGCGCGTATCGCCCGCGAGGGCGCATCATTCCATGGCTGGCTTTCACGTCCATGCTGCTGGCACTTATCGGCAATCTTTATCCGGTTCCCGAGGGACCCTACGGGAAGCTGCCGTACATTTACCTCGCGTACTTGTGCGCGGGATTGCTTTGGTTTTTCCTGCAAAGGAGCGGCAAGGAAGCGTAGCCAGCCAAGAATTGAGACTCTTGCTTCGCCTGCGGCTGCGCGGCAAGCCGCCCGAATCCCATCAACGCGAACAGGCGGAACGCCGGTTGAAGGCCGGGCACGTTTTCCACAGGAAGTGAAAAACAAATCGGCGCAAATCAAAAATTTCATTACTATTCCGAACGAAAATGGAATAGCTTCTTTCAAACATTTTGATTCTGTCCGCAGGGCTTGGCGAGGCCGCGAACATCGCTTTAATAAACCGAAGTTCCGAGAGAGTCTTGGGAGGATTTTATCGGCCAAGTGTATCTAGATTATTCAAGGAGGCCGTTTCGAATGACTAAGAACAGGAAAACTACATTCTCCGTCTTCTTCGCCACTTCATTCCTCTCTTGCTGCATCCAGTTCGTCCTCTCATCCCCTGTACGAGCGCAGCAAACCCTTGGCGGCATCACCGGCACGGTTACCGACGCTTCCGGCGGCATACTGCCGAACACGACGGTGAGCATCGTCAGCGACCAGACCAAGCTCAGCCGGACGCAGACCACTAACGCTGGCGGCAGCTACGATTTTGTGAACTTGCCGATCGGCAGCTACACCCTGACTTTTACCCACGACGGATTTGAGACGCAAAAAATACCGTCCATCGTGGTGCAGGCCGACCGCACCGCGACGGTTAGCGCGACACTGAAAGTCGGCCAGGTGGGAACGACAGTAACTGTGGAAGCCAGCCCGCTGATGAATGCGGTAGACACCACCAACGGTTACGTTCTTGAAGAAGATCAGATCGAGTCAGTTCCCCTGCCTACGGGAAGCTTTACCGGCATTGCCATTCTGTCGCCCGGCGTGAACGCGGAACTCTCTGGAGGAGTGGGCGTGAACAATGGATTGGGCAATCAGCCCATCTGGGCCAACGGGCAGCGCGACACCAGCAACACGTTCATGATGAACGGTGTGGACGCCAGCAACTTGTTCAACGGGAAAAGTACCAGCTCCGTGGCTTCTGCCCGCATCGTGAACAACACCGGCATCGGCGGCGCGGCCAGCCTTTCCAGTACCACTGCGGAGCCTATCCAGAGCACTGCCTCCCCTTATCTGGCAATCGGCCAGGCCCTCCCCACTCCGGCTCCAGAAACCATCCAGGAATTTCGCGTAAACACTTCCATGTACGACGCGCAGCAAGGCTCCACCAGTGGCGCACACATTGACATAAGCACCGCATCCGGAACGAACGATTTGCACGGCAGCGCCTATGTCCACCGTGGAACTGACGCCCTCAACGCCGCGCCCTTTTTCTACAACGCTGATCCCAACATCCCGGCAAGCGACAAAGTTCCGGAACTTCATCGTTACACCGCCGGCGGCACGCTCGGCGGACCAATCCTCAAAAACAAACTTTTTGGCTTCATCAGCTTCCAGCACACGCATGATTCCGATCAGGAGATCGGCAGTTCGCGCGTGGCGGTGCCGCCGGGACTCACGAGCGACCGTAGCGCGGCCGCCCTTGCCGCTCTCGTCAACGGCAACTTCCCCGATGCCGTCACAACCAACCCAACTGTTGGCACCGCGCCCGGCGATATCAATCCGATCGCCTTCGGCCTGCTCAATTACAAACTTGCAAACGGCCAGTTTTTGATCCCTTCCGCCAGCACCAATCTCGCTGTAAATCCCATCAGTATCAACTTTCCGGAAAATGCCTTCACGGTCGGCACCTCTTATTTTCTAGCCAATCAGGGCGTTGCCGATATGGACTGGAATGCGAGTTCTGCGGACACTTTGGCCGTGAAATACTATTACCAACATGATCCCAGTATCGCCCCGTACGCTTATTCCGGATCTCCCGGATTCACCCAGCATCTGGATGCCGGCAGCCAAGTGGTCTCCATCACGAATACCCAAACTCTTACGCCGCGTCTTAGCATCGCGGAAGTTTTCGGCTTCATCCGCGAAAAGGTCTATAGCACTATCGACCAGCCATTCACGCCTCAGCAGTTTAGTTCCTACGTTCAGAAGCTCACTGGCCTCTCCGCGGCAGAATCCAACTTCAACACCTTCGGCTCCACTTTCTTCCCAGGTTTGTCAATTGTTGACAACTATGGAAATGTCGCTCCCTATAACACCAGCTTTGTTCCCAACGCGGGCATGAATATCGGCAGCGGCGCCAACTCCCAGGGGGCTTTTACCGGCGTCTTCCAAAATCGCTTCATGCCCTCGGCCAACGCCATCTGGGTCCATGCAAAGCACACATTCACATTTGGCGGAAGCTCTGCTTATACTCAGCTCAACACGCGGGATGAGCGCACCAACAAGGGCGTTATTGCTTTCGCCGACTTCTCACAATTCTTACAAGGTTTGGAAACCTCTTACAGCCCCAACGGTTTCGTCACTTCCGCTTTTCTCCAGGGCGACGCCAACCGCTACTATCGTTCCAAGGATATCGGCGCCTATCTTCAAGATAAATTCCAGATTCGCTCCAACCTGAGTGTCACCGCAGGTCTTCGCTTGGATGACCATGGCGGCCTGATCGAGAAATATGGGCGCATCTATAATTTCGAACCTTCGCTGTACAACTACAACGCGTCCACCGACACCATCGTCTCCAACGGATTGATCATTGGCGGCAACAACAAACTGTTCCCCACCAAAGGGGTCAGCAATTCCACGTTAACCGGCAGGCAGTGGGGTCTTGCGCCACGATTGGGCTTGGCTTGGAGCCCCAATAAGTTTCACAACAAAATGGTGGTCCGCGCCGGCTGGGGCATGTACTACGACCGCGGTGAACTCTTCACCTATCTTTCGCCTTCACGAACGGCGGAGACTGGTTGACCCCGAAAGGTCCCCCTGGAATGACACCGGCGGCGACGCCCGGGGAGAGGTAGGCAAAGAGTTCGCCGCGATCGGGACTTTTTACGAAGGGTTCATCCCTACGTGCGACCCCACTCAGCCGAACGGTGCCTCCTTTAACAATCCCTGGGGCGCAACTCTTCAGGCCCCGCCTACTGGCAATCCCGCCACTATTAGCCTGCCCAACGCGGCGGCTATTGCCAATGGCTCACAGCTCTTCGCATTTGCTGATTACAATCGGAAAAATAAGCTCCCTTACACCTTCAATCAGATTCTTGATATCCAATGGCAGCCGCGAAACGACCTGTTGATCGAAGTCGGTTATGTTGGCAACTTGGGCCGTCATGAAGTGATTCCCATTCCGTTCAACCAGGCCGGGATCGCCACACCCACCCGCCCCATTCACGGCCAGAATTACACCTACGGTTACAACATCCTCGCACCGGTGGGCTGTAATCCTACGAGCAACGCTGCTGCCTGCACCGCCTACACTCCAACCTGCAATTTGAGCGGAGCTCCAGGCTCTACGAACGGTTGCCAATTCATGGGCCTTCCCGATAAGACTTCCATGATCGCCACGTATGAGGGAGGCAATGTCGACCTTCGCGTTCCCTTTATTGGCTATTCGTCTGAATCCGAGTCCTACACAGCAGCGGGTATCTCGGCTTACAACGCTCTGCAGGCACACGTCGAAAAACGCCTGAGCCGTGGGCTGCAGGTCGGCCTCTCCTATACCTTCTCGCACTCCACCGATGAGCAGAGCGGCATGGGCCTGTTCTATAACGGAAACAACCCAACCAATCTTCGCAGCGGCTACGGCTTATCGGACTTCGACCGCAAACACGTCATCAATTTCACTTATCTCTACCAACTCCCCAAATTTTTTGAACTCACATCGCTCAAGGGCAGATTCGCGGATGGCTGGGCCATCGAGGGTCTTGCCATCATTCAAAGCGGCCAGCCATACAGCGTCATCGATTACTCCGGCGCGGTCGGCAGCATTTTCTACGGCACGTCTGACGGCATCACCAATCCAATCGTGCCGCTCGGTTCCTGCACACCGGGGAAGGCCCTTACAGGAGCCAGCGGGGCTACACCTGGTGCGCCCGCGCTGAACGCTGCTTGCTTCACCTTGCCGCTCCTCAATCCGGGTGATCTAGGCGGCGCGATTCCTACGGGCGACACCTACGAAACTAACTTCACTACCGGCCAGCGCAACATCTTTCGCCAGGCCTGGCAGAAGCGGACCGACCTCTCGCTGGTGAAGCTCACGCAGCTCACCGAGAGGGCATCGCTCAAATTCAGCTTTGACGTCTTCAACCTCACCAATACCGCGAGCTTCGACATCCCCATCGATAACGTTTCGCAAAACCTGTTTTTTAATGATTTCCCGGTGTACGGCTCGAATCTGTACTCCTCGCCGACGGCGAGTGGCTTGGGCATCGTGAACAAGACGATCGGCAGCCCGCGACAGATTCAAATGTCGCTCCGTTTCAGCTTCTAATCCGTGCTGCGCTGCGGCTCAGCGCGCAGACACCTGGAAGAACAGTAGCGGTGTCGAACTCTTCTACCTGCCTTTGACAGTGAACTTTCCGCCTCAGAGGGGAAAGCCGCCTAGCTCCTACTCCTATGTCGTCAACAGCGGTAAGTGATAGGCTCAGCTAGTCAGGCGGTGTAGTAGCGCGTTTGCTGAAAGAGGCCCGATGCTCACGTCCTCCGATCGGAAAGCGAAGATCTGGTCCGTGATTCGCGTTTCCAGCGGGAATTTCCTGGAAATGTACGATTTCATGGTGTTCGGATACTACGCCTCTGCCATCGGCAAGGCTTTTTTCCCAAGTAGCAGCGAATTTGCATCGTTGATGTTGTCGCTGATGACTTTCGGAGTTGGTTTTCTAATGCGTCCGCTTGGTGCCATCGTGCTCGGGGCGTACACCGATCATCATGGACGCCGCGCTGGGCTCGTGCTGACGTTGAGCCTGATGTCTGTGGGGATCCTTTCGATAGCTTGCATGCCGGGGTACGAGACGATCGGGCTGTTGGCCCCACTGCTGGTGGTAGTGGGTCGATTGCTTCAGGGCTTTTCGGCAGGTATGGAATTAGGCGGCGTCTCGGTGTACTTATCCGAAATTGCAACTCCCGGCCACAAAGGGTTCTATGTCAGTTGGCAATCGGGAAGCCAGCAATTGGCGGTCATGTTTGCAGCTCTGCTGGGGGTCGTGTTGAATTCCATTCTGACGCCCGCAAAAATGGCGCTGCCTCAGGGGTCACATCAAAACCGGCCATACGGGGTCACTTCAAAACCGGCCAACGGAAGGTTCCCGGGACTTAGATGTTGTACTCTGCCGTTCGCTTTTCGGGCAAGTCTAATCTCCGAGATTTCGAGGTGGAGGTCCATTTCCTCCGCGGAGCTCGAAAAAAACTCTTTTAGATGGCCGTGGCTGCATTTTCTCAAAGCCTTCCATAGTTGAGGTCGTGGCTTTTCCGCTGGGTTTCGGGCTCATGGTTCCGCCGGCAACTTGGTCCTCCAGCTCCGCGGCCCGCATTTGAGGATATGGCCGTGGTGCAGGAGGCGGTCGAGCATGGCGGTGACGGCCGCGCTGTCGCCGAGGAGTCTTCCCCAGTCCTCAACCGGGCGGTTCGAAGTTACCAACGTGCTCGCGCGTTCGTAACGGCGCATGACAATCTCCAGCAGCTCTTCTGCTGCTGTGGGCCCTAACTTACGCATCCCCAAGTCATCGATGATCAGCAGGGGCACGGTGGCCAGCAGTTCCATGTGCTCTTTGCGTTTTCCGTCGAGGGCCGCTTCGGCGATTTCCTCGAGCAGGACGTGCGCCTCACGGTAGATCACCCGATAGCCCTGGCCGATGACCGCCTGCCCGATGGCCTGGGCC
>WNFJ01511896.1_pt1 | contig 17439 bp, 21 predicted proteins | sample 5400461 | NCBI WGS metagenome assembly WNFJ01 (sample SAMN13153349, study PRJNA577476) | soil metagenome | isolation source: 115 cm saprolite on Douglas fir-dominated hillslope | place: USA:California | collected 2013-09-17 | reverse complement strand
CGAGCGCGAGACGAACGCCTGGGCGGCGCCAGACAGGCCGAACCCGAAGATCAGCGGCCACAGCGTATCCCAGAACATGAAGAACGCCATTCGAAGGCTGTCGGCGATGGCCGCCAGAATCTGCATCAGCTCAATCCCCTACCACTCAGGCCTTGGCAAAGCGTTCGACAGCCTTGACCAGTTCAGTGACCTTTGACTGATCGCCCTGGCGCACGGCCGTAGTGACGCAGCCCTGGATATGGTCCTCCAGCAGCAGGAACCCGACCTGATCGATGGCGGCCTTGATGGCATTGATCTGGGTGAGGACATCGATGCAGTAGGCTTCCTCGTCGACCATCCGTTTGACTCCGCGGACCTGACCCTCGATGCGGCTCAGGCGGGTGAGGAGCGCGTCCCTATCCTTCACATAACTTGGCTTCATACCTTCAGTATACCCACCAGGGGTATAGTGGAAATCCTGTTTAGTTACCGGCTACCCAAGGAGTTGATCGATGGCGGCCCGCAACTCTTCCGCGTCAGGCACGCCTTCGAACCGTGTCCGAATGAGCCCCTTCGAATCGATCAGGAACACCCAGGGATCGGTCTGGAGCCGCCACTCGAGGATTTCTGGCCTGAGCTGCCGTTTCGACGGATCCGGCTTGAAGTCGCGCCAGATCTCGATGTGAATGAACGTGAGCCGGCTTCGGTAGGCGGGCTCCAGCGACTGGAGCGCGTGGATCAGCGGTCCGCAGGTCTGACTCGTGCAGAAAGCCGGTGTAGCGAAGGCGACCAACGTCGGCCGATGCTGGGCAATTGCCTCCGCCACCGAAAGCTGGTGCATGTCGTCGGGAGGCTGCCCGCTATCGATGGTGCTAATGTCGGAGACGTCCTTCGCGGTCGGGTTGTGGCTTGTCGGCGCCGCTTGTCCAGGCGCCGGGACAATCGCGTTGGCGACCACGGTGAACGGCAGCCTGATGACGGCATGCTGGCCGTCGGGTCGTTGCACCGTAATCTCGGCGCCCCACTGTCCAACATGGTCGAACGTAAGGTGAGCGACGTACAGGCCCTTGCCTTCGAGCTGAGCCCCTCGGAAGGGAGCGTCCGACTCACCCTTCACCTGCGCGGTGTTGTTGCCGATCACGAGAAAAGCGCGAACGTGCACGGTAGCATCGTTAACCGGGGTGTTGTGGTCGAGGATCCCGACCGGAAAACGCTGGTCTCCCACCAGGAACTCCGACCCGACGAGGACGGCCTGCAGCGCCGCTGGCGTGGCGGTGGGCGCCGCAGAGGTGCTCTCACTCCCGGTTNCAAGCTGCGACGAGGAGTGCGACTGCGGCCAGAGCTACGGAACGCAAGCTCCCTCCGCCGTCACTCATGGCCGAAGTCAAACCTTCAGACGGAATTCCAAGTCGACGAAGGATCCCCTGTCGACGAGCAGCTTGCCATCTGGCGCAATCTCAACATGGATGTGGTCCATCGGGCGCGGCGCCGGCCCGAAGAAGTTGATGGAGTCGCGGAAATAACGACTGCCATGGCAGGGACACTTGAACCCCGGCAATGTCGGGCTTTGCGGGGTTGCGGCCTGCCCTGTCAGCGGATCCCTAATACCAAGGATACCTTCCGCCACAAGATCGCTGGTGACATCCGGAAACGACCGTGGCGTACACCCGAGATGCGTGCAGATCAAGTTGAAGGCGTAGACGCCGTCCGGATCCCGATTGATCACTACCCGATCGGTGATGAAGACGGTTGTCGAACCTACCGCGTAGTCTGACGGCATCCCGAGCTTGACGACGGCTGGCGCCTCACTGGTGGCGTTGGGGAAAATGAAGCGCAGGGATTGGAACAAGGCGATCGTGCTCCCGACGACAAATGCCCCCCATCCCAGAATGGCGAAGAAACTCCGCCGGCTCATCGCTCGGCTGTCCTCGATCAGGCGCTTCGGTCCCACCAGGGCGACCACCTCCGATCTTGGGATAGTAGGTTTATTCATTCTACCCTCGCGGCCACGGCCGTCATAGATTCATGACGTGATCACATTCCTTTCACGCCACCGATCAAGGCGACCCCTGTGGGTTGCCCTGGCGAGCTTGACGGGCTCGACGCTCTTTGCTGCCCTGTCTGCGCTGATGCCGGCAGCTCCCAGTCTCTGGCCACTGGCGGGTGTCGCCAGCCTGCTTGGGCTCGTCATCTGGAGCACCTTCATCGCGGCGGCGCTGTTCGCCCGCCTGAGGCCTTCGCACGCGGACCAATCGCGACTTGTCCTGAGCCTCGTGTTAACAATCGCGGCGTCCTTCCACCTGCTGCTGCTCGGTGAGCACGCCGAGGAATCACCGTTGCTGGGGCTCGGTTTTCTCGCCTCGGGTCTGATCCAGCTTGGCCTGGCCAGCGTCGTGTTCTTGCGGCCGCATCCACTTGCCTACTACGGCGTCATCGCCCTCAACGTCGCGCTAATCGTGCTCTATGCCGCTCACGTGGTGATCGGCCTTCCACTGACGCCGAGCGCTCAGGGTGGCTTCACGCTGGGACCGACTGAGGCCGTCGACGCCGTCAGCCTTGCGACGAAGGCGTCTGAGCTGATGGGCGTCGCTCTCGCTTTCGCGCTCCTCCAGTTGCCCGGCCGCGACTCAATCCTGTCTCCCGCGCGGCAGATGAAGCAGCCGGCTGGCGGCTAACGCTGCGGCCAGGCTCACGCCGACAATCACCAGCCACCACGCGGGGTCCGGCGGAGGCGGCAGATCAAGCGGATAGGCGAAGATGCCGTTGTCGGTTGCGGCAACCAGGGTACGACCGACTTCCAGGACACGCCAAACCGGCGCGCAGCGGCGACCAGTTGCGGCCGCGGTTAGTGCTGAGCGCGACGCCGTCGAGCATCGTGGCCGCGTACGTACGAGACCCCGCGGTATCAGTGATTGCGACGACGTGGATGGCGCCACCGCCCCCGTGGCCCGCGAGCCCGGCGTCGGACTCTGTCCAGGTGTGGCCGTCAAAGGACCGCACGCCCTGGCCCATCGAACTGGCGAAGAGTCGGCGGCCATCGGCCGACGGATCGAGCGATACCACAAATCTCTGGTCGGAGCTCGGCAGCCACCCAGCACCGTCCCATCGGTACACCGCCTCGGAGTCGCTCGCGAACAGCGATCCCTGGAAGAAGGCGAGCGCCCACGCCCCAGTTGGATTCTGGATGCCAGTCGATTCGAGGATCCAATCGCGACCGCCATCCGACGAAAGCCAGAAGCCGCCGCGTGAGCTTGCCCAGATGACACTTGGGTCCCGGGAGTCGACGGCAATCCCGTGGACCTCAAATGAAGGAAACGACAACCGTCGATACGGCCCGCCGACCTCTTCACTCGCGTAGATCCCATCGGTCGTGCCGACGTACGCGGCGATCAGGGACACTGCCACACTCAGCACCAGCTCGGGAGGGAAAGTGACTTGCCGCCACCGCTGGTCGTTTGGGCGACTCACATACAAGCCCTCTCCACCCGCGATAAGGCCCTGGCCGGTCGGACTCGCCACCATCCGATCGATGAATCGATGAGGGAGCCCCTGCCCGCGCCACGAGGCTCCGGCGCCGGTCAACGTGAGCGGAGCGATCGTCCGAGGGGCAATGACGACGAGGAGCGCCGCCGGCACGAGAATCAAGGGCGTGTCGCCACGTCGCCCACCGACCGTGCATCAGATACCAGCCAGTCGGAACGACCGCCCAGACAGCAGCGAGAAGGTGAAGATCGACCAGGAAAGCGCGCACGGATCCTGACCACCGGAGGGCGGCGAGAGCTCCCGCCAAATAGAGCACCAGATAGAGACCGCCGAGCAGCCACCGCATTTGCCGCAGGACGCGCCCGGTCTGCAATCCGCCAACATGGGCCTCGGTCGTCAGTATCCCGATGAAAAAAACGATTGAGGCAACGCCCACGTAGACGTGGAGCCCATCGACGATGACAAGCCGCACCGGCGAAGGGAGATTGGCTCGAACAACGAGGTAAAGGAGCCCGGTGGCCCAGGCGATGCCGGCCAGCACGAGAAAGGTCGTGCCGAGATCAGACCGCCACCCGCTCTTGCCGTCCAGCTGCACATCTCCTATATTCCAGTAGTACCTGGGTCGGTTGCAGACGACCACGGAGGCACAGCCGATGGCACCAAAGGGACTGAATCGCGCGCTGGCTCTGTTCGGGCCGCTCGAGGCCCGGATCATGCGCACCATCTGGTCCCGCCAGGTTGGCGAGCGGTTCACCGTCCGCGATATCCAGCAGGAGATGTCCGAGCTCGCCTATACCACCATCATGACGACGGTCGTCCGGCTCGCCACCAAGGGCCTCCTTCACGCTCGGGCGATTCCGCAGCAGAAGGCCCATGAGTACCGGGTCGCTCTGACCCCCGACGAGTTCCTGACCCGCGCAAGCCGTCAGGACGTGGCACAGCTGGTGCAGCGCTATGGCGAGGCCGCTCTCGTTGCGTTCGCAGCCCGGATCGATGGGTTGGACCCAGAGCAACGGAGGCGGCTGCGGGAGCTGGGCAAGCTGTGAAGCGATATAGCCTGTTGATCGCCGGCGCCACGCTCTTGGTCCTGGCGTGCGGCAGCTGGCTGGCGACCTGTCGGTTGTCCGGAACGTGCGCCTCGATGGCTCCGCCGTTGCGATGGCCGTTCGCCATCGTGCTGGCCGGCGGCGCCCTCCTTGGAGCGATGACCCTCGCCTGGGTGGCCAGGGTCGCCTGGATCCTGGCGCAAGGCGCCCGAGCGGTGCATCGGATGCAGCGCGCGCCTGCGCCATCGGCCCTTTCCATTGGGGCGGCCCGCGCCGGGGCCTTACGCGTCGAATGCGTCACCGCCGAAGCTCCCATCGCGTTTTGCCATGGGGGACTCACACCCTCCATCCTGGTCAGTACGGGTCTGGTGAGCGAGCTGTCACCGGACGAACTGCTGGCGGTGCTGGCGCACGAAGAGCACCACGTCCGTCGCGGCGATCCCCTCCGGCGCGCGATGCAGCAAGCCCTCGCCGAGGTCCTCTTCTGGCTGCCAGTCGTCGACTGGTGGGCCGACCGCCGCCAGGAAATATCCGAGCTGGCGGCCGACCGAGCAGCCATCGGCCGTGCAGGCCGCTCACCCCTTGCTGGAGCGCTCTGGAAGGTCGGCTCGTACCTGGAAACCCACGGCACGGCCGCCTTCGCCGGCGCCGCCAAGCTCCGCGTGGCGCAACTGCTGGGGGATGACCTGCCCTACCAGCGCATACCAATGTCGCTCTGGGTGGGCTCGGCAGCCGGAGTCCTTATCGCGCTGAACTCGGCCTGGTGTGTCGCCCACCTCTTTGGGAGCGCGTGAGCGGCAACTACTATATAGTGCTCGTAGATCCTTAGGAGGTCCTTCATGTCACAGTTCCTGCCCTACCTGCTGGTCCTCGCCTGCCCCGTTTCCATGGGGCTGATGATGTGGTTCATGATGCGGTCCCCGAAGGGAACGCCGTCGGCCCAGCAGGAGTCACCAGACGTCCGTATCACCCGCCTGGAGCGGGAGATCGAGATGTTACGGGGCGCGCACGAACCAACTCCAGCGGATCAGGAGCGCCGGGCCTCCTGAGCAAGAATCGTCCGGCATCCCGGCAAGGCCGGCAGCCCGTTACTAGCAAACGGAAGCAGGTACGCGACTGGTCGCGTCTGCGGAATTGGGGACTGGCCGGAATCGCAGGCCTTGTGGTGCTCGCCGGTCTGATCTGGATCGTGAAGGGCACGCAACCGGCGGGATCCGGCGTCGCGACCGGCGCTGAGGCGCCATCGATCGCGCAGCCGGCCACCAGCGGTCAGACGCTGTCGCTGCGGCAGCTCCGAGGCTCGAAGGTCGTCGTGTACTTCTATGAAGGAGCCGGTTGAGGGGCCTGCCAGAAGCAGCTCGTCGAGCTGCAGAACCGGCTGCAGGACATCCAGGCAGTGGGTGGGAAGGTGGTTGCCGTAAGCGTCGACCCGGTCGAGCAGTCGAAGTCGCTCGCCGATCAGTTGCAACTTGGCTTCCCGATCCTGCAGGACCGCAACCATGCACTCGGTTCGGCTTTCGGCGTCTTCCGGATCCCCGGCGGTATGGACATGGGTGACGTGGATGGCCATTCCATCTTCGTCATCGATGCCGGCGGGCACGTCCGCTGGAAGCAGCTCGCGCCTGACACCATGCATGTGGCCGTCGATGATGTTCTGGCAGCGCTCAAGCAAGCCTGAGGCGTCCTCCGCGCCGGTACGAGCGACGCTGGTCACGACGCCCGACTGCCACCTGTGCGAGCATGCCCGAACGGTCCTCGAACGGGTGTTGGCAGACCGCCTGACAATCGACGAGATGGACTGGAACGACGCTGAGGGGAACGTGCTGGTGAAACGCGACGGCGTCCCGTTCGCCCCGGCTGTTTACATCGAGGGCAAGCTCTGTGGGTACGGCCGCCTGTCCGAGGGCGCGCTCCGGAACTGGCTGCGCGCGCAGGGTCTCACATGAACGCACTCGTTTACTCGAGCTCCCTGGCGGCCTCGTTCCTGGGCGGCGTCCTGGCACTGTTCGCACCCTGCTGCGTGGTCTCGCTGCTGCCGACCTTCATCGGCACCGCCGCCGCCCGGGGGCGGCAACGGCTGCCCATCACCGCGCTCGTGTTCGCCGCCGGGGTCGCGGCCGTGTTGTTACCGGTCGTCCTGGGCGTTGGCGCGCTCGGCCAGGTCTTCGGCGCCCAGCGTCGAATCATCTTCTTCATCGTCGGCATCTTGCTCGCCCTGCTCGGCGTGGGCATGCTGTCGGGCCGGCAGTGGATGCTGCCGATACCGACACTCCGGGTTCGGGTGGCAAGCAACAGCGCGGGTTCGGTCTTCTTACTGGGACTGGTGTCGGGAATCGCGAGCTCGTGCTGCGCCCCCGTTGTCGTTGGAGTGGTCGCGCTCTCGGCGCTCGCGAACTCAGTCCCCGGGGCGCTTGGACTCGGCCTTTCCTACGTGTTCGGCATGGTCTTTCCACTCTTTCTGGCAGCCCTGTTCTGGGACCGGCTGCCGGCTGGCGCCGCCCGATGGCGCTTGAGACCGTTGCAGATCGGCAACCACCGGATTCCCTGGTCCGAACTGGTCGCAGGCGTTATGTTCCTTGCTATCGCTGCGGGAGCACTCTACCTTGCGCTCACGGGCCAGATGAGCTACTCGCCGGCCTGGCTCACTGCGTGGAACCACTGGGCCAGTGAGCGGGCCGGGGATCTGGCGGCGGCTCTACGGGCACTCCCTCTGCCCATTCAGGCCGGGCTGCTACTCATCCTCGCCGCCTCGGTCGCGCTACCCCTGTTCAGCGCGTGGCGCAGCCGCCGCTGGCTAAGCTGAGGGCACGGACATGATGGGTGGCGGCATGCTGTGGTTCGGCCTTCTGATGATGCTCTTCGGCCTGCTGGTCTTCGCCGGGATCATCCTGCTGGCCATCTGGGCAATCGCACGCTTGGCGGGGAGCGAGCGGCAAACATCGACCACAACGTCGAGCTCGCCAGAAGACCCGCTCGCGATCCTGCAACGGCGCTACGCCCGAGGCGAGATTACGCGCGAAGAATACGAACGCATCCGGTCGGACTTGAAAGGGAGCGGCACGGGTTCATGAGCAACCGGGTGCTCCTCTTCGCGGGCCTCGCCGCCCTGCTCGTAGGACTTGCCGGCTGCGGCGCCGCCGTCGCCTGGGGCACCGCAAACAGCGCGCCGCAGACCAGCATGATGGGCGGCGGCATGATGGGCGGCGGCATGATGGGCGGCGGCATGATGGGCGGCGGCATGATGGGCAGCATGGCCGAACCCATGATGGTGTGGAACCAGGGTGCGGGGCCGGTATCAAGACCACAGGAGGCCTTGCCTGCAGCCCTCGCCGCCGTGCGGGGACGCGGCTGGGACTGGCTGACCGTGGACGAGGTTCATATCTTCCCCGCGTTCTACGAGGTGGAGTTCAACGACCGCGCTGGCTTCAAGGGCCCTGAGCTCTATGTCAACCGTTCGTCTGGGGATGTGGGGCCGGAGATGGGCCCCAACATGATGTGGGACTCCCAGTACGGAATGATCGGGGCGACCTGCGCGACTCCCAGAGCGGAGTCCGATGCTCGGGCACTTGCGGCCAGGGCCACCTCCCTTGCCCTGGGGGACGGGGAGCAGCACCACGGCTACTGGGAGTTCGAGCTCAAGAAGGGCGGCACGGTCGTCAATCAGATCAACGTCCAGGACTGCACCGGCGCGGTCATCAACGAGCAGATGTGGCAGCCGGACATGCAAGGGACGTACGCACCGAGCGGCTAGCTGGCCAAGGCACCCTGAGGCGACCAGGTCATGATGGGAACCGGCCGGTTCCTCGCAGCTGGCGTCTGCGCCTTCGCCGCGAGTGTGCTGATGCCGATCGCGGCGTCGGCCCACGCCTTCCTGGTCCAGACGAGTCCGGCGGCTGGACAGCGACTCTTGACCAGCCCACCGTCGCTCACGCTGCAGTTCAGTGAAGCGGTGGCTCCGGGGGGCATCCAGGTCACGGTGCGGAATGCCCGCGGCGGGCTTGTCAAGACTGCATCGCCCATCCGCGCTTCAGGTGGTGAGCTTGTCACCGTCCGGTTGCCCGTTCTGCCCCCCGACGTGTATGAGGTCCAGTGGCAGGTGGTCTCAGCGGATGATGCGCATTTCAGCGCCGGCAGCTTCGCCTTTGGGGTTGGCACGAACGCCAATATCCCGGTGGCGACCCAGGCCGCGGCGGAGCCGACGGACTGGCTCATGGCAGCGGCCCGCTTTGTCTTCCTTGCCAGCCTTGCGTTTGCGGCCGGCCTGCTGGTCAACGCCACCTGGGTGTGGAGGGCCGCTGGATTCGCGGAACCTTCCGACTCGGGTCTCGTCCTGGGTATCCCACTCGCTACGGCGGCCCTCGGTGCCGGCACGCAACTTGGGCTCTTTCTCTGGCGGCTGAGGCCGAGCGGTGACTCGGTCCTCGCGTCGGCGCGCTGGCCAGCCTTCCTCGAGTCTCCAGCCGGGCGCTACGAACTCATCGCCTTCCTGTCCGTGCTGATCGCTGGCGGGATCGTATACGTCCGGGGTTCCCGTCGGCTGGTGCTCGTGCCGCTCGCCGTCGCGGCGGTTGCCGCCGCGTTGACGTCTCACCCTGCGTCGGTGGAAGCCTGGTGGGGACTGCCCGCAATCGCGGTCCATGTCGTGTTGACATTGCTCTGGTTTGGCATGCTGGCTCATCTCGTCGTCGTGATCGCGATCCGGCGACCGGCTCTGCCACGGACAACCGTGGTCCCGGCGGTGCGGCGATACGCGCGATTGGCCCTTTGGAGCGCTGCTGGCGTTCTCGTCACCGGACTGCTCGCCGCGCTGGCGGAATTCAGCTCCGTCGCACAGCTCATCACCACCACCTACGGCAAGGTGCTGCTGGTCAAGGTAGGCATCGTGCTGGTGGCACTGATCGCGGCTGCCACGATGCGGCTTCGCGCGCTTCGAGGTACAGGAGACGACCGGGTCGTGATGATCCGAGGTCTCACCCGGGTCGAAGCAGTCTTGTTGCTCGGGGTCTTCGCCCTGTCGAGCCTATTGGGCGCCGTGGCACAGCCGTCGCTCGCCTCCACAGCGGTCGCCGCCATCCCGGAGTTGGGTCCGCCGCCGCCGAACGGGCAAGCGGTTGACCTCGCGGGCCAGGCCGGCTGGTGGGAGGTCTACCTGGCGGCCAGCAGCGGCCAGCTCACGGTGACTGCCATCAGCCCAGGATCCACACCGCCCGCGGACCTCAGCCTATCGCTCATGCGACGTGACCCGACGGCCGGCTGGTCGCCCCTCGGCGCGACAGCCTGCGGGTTCGGGTGCTTCGCGGCGCCGGTCCAGTGGACGGCGGGCGTCACCGACCTCGAGGTGCGAGTGAGTTCGCATCGTTGGCCCGGTGGGCAGATCGACTTCCGTGTGCCCTGGCCACCGGCCGCCGGCGACCGGGGCCTACTGGCCGATGTGATCAAGCGCATGCAGAATGAGCCCAAACTCTTGGTCGACGAGCGGGTGACCAGCGGTCCCGGCGCAACGGCCCGCGGCGTCTACGCCATGCCGGGCTCGGGATTCCTCCACGGTGAGCCGTACGGACCCGACACGGGCATCCTCGAAGCGCTCCCAGAACGTGACGGCCTCAAGATGCTGGTCATTTTCTTGCCCGGCTCACAGATCTGGGTCCAGCTCTCTATCGATACCAGCCAGCGCCTGCGTGCCGAAACGATTGTCGATCCGGGGCATCTGATCGAGCGCAGTTTTTCCTACCCGTGAGCTCCTTTAGAGAATGGCCTTCAGCTGCTTGGAGAGGTAGTCAGGGTCGAGCTCCCACGGCGCGAAGGCAGAGACTGATCCATCTCGCGCCACGAAGACGCTGACCGGCAGGCCGCTGGAACTCAACCCGACCCCATAGGAGTCAGCGACCCGCCCGTCTGGGTCGAGGAAGGGTGCCGGCTCCAGCTTGAGGTCCGACCAGAACTTTCGGACCGCGGCGGCTGACTCCTTGTAATCGACGGCGACCACCGTGAAGCCCTGATCCCGGTGGGCGCGATATGCCGACTCGATCATCGGTAATTCTTCACGGCAAGGAGTGCACCAGGTCGCCCAGAAGTTGATCAGCACTGGCCTGCCCTTGAGGGCGGCGAGGCTGACCCGATGACCGTCGAGGTCGGTCATGGTAAAGGCTGGCGCGGGCTTGCCCACCTGTACCCACCCGTTGCCCGTGATCCGATCGGGCCTGGTGCCGATCGCGACGGTCGAGGCCGTCCCGAGGTCCTGCAGCGGAGGCGTGAAGTACGGCAGGTAGCTGTTGAGCAGGGTGAGCCGGTTGCTGAAGATCAGCAGTCCCATGCTGATGAGGAACACGGCCGCGACGCCGTTGAGGACTCGGCCGGCAGCGTAGACGTTTCTGACGACCCGCGTCAGCTGGCCCGCGATTCCTGCCGCGACGAGCAGAGGAATGGCCATCCCCGCTGAGTAGGCGGCGAGCAGCAGGGCACCCTGCGCGGCGGTGGCGGAATCCGCAGCGATGACCAGGATCGCCGCGAGGATGGGCCCCACGCACGGCGTCCAACCGACGGCGAACGCCATGCCCACTGCATATGACGCCCATGGTGTCCTTGGTAACCGGTGCGCGATATCCAGGCGGAACTCCCGCATCAGCCAGGGCATCACCCCGACCATCGCCACCCCGATGACGATCAGGGCAATGCCCGCCACCCTGAGGAGGATCGACCGGTAATGAGTCAGGTTCGCGCCCAGCAGGCCTGCCGCCGCACCAAAGAGGATGAATACCGTGCTGAAGCCGGCGATAAAGAGCAGGGCGTTCCCCAGCACCGTCAACTGCTGGCGGAGCGGTGTCACAGCGGGGTGGCCGACAGCCCGTCCGCCGAGATATGTGATGTAGGCGGGAATGAGCGGCAGAAAGCACACCGAAATGCAGGAGAGGAGTCCGCCGAGGAAGGCCACCCCGAGATAGCCGGTCATCCGCTCAACAGCTTCGCCTGGATGAGCCGCTCCAGCTTGTCCTCGGTCGTTTCGCCGTCCAGCCGCGCGACGATCACGCCGCGGCCGTCGACGAGCACCTTCCCCGGCGGACTGTCCACCTGGTAGGCCGCAGCCAGCTTCCCGTCGGGATCATAAAGGCTGGGATACGGTACGTGGAATTCCTGGACGAAGGCCTCGGCGGCCGCACGATCGTGGTCCAGGAAGTCGACGCCGAAGAACTGAACGCCCTGGGAGGACAGGTCGGTCGCCATCCGGGTCAGGTATGGCTGCTCATGGCGGCAGGGGCCGCACCACGACGCCCAGAAGACGAGCACCGTTCGGTGGCCTCGAAACACAACGGTCAGGCCCTGTCCGCCCAGAGTCGTTCCCGACGCTGCGGGGGCTGAGAACCCAATCTTGCCGGAGGGAGGCGCGGAAGCGACGTCCTGCTGGAGCGTGCAGGCGGAAACCAAGATCGAAACCGCAATCGTGGCGACCAGCAGCCGTCCCTGCCTCAGCTGTACATGTCCTCCCGGCCACCGATACTACCGGGCTATCGTAGCAATCTGCGAGCAAGCTCTCGTAAGGAGGTGATTCCTACTAGCAGCTGATAGTATTGGACGGCGGGTCGGCGGCTACCGATCGCGTGGCATGGCCAAAAAACGGAACGACATCAAAGAGATCCGAAAGGCGCAGCGACAGGCGGCGGCCCAAAAGGAGCGGGCGCGGGACCGACGGAGTCTGATCCTCATCGGCAGCGGACTTGCCGTCGCCGCGCTCGCCATCCTGGTCATCGCCGCCGCCCTCGGAACCAGCGGACGCCGTGGCTGGTCAGGCCGTCCCCGACGAGGGGACCCCACACCATATCTCACCAACGAGCCCGATCGCATATAAGTTCTACCCGCCAGCCTCAGGCTCCCATTTCGGCCAGCCAGATGGCCCGGTCCCGTGGCAATCGCATGGGCCCCTGGTTGAGGGCCAGTACCTCCACAACCTCGAGCATGGCGGCGTCGCCATCCTTTACAACTGCCCAGCCGGCTGCTCCGACCTCAAGGCCCAGCTCGAGAACTACATCGACAACCTTGCTCCCTACGATCCCGCCTTCCACGAAGTAAAGATCGTTCTGACGCCGTACGCGCGCGGCATGGGCCAGCACCGAATCGCCCTCGTTGCCTGGCATTGGGTCGAGTTCTTAGACCAGTACGACCAGGCCGAGATCAGCCGCTTTTACGAGGTGCACGTGAATAAGGGCCCCGAAAAGATTGCGTGAATCGTCGAGGTACGCCGTTCCAATGCCCGAGATCTTTCCAGATACCCCGCTCAGCGAAGAGACGTCGCGAGCAAGTAGACGGTCTCCGCGATCAGCACTCCTGAGGCCGCCACGATCGTGAGTGGGCGTCCAAGAGAGGACTTGCGGGGTTCCACCCTAAGAGGAAGGAGAAACTGCCTACCCAGGGCATAGGTTGCCAGGCCAGCCACGAAGATGGCTCCCGGCACAGCGGGTCTAACCAAGAGCTCCAAGAGCAGGGCGGCAGACCCAATGCCCAGGCTGAGAACAGATTCCAGCAGCTGAGTGGGGACTCGGCGGACCCCGATTCGCCCGTCTGACGACCAGATGCCCCACCGCGAAGCCGTGGGCCGGCCTGCGCAGCAACCCGTCAGGAAGCATCCGGGTCGTCCAACGACGATGCCGAAGAACAACCCCGGAGTTGTGGCATCGAGAAATTTCCCAATGGGCAGGTGCAGCAGCGCGAGGCCGGCCGCCGCGGTGATGGCGGTACCAATGAGAAATCCCTGGATGCAGAGACCCTGAGTCGGCAATCCTCGCTGGACCGGGCGCGGCTGTTGGGCGACGAACCAGAGTTTTGCGCCGACCAGCCCGACGAGGCTCGCAACGAGCATAAGTAAGAGCGACGCCAGTACGTCGACATGAATCCGGCCTAAGAGAACTGCCTGAAGGGCGAGCGTAACCGCGAAACCACTCAGCACTAATGCCGGCCAGGCGCCGGTGATTTCTCCCGGACGGCTGGCAAAGCCAAGAACTCGTGTCTTCAATCGGACCGGTAGATCCGACGGCCTGGTTGGTCGCCCCCTGGGCCAGAGCATCGACCTCGCCTGTCCGGGGCTGGTCTGACGGGGATATGGCCTGACCAGTCGCTCCTGGCCCTTCCGGCTCAACTCGGCTCTTACAATCCACTCGCCCGGGTTGATATCCCGAATCCGAGGTGTCACCGAGATCGGACCGGAGCCCGGAAGGATGCCTTCAACCGTCTCCATCCGGTCAAAGTGGTCACGCGGCTGCGGCTTGCCGACCACCCCCGCCCGGCTCCCGGAAAATCTGATCGACGCCGCGAAGGGCTTACCGCGCTCCACAGGCTCGAACCAATAGCTTGGCGTCAAGCCTTCCTGAAGGACCTCTCTCTCTAGAGTGGCGCCACACTCCCGAGCCCCCGAACCGGGATTGGCGTTCGTGCCACGATTGGCGTTGGGGGATGCGCTTGCTGGTGTGACCGGCGGCCTGGCAGCCGTCCTCATCGTCGGCGCGGCAGGTCTAGTCAGACGCCTTCGGCGCACTTGGCTTGGTAAATCTCCTCGCTTAATGAACCGGGATACATGGTCAATGCATCGGACAACTATGACTCAATAGTACTAGTACACCCCAGTACGCCGGTCCCGGGGAAGCCGCAGACAAACAGAGACCCCAACGATGCTCTCGCGGGGGTTCTCGACTTAGGGCAGATGTAGCTGCCTCGAGCTAGCTCAAGCGCTGACCGCTCGTATCCAGAACCATGCCAGTGTCTGCAGATGCGCCGGGCTTCGCATCGCGAGCGTAGCCAAAGGCTGGAGCCGCCACTGCTGCCGACCGCCACAATCGCGACGAGGACATGCACGAACTTGACGGCGAGGTATCAGCTCACAGCGACCCCACCAAAGGTAGCTAATCTACGACGGCCGGCGGCGGCTCGACGGGATTACGGATTCCCAGAAAGGCTACGAGGGCACCGGCGATGGCGATGAGGACCCCAGCGCCCATGGCGCCCCGATAAGCGTTGACCGAGGCCGCGCGCAGCTCGGGCAGGAGCGGCGGTCGTAAGCGTTGCGGCATCGCGATCTGCAGCGCCCCACTCGGCTGGTCGTGCGCCAGCTGGATGACCCGAGCCCGCTCGGCATCGGCAGCCGGGTTGGGTCTCTCGAGCGACATCCGAAACTGCGTGGCGAACACCAGCCCGATCACAGCCACGCCAAGCAGCGCAGCCACTCGGGCCGCCTCGTCGTTGACCCCGGAGGCCACCCCGGCCTGCGAGTCGGGCACGGCGCTCACCGCCGTGTTGGTAAGCGGAGGAACCGTCAAGGCCAGCCCGAGACCAAAGACGACTACGCCGGGAAGGACATGGAGGAAATAGGAGTCACCGGGCTCGACAAAGGCGAGCAGACCGAGCCCCACGGCCGTGAGGAGAATGCCGACGCTCATCGGAAGCCGCGGTCCAGTCCGTACCGCAAGGCGACCGAGTCGAGATGCCAGCGCGATCATCAGCAGGGTGACGGGTAGCGTGGCTAAGCCGGCCGCGAGCGGCGAGTAGCCGAGCACCGTTTGCAGGTAAATAGTAAGGATGAAGAAGTTGCCGTTAAAGACGGCGTAGAGGGCGAGCGTGGCGCCGTTGGCAGCGCTGAAGTTACGGGAGCGGAACAACCAGAGCGGCAACATCGGTGATTTCACCCGCCCCTCGTACAGGATGAATCCCGTGAGCGCCATCAGGCCAATCGCCGCCGCGAGCAGGACCGCGGCGTCACCCCACCCGAGGGCGGGCCCCTGCACAAGCGCGAACGAGAGGCCGCCGAGACCCAAGGCGGCCAGCGCCGCCCCGACCAGATCGATCTGCCGCACGGTTATCTGCTCATTCCGGCTTTCCTCGATCGTCCAGATGCCGATAGCGATGGCGGCGGCAACCAGCGGCAGGCTCAGAAAGAAGATCGCCCGCCACGAGACCGCGCCAATCAACACCCCGGCGACCAGCGGCCCCCCGGCTGCAGCCACGGCTCCCCAGGAGGCCCAGGAGCCAATCGCTGCACCTCGCTCTTCCCCGCTGAAGGAAGAGGTGAGGAGCCCGAGGGTGCTCGGCATCACCAACGCGGCGGCGGCTCCCTGGACGAGGCGGAAGGCGATGAGCGCCCCGCCTGTCGGCGCCAGGCCGCAGGCCAGCGAGGCGACACCAAAGGCACCCAGCCCATAGAGGAAGAGGCGGCGGCGGCCGAAGAGGTCAGCGAGGGAGCCGCCAACGAGCAGCAGTGCCGAGAGCGAGAGAAGGTACGCGTTGACGATCCACTCTTGCCCGTTCAGGCTCACGTGGAGATCCCGATTGATGGCCGGCAGCGCCAGGAACACCACGGTCTCGTCGAGGATCGTGATGTTCAGGCCAAGGATGGCGGCGACCAACGTCCAGCGCTTGCGGGCCGCCTCCGTCATCGCCCTGTTAGGCGGCTTGCCCCGCGGTCCCATCAGGCCTCAGTCTGGGTTGCCGACGTTGCGTCCAGACGTAGAGCGACGTCCAGAGGATGAGACCGAGCGCGATCGACGCATACATCAAGGGGACTCCGGATTGAAGGTACATGCCCGCGTACATGACCGCTCCGGCGAGTACGGCGGGGATGACGGCAGCACGCCGCCGTAGACCGAGGGAGACCGTGATGGCGACCAACGAGATGATCAGCAGCGGCGGACCGACCTGAACCGGGAAGCGGATGAGGCTGCCGACGAGTCCGCTCGAGGCTGTTTGGCCGCTGCTACCCGAACCCATGTTGGCCATGGAGCCGGAGGCGGCAGCCGCGGTACCGATGATCCCCACGGCGGCGAGCGTCATGCTGAGCGAGCATGCCAAGGCGCCGATTCCGCCGGCGACGGCGCAACAGGTCGACACGATCGTCGTTCGCCGAGCGGAACCCGTATCCATCCAGCTTCCCTGCGCCGCGACCCTACGCCGCCACGGTCGCGTGGTCTGGGCGTTCTTCAGTCGGCAGCGCTGGTCTGCCGACGCTCAGGATGGCGTTGAAGAAGAGCGACGGCCGTCCCCACAGCGAATTGATGAAGATGGTGCTGACGCTCAGGGCCATCGCGATCATGGCCCACACCGGGTAGACGAGTCCGGTGGCGGCGGCTGGGATTCCGATCCCATTGAAGAGAAAGGCCAGGACAACGTTCTGCTTCGTCTTGCGATAGCTCAACCGACTGATGGTTCGGGCGGTCAGGATGGCGGTCAGGCGATTGCTGACGATGATGATGTCGGCCGACTCGATCGCGATGTCCGTCCCGGCTCCCATCGCCACCCCGACATCAGCCTGCATGAGCGCCGGTGCGTCGTTGATCCCGTCCCCCACCATCGCCACCCGGCCCAGTTTCTGCAGTTCGCGGATAATGTCCGCCTTCTGGCCGGGCAAGACCTCCGCGTGCACCTCCTCGATCCCCAGCTGCGCTGCCACGCGTTGGGCAGCCCTGAGGTTATCGCCCGTGACGAGCACGGGAATGAGCTTGGCCTCCTTCATCCCCGCGATGGCTTCGGCCGCGTCGGGCCGGCGCTCGTCGTCGAGGGCGATGACGCCGAGGAACTGGTCGCCGCGGCCGACGGCGATCACCGTTCGCCCCGACCCTTCCAGCTCCGCAGGGAAACGTCGATGCCGCTCTCCTTCAGATAGCTTGGTCTACCCACGCGGACCGTGTGGCCGTCGATCCGGGTCACCACGCCTCGCCCGGTCACGGACTCGAAGTCTTGGACCGTTGGGATCGCGAGCCTGCGTTGCAGGGCCGCGTCGAGCACGGCCTGTGCCAACGGATGCTCTGAGGATGCTTCCGCGGCGGCGGCGACGGCGAGGACCTCCTCTTCCTCGCCCACTGCTTCGATCTCCTGCACCACCGGGTGCCCCACGGTGAGGGTGCCGGTCTTGTCGAGAACGACCCGCTTGACCAGGCGAAAAGCCTGGAAGGCTTCG
>WNFJ01644380.1_pt1 | contig 17454 bp, 17 predicted proteins | sample 5400461 | NCBI WGS metagenome assembly WNFJ01 (sample SAMN13153349, study PRJNA577476) | soil metagenome | isolation source: 115 cm saprolite on Douglas fir-dominated hillslope | place: USA:California | collected 2013-09-17 | reverse complement strand
CCGTAAACGAGGCCTTGCATCAATCGGGTCAACAAAAGTGAAGCGAACAGGCCGGCCCCGATTCCGATCGCCATCAACTGCGTTGCTTCGGCCAGAACTAGCCGAAAGATATCGAGGCGTCGAGCCCCCAGCGCGGCGCGTACCGCAATTTCTCGCGTTCGCTGGGCTACACCATAAGAAATCACACTATACAGACCCATTGCCGCCAATATGAGCGCGACCAACGCGAAACTGCCAATAAACCAAAGATTCAAGCGACGATCGCCAATCGAATCGGAGATTAATTGTGACCAGACATTGATACGGGAGAGCGGGACCGCAGAATCAATTTCCTTTATTTTCTGACGTAACGGCCCAATCAGTGTTTGCGGATCGACAGCATCTTCGGCCCGGAGTACAAGAACCATTCCTTGAGCCAAACTTGCTCCAGGTGCTCCGTATCCCGGAGCTTCGTTCACTGAATAATAGAATTCATCGCGAACCGGTGCCGCCAAGCCGAAGTGGTGAACATCACCCACTACTCCGACAATCGTTCCGACCCACCCGCTTTCATTATCGATCTTGTTTCCGATCGCGTCTTCTGCGCTCTTCCAGAAGCGAAGCGCCATGGAGCGATTGATCAGAATCGTCGCAGGAGTATCAGGTCCATCTCGTTCATCAAAAAAACGTCCTGCCACGAGCGGAATACCAGCAGCCTGAAAATAGTTGCCGCTGATCACACGGACTTGCGCGACTGGTTGTTGACCTGGAGGGAAAGGGGTTCTGCCGACAATCTGAAAACCGGTATCAGTATCTCCCGGAGTCAACGGAAGCACGCTAATGGCTCCGGCTGATCCGACCCCAGGTATTTGAACCATGTTTTGCTGGGCAATCTGGTGGAACAATCGGACCGAGGGATCAGTCGGGTAGAGTGCCGGCGGCAACGAAAGCGAGGCAGTCAAAATTTTTTCCGCGTGCCCAATGCCCGAGTCCATTTCCTCCAATTTCAGAAAAGATCGGAGGAGCAACCCAGCGCAGCTAAGAACCACCAGAGCGCAGCCAATTTCTCCAATGACCAAGGCGTTTCTCAACATCGCTTGGCGGACCCCGCCAACCGAGCCCCGGGAATTGTCGCGGAGCGTATGTTGCATACCGTCGGATATAGCCAAGGCAGGTAGTAATCCACAGAGGGTTCCGACCAAGAGCGACAGAAGAAGCGTAAAGCAAAGAGCCCCGGTGTCGATCCGAATCTCCGATGAACGCGGCAGCAGGGCGTTGGCCGAGAGAGTAAATAACTCGATTCCCCAATTAGCAAGTACGACCCCCAAAATCCCGCCGACCGCGGCGAGCAAAAGACTTTCCGCCAGCAACTGCTGCACTAATCGCCAACGGCTTGCTCCCAACGAAGCACGAATGGCGAGCTCCCGCCGCCGGCTCAGAGCTCGCGACAATAATAGATTCGCTAAATTGAACGATGCCACCAAGAGCATGCAGCCAACCGATCCCTGCAGTAGTAGTAGCGCAGGGCGCTGTTTCCCCACCATGTCTTCGTGAAGTGATACCAGGCGGATTCCGAAGCCAGTATCATCGTTCGGATATGTACGCGCGAGATTCGCCGCGATGGTCGACATCTCCTGCTCAGCTCGCGCCATGGTGACGCCCGGTTTGAGCCTCCCATAAATGCTCAGCCAACGGTTTCCGCGATCACTCAATTGCGCCCTGGTGAAATCTTCCGGAATCCAAAGCTGAACTGTTTCGTCCGGAAAAAGACAATCGGCCGGCATAATGCCAACCACAGTGTAGGACTCCGCATCCAACTGCATCGAGCGGCCCAATACTCTGTCCGTTGACCCAAATACGCGCCGGCAAAGACCCTCACTCAGAATGACAACATGAGAATTACCTGGCTGATCCTCGTTCGTTAGAAAGGCGCGTCCCAACTTTGGCGTTACTCCGATCAATTGGAAATAGTTTGCGGACACCAAAGCCGCCATAATTCGTTCGGCTCGATCGGTCTGCTGGAACGTAATACCTCTGACTCGGCACGCGGCGAGGCTGGCCAAGGTTGTGTTTCTCTCTCGCCAATCCAGAAAGTCCGGAGCGGAAACGGCGCTAAACGGCCACGCCGGCTCCCACTCCGAATACAGTCGGACAAGTTGTTGCGGTTGTGGCAACGGCAAAGATCGAACCAGGACAGCATTAAGAACACTGAAAACGGTCACATTCGCTCCGATACCGGCACCCAAGGTCAAAACCGCAACCACAGTAAATCCGGGCGACTTTAACAAAAGCCGAAAGGCATACCGGAAATCTTGGATGACAGAGGCCATGCGGTTAGCGGTTAACAGTTGGCGGCTTGCGGTTCATGTTTAATTGCTGTTCTTAGCTATCATTATCCAATCACCAATTACTGATTACCGTAGCTGGATCCGGTCGTGACTATCAAAAGCGCTGGTATCAGATAAAACCACGCAGTCACCCGGTCGAAGACCCTCTTCAATGACTGCTTTGGTGGCGGAGCCGCGACCCAAGCGCACCTTCACCCGTCCAGCCAACGTTCCATCCGGGTCCAGCTTGAACAGGCTGATCGTCGAATCATCCTGGCCAAACGCGGGCCGGCCGACGTAGACGGCGTCATTCAAGTGTTCTAATTCAATCGTTCCCTCGACGCTCAGGTCCGGTCGTGCTCCCCGCGGCAGAGTTGCACCGCTAAAAGTCACGTCAACCAGTACCGTCCCCTCTCTTACCGCGGGATCAATTCGTGAAACCGTGCCGGCAACGATGCTGCCATTCCGCATATCGATTTGCCCGATCTGTCCGAGTCCGACATCTCGCGCTTGGGTTTCGGGAATTTTGATCTGCGCTTTCAACTTCGTGTTGTCTGCCGCGCGCGCCAGACTGATGCCGGCCGACACGCGCTGCCCGACGTCGACCGCAATTTGTTGGAGAACTCCGTTCATTCCGGCCCGCACTTGCAGAGCGTCGACCTGGCTATGACGCAAAACCGCTTGTGCTTTGGCCTGATCCAAATCCCCCTGAGCAACTGCCAGGCGCGGCTCAATCGACTGCTTAGCAAAATCGTATCGCTGCTTCTCGACCTCGAAATTCGCAGCGAGTTCTGTCGCCGTGATCTGCGCCTTCTTGAAATCAAGAGACGCGATCAATCCCCGTTTGGCCAGCCTTTCGTCGACCTCCATCTCGACCGCGGCGGTATCGCGATCGGCTTTCGCCTTGGTTAAGGCTGCTTGGCGTTCCAGTAACTCGCCTTCGAGTTCGGCCTGCAACTGGGTGAGTTTGGCTCGCGCACTCTTCACCGCCGCATCGGAGTCCAAGGCCTGTTGTTCGAGCTCTGCGCTGCTCAACACCAGGAGCACCGTGTCTTCCGTCACTTGGGTTCCTGGCCATACGACGATCCGCTCAACCCGTGCGTCCGTACGCGCTGGTATCCAACGCACATCCTCCGGCACCAGCGTACCGATACCTCGTACGTCACGAACCAACGGTCCGCGCACCACGGTATCGATCCAGACCGAGTTTCGGTCCACCGAAGGTAATGCCGGCTTCAGCCGCGAGACGAAGAACGTCAAGCCCCCAATAATCACCACCAGGCCCACGGCAAAGAAGAGTCGATTGCGCCAACGGCGTTTCTGATAACCCTTTCTCGGGATATCCATCCGCGACGATAGAGAGCTCGGACGCGGATCTATCCCTCTGCCGTTGCTTTGGATGCCGGGATTCCTCACAATTGTTTCGAGACCTCAGCCGCGCAGGGAGTTTCATCGGCCAGCTGGCTCGCGCTGATTCGATCCAGGTGGGTACGCTGAACGCGGCTCACATCATTCTGGAGTTGGCTAACCGAGAGAACAATGGACGCGATAGCGCAAAAGACACAAATAGCCCAGACCAACAATTCACCATGCGCACCGTCTCGATACTGGAAAAGCAGAGGAGCGGTTGGATGATTGCTTACTGAGGGGTTCTCGTTCCTTTGAATTGATGGAAATCGGATAATCTTCATGGTTTTTCCTTGATTCTTCTCGCTCTATAGGCACGAGCCGTGCCAAGGTGAAATAATCGTTGTAATCTTCTTATAAAGAAGCACTTACAACGCATGATGCTTTGGAAAGAATTCGCAAATCCATCTCAAAATAGGATTTGTCGTCTCAATATGAGACGGACGGGACGTCGACTCCGGTAGGGATCGGCTCCGGCCGGTCCGCACACGTCCGCCTGGCTTGATCATCTACTATTTGAACTGCACCTGCGCGGCGTCAGCGACGCGTCGATCCAGTCCGCGGGAATTACCTGGGACTCGTGCCAGCGCCCATTATTTAAATAGAGCGAGGCAAATTTTGCCAAGTCGCGTGGACGTAATCTTAGACCCGAAGCGGCAATTGGCGTTCCACGAGCGTCCTTCAGCCATTCGTAATTAGAAATACCGAGTGGCCGAAATAGCTTCTGTTCAGCGAATTTATCCAATGGCATCTTGGTCCAACGTTCGATGACGGCGGCAATAAGGGCAGTACATCCGCCGTTGTAGGTAAATTGCTGGCCCGGTTTCGCGACAATCGGGCGAGCAAGGGAATCCCGCGTTGATACAATTCAGTCTTAGGAATCTTTTCCATGCTTGCCAGGACACGCGGCTCGCCCAAAATGTTTCGAAGCGTTTGCCCGTCGCCGAAATCCGGATCGCGGGATCTTCAGCGGCGACTGTCCCTTCGAAGCCGAGGGTACGGACTGATGGCAACGGTTGCTCGAAGTCCCGGAGAGTGAATCGCCAAAAAGCGCAGTCGCCATGGGGACGCTTTGGATTTGCGTGTCGCTTCTTCCTTGTGTTTAGGAGCGGTCAATCAACAAGCCAGAAACCATCCGCGCGAGGGGAAGCTGTCGGCGGGTGTATCGCCATATCGGTGCGAAAATGGTGGCGACTGCGTTTTTTGGTTATTCGCTCCCAGGGGCTTCGAGCAGCCGTCGCCATCGGTGAGCACGGCCAGCTCCGGTGGGATCCGACGTCGTCCCGATGAGGCAGGCCAACCCTGTTATCGTCAGACTATGTCGGACAGGCTAGTCGCCGCTACCGAAGATTCCGCATTCTCTCCTACCGTCTCCGGTCGCTCCAGCGCCGGCTGAGCTTACGTACGAATCGGCGTGGTTTTTTGGCAAAAATCTTTTCGCCGAGCGGCTCGGCCGCGTGACGCAGTTTTCGGCTTTCTCCGTCCAAACGGCGGATGACACGTTCGACTGCTTCGATACCACCAAAAGTCTCGGGCGTTTTCCGCAACAGAGCTTTCAAGACGGCGATATCGTGATCGAGACCAATTTTGTCTTGCAGCTTGGCCAGCCGCGAAGTCATCTTGTCCATCCGCTTGGGCCAAACCGGCTCCAGTAACTCGAGCTCGTAAAAAAGGTTTTTCACCCGGATGCGCCATTTGTGAAAGGCCTCGTCTCCGCCATCCTGAAGCGCTGTATTCATCCGTTTACGACTTTGGCGGTAAACGTCCTGCAGCCCTGCCTCAACGACTTCCCATTCGCCGTCGACTAGCTGCAATCGCTGAAGATTTCGTTTCGTCTGTTCCAGATCTGCTTTGACCTGCGTGAGGGCTTCGCCAATGTCGGTCCCGGGTTGGGTCCTGCTTTCAAGACCGGTCAGTGCCGCCGCCACCGCCTTCTTCTCGGACTCGCCTGTCACCGATAGAGTCTTCAAAGTTTCGCGGGCGACTTCCGCGTCGCGGGCGACGGCCAGGCGTCGCCCGGCCTTCCGCAAACGTGCGTTTTCTCGATTAAAGAACTGCTCACCGACCACTGGCCGAATCAGGCGCAACAACGCTCTTAACCGTTTAATTGTCGTTCGAACGTGATGAATATACTCGCCCTCTTCTTGTTTTGGGTGTTGGCCAGAACCCACTATAGTATTAATAAGGTCCTCAGCGACACGAAGTACCCCGATCCCGAGCGATTTATCGGTGTGCAGGCAAACATCAGGCTTCTTCATACTCAAAATGCAAAAAGGGTCAGGAGGCCGCTGTCACCGGGGGGGCTCGTTGTGTTTTCGCCGGCCTCCCAAGCAAGTACAGCCGTACGACTTTGCCTGTCAACGGCTGGCCGTCGCTTGGTCGTGGTCTCGAACCGCTTGTATCTATCCGCGACAGGGGTGATGTTTGGCGACCCCCGCGGCCTATGTCCAGCTCCGAATTTCGTCCTACGATCCGTGACATTGCGCGGAAGGCTGGCTGTCACTATTCCACGGTGTCGCTGGCCCTCCGCAATCATCCCCGGATTCCACTACGGACAAAGGAAAGAATCAGGGAGATCGCCGGCCAATTAGGGTACCGAGCCGACGCCATGCTGGCGGCGCTGTGCGCTTATCGCGAAATGAAGCGGCCGCTCAAGGAGAAGGGCGTAATCGCGTGGCTGACGAACCACGGTAGTGCGAAGGGCTGGACCGCTTCCGCCTGCAACCGGGACTATTTTCAGGGAGTTTCGGCTCGTGCCGCCGAACGCGGCTATCGGCTCGAACAGTTCTGGCTGGGTGCGCCAGGTATGAACGGGCACAGAATGAGTAAGATATTTTGGGCCCGTGAAATCCAGGGAGTGCTACTTCCGCCACAAGAACGGTTGGGTTCGATCGATCTCGAGTGGAAGAATTTCTCCGCCGTCACGTTCGGCTACACGCTCACTCACCCGCGGTTGCATCTCGTATCCAATCACGAATACCGAACCATGGGCACGCTCTTTTCCGAACTGAACCACAGAGGGTATCGTCGCGTAGGATTAGTGAATCTCCGTAGTCAAGATGAACGCGTTGATCACAACTGGTTAGCGGCATACCTGGTGGAGCAGAATCGTTTGTGCGCTGATCAGGCCATTGCTCCACTGATTTTGGAAGGATGGAATGACCAGGATTTCTTGTCTTGGGTCGAGCGTTTTCAGCCTGACGCGATCGTCACGAAGCTAGTGGAGGTGCTCACTAGTTTGCAAAAAGCAGGCTATCGAGTTCCCGAGGATATCGGCGTTGCTTATCACTCGCTAGATGAAGGCCGGCTTGGCTTATCCGGCATGAAAAAGAATTCGTTCCAGATCGGAGTCATGGCCGTAGATCTACTCGTCGATATGTTGCACCGCAACGAGCGGGACGTTCCCGCACGAGCTTATCTCCTGATGGTGGAAGGTACCTGGTACGAAGGCTGCACGGTGCGACCGATTGCCTCGACCCCGGTGCCGGCCTTGGCTGTCTGACGTCGGTAGGGACGCGCGGGAACGCGTCCAGCGGCTGCCCATGCGCGTCAACATAAGATGGGGTCCGAGGCTGAAGGGCGCATGATCTTGGTAGCAGTCTGGCGAGGACGCAGGTAGGGGGTGTCTCTCCGAGACCGCCGGATCGCGGATGTAGCTGCACCCGGTTAGGCCGAGAACCGTTGCTCGAGGCAAAAGCATGGGCCTAACGGGGCAATGGTTTGCCAGTGATCCGGCGGTCTCGGAGAGACGCGCCCTACCCGCGCGGTCACTAGACCGCCACTTTATGTTGACGTGCATGGGCAGCCGCCGGACGCGCCGGAGCGCGTCCCTACCGACGTCAGTCAACAATTTGAGCACCGCGCAATTTTACGGCGACGGCGCTATCATCTTAACTGCTTATGGGAACCAGCCGCGCTTCAGGTATCGGCAGACTCAAGGCTGTCGGCGCAACGCTAGAACCCTAAGTTCGTATGCCTCTCGTTAGCATGAAACAGATGCTGGCTGTCGCACGGCGCGACGGTTGGGCGGTAGCGGCCTTCAATCCGGTCGATTACGGTTCGATGAAAGCGATCATCGCGGCCGCAACCGGTCTAGAGGCTCCGGTCATTCTCCAGACGTCCGCCAAGACGGTCAAGTTCTACGGGCACGAACCAATTGTCAGCTGGGCGCGCGATCTCGCTGGCTCGTCGCCGGTGCCGGTGTCGTTGCATCTTGACCACGGAAAAGACCCTAAGATGATCGCTCGCTGCATCGAGACCGGGTGGACCTCGGTCATGATCGATGCATCCGACAGACCGTACGAAGAGAATCTCGCATTAACGAAAGAAATCGTGGCTTTGGCCGGCAAACGCGGCGTTGGCGTCGAAGCCGAGTTAGGCGAGATCGGTGGGGTTGAGGAAGACGTGCGCCGACGTCGAACAGGCATTAGCCTTTTGCCGCGAAGTCGATCTAGCTGTATTCGCTCCGGCAATTGGCACCGCGCACGGCTTTTACAAACGCGAACCAACTATCGCCTGGAATGTCCTGGAAGCCATCAGTCAACGAAGTCAGACTCCTCTTGCCTTGCACGGAGGAACGGGGCTTTCCGACGAAATTATCCAACGCTGCATCCATCTTGGCTGCGCCAAAATAAATATATCCACCAACCTGAAGCATGTTTTCATCGATAGCTTCGTTGACTATCACCACGAGCATCCGGACGAGTACGAACCACTGAAACCGCTCGCCGCCCAAGCCGCTGCGGTGACGGCCTTAGCCTCGGAGAAGATCGGTCAGTTCGGCGGTGCTGGAAAGGCTCGATCGGTAAGCACGTAGATTCTCACTATGGAAGCGCTGATTTTTGATTGCGACGGCGTGCTGGTGGATACCGAACGAGATGGTCATCGCGTCGCGTTTAACCGGGCCTTCGCCGCCCTCGGTTTGCCGTTCGAATGGAGCGTAGCAGAATATGGCCGCTTACTAAAAATTGCGGGAGGTAAAGAGCGTATGCGCTCCTATTTCGATCAGAACCGCTGGCCGGTTGAAGCGGTCGATCGCGATGCGCTAATCAAACGCTTACATCAGCTCAAGACCGACTACTTCATCCAGCTGATCGAATCCGGCGAATTACCGGTCCGCAGCGGAATCAACCGCATCGTTGACGAAGCGTACTCAGCTGGCGTTCGGTTGGCGGTCTGTTCTACTTCCAATGAGCGAGCGGTCATCGGTGTAGTCAGACGACTTCTCGGGCTCGAGCGCTACGCGAAGTTCGCGGGAATTTTTGCTGGAGACGTTGTCAGCCGAAAAAAACCGGATCCAGCTATTTACCAATTGGCTGTTCAACGGCTTCAGCTGGATCCCACCCGTTGCCTGGTGATCGAGGACAGCCACAACGGTTTAGTCTCTGCGAACCGTGCCGGCATCGCCTGCGTGATCACAACCAGTACTTACACCGTGGCGGAAGATTTTGATCATGCCGTTGCCGTGTATCCCGAGCTCGGTGATCCACCGGTATCACACGTCACCTTGAGCGATCTGCAGCGCCACCTGCAGTCCGGAACTCCAACTTTGTAAGCCATGAAATCCATCAGCTTGTCTGACGTTGAACAGGCCGTCCTCACTATCGCCGATACGGTGCTCGCTAATGAGAACCATTTCTCGGAGCTGGACGGCACCTGCGGCGACGGAGATTTCGGGACTTCGTTAGCCACCGGCTTTCGCACCGTCCTTGGCAAGTGGGATTCGCTGGATCGGTCGTCGATTGGGCCATTCCTCTCCACGATTGGCGTTGTTATAACGAGCAACGTCGGCGGTTGTTCGGGGCCGCTATGGGGAACTGGCTTCATCCGCGCGGGTGCGCTTTCGCGTGGGAAGGAATCAATCACCTTGGCCGACCTCGGCGCCATGCTGCGTAACTCAATGGCTGGAATCCAAGCGCGAGGCGGTGCGAGCCTCGGTGACAAGACGATTCTCGACGCGTTGGAACCGATTGCCGCCACCGTCGAACAGCGGGCTCAAGATCCTGGCAGCTCACTACTAGCTGTTCTGCGCGAAGCCGCCGACAAGGCCACTGCGACGGTAGAAACTTCCAGACCGTGGACTGCGCGCCGTGGCCGCCAATCATTTACCGGAGAGCGGAGTGCCGGAACACTCGATCCCGGAATTGTCGCCATTGCCACGATCATGCAGGCGCTCACCACCCGATTCGCGCCGGTAACTTCCTCATAGATTTCTGCTTCCTCCAATCCACACCACCAAAAGATCCTCCCATGAAAAAGTTCGTTAATGATCCCGCCAACTTTGTCCACGAAATGCTAGAAGGCCTGGCTTTGGCCAATCCGAAGACGCTGAAGTGGATACCGGAACACAATATCATCTACCGTGCTGATGCGCCGAATCCTGACCGAGTATCAGTCATTCAAGGATCAGGCAGCGGCCATGAGCCAGCTCATGTGATGGTGGTCGGTCGTGGCATGCTGGACGCCGCATGTCCGGGCAACGTCTTTGCCGCTCCTCCCATGGAGTATGTGTTAGCTTGTACTAAGCTGATGAACTCGCCCAAAGGAGTTCTTCATTTGATCAATAACTATCAAGGTGATCGCATGTGCTGGGATATGGCCAAGGAAATGGCCGAAGCTGAAGGGATCACGATCGGGACCGTCATTGTTGACGACGACGTTTCGGTGCAAAACAGCACCTACACGGTTGGACGGCGTGGCGTCGCCGGTAATTTTTTTGTGATTAAAGCGTGTGGCGCAGCTGCTGAAGCCGGCCGCACACTGGGTCAACTGGTGGACCTCGGTCAGAAAGTGAACTCGGTCGTTCGAACGATGGGAGTCGCTCTCACCGGTTGCACGCCGCCGGCAAAAGGTAAGCCGATTTTTGAACTGTCCGATGATGAGATGGAGATCGGCGTCGGCATCCACGGCGAACCGGGCCGGCGCCGAGCGCAATTCCAATCGGCCGATGCGATCGTTGAAGAAGTCTTTGAGGCCGTGGCCGGAGATCTACCATTTAAGTCCGGTGATAAGGTGGGGTTGATGATCAATGGCCTGGGCGGCACGCCAATCAGCGAGCTCTACGTACTCTACCGGCGAGCGGCACAGCTTTCGCAAAAGCGCGGCTTGGAGGTTGTTCGTAACTATGTCGGCAACTATTGCACCTCCCTCGAAATGGCTGGGATGTCGCTCACATTGATTCGCCTAGACGACGAGATCGACTCCCTCCTCTCTGCTCCGGCCGAAGTCCCGCTGCGAATATTCTGAAGCGGCAAGATAGCGTGGTGTAGACCCTTGCAATTCAAACATTTCATGACCAGGCCGATGGTGGGACATGGCTCAAACCCGGCGCATGGGGATGCAATACGAAGGGGCGCGGCTACCCAAAGCGCCGAGGTTTTCGCCCTACCTTTATGGGTAGGGCGCGTACGTCCAGGGTTACCCAGCGCCTTTGTCTTACGGCTTATGATGACATTTTGATGGACGCCGATAATCTCTGAAGATTTCTATAATTATATTCGTCAAACCTGATCGTGAAAACGATCTTGATCTCCCTCCTGTCACTATTGATTTCAGTCTGCGTGACCAATCTGAGCTGGGCGCATGGTGCTGGGGGCGGCGGGGGAGGCGCCGGCGGTTCGGGAGGCGGTGGCAGCCACGGTGGAGGTAATGGTGGTTCGGTGGGAGTCGGGCATGGGTCAAGCATGAGCTTTGGACATAGCAACAACAGCAATCCGCTTTCGACCCGAGGCGGTCATTCACACAGCATCTCGAAAGGAGGAGCCCATCACGGCAAGAGCCAAACGACTTCTAAGTCGCTTGCGCATCATTCGCGGTCGCATCGGCATTCCACTACCACTACGCAATTGGCTCAGAATCCGGCGCTTCGTGGCAAGAAGAAGGGATTTATTGATGGACTTCCGCCTGGACTCGAGCTGCAGCTTGATCGTGGCAAGAGTTTGCCTCCGGGTTGGCAATCGAAGGTTGGCCCGGGTACAGTACAGACAGATACCGATACCGCCGCGGATAAAGCACTACCGCCCGGCCAGGAGATACAGGCCGATCGTGGGAAAGTGGTGACTCCAGAAACCACCGCGACGGATCAATAATTCCCCCAAAGCCATTGAAAATCAGTTTTTGGTAGCTTTAGCCTCCGCCAGCAGCCCACCTAGATCGAGGGGCCGCGTGTACAAGGTAATCTTTCCATCCGGCGTCCGCGGCCATTGTTCCTTTGGTCGATCCCAATAAAGTTCCACCCCATTGTCGTCCGGATCGCGTAAATAGAGTGCTTCGCTTACGCCATGATCCGAAGCACCGTCCAATGGAATCTTTGCCTTCATCAATCGAGTGAGCGCATCCGCGAGCTGTTCGCGAGTGGGATAAAGGATTGCGACGTGATACAGCCCGGTAGTGCCGGCAGGAGGAGCCGCTCCACCCGCGCTTTCCCAAGTGTTTAACCCGATATGATGATGATAGCCGCCTGCTGAGAGAAACGCCGCTTCACCGCCATATTGTAAGACCACGTCGAAGCCCAACACACCATGATAGAACCCGATGGCACGTTCCAAATTCGCTACCTTGAGGAGCACATGCCCGATCCGAACAGCCGCATCGATAGACTTGCTGGAAACCGTGCTCATTGGTTCGTTCACCAATGAAGCCGCAGATTTTCACGGATCAAAGTATTTCCTGTTCTCTCCCTACTTTTGCAGGATCCGCTCCACCATCCAGTAACTGCCGGCTAATGTGACAACCACAGAACAGACCGGCACCCATTGGCGGGCGAAGCCAGGATTCTTTCTTAGTTGCCACAGAATCGGTAGAACCACGGCGGCAACCGAAAGCTGACCAACCTCTACGCCGAGATTGAAGCCGACGAGGGGCCAAACGATTCCAAATTGACCAGAGCCGATTCCAAATTCCTTCAGCGCATCGGCAAAACCAAGTCCATGCACTAGTCCGAAAGAGAAAGTTATTAGCCAACGCCATTTCGGAGAGTCGCCGCGAAGCAGATTTTCGAATCCAACATACGCGATGGAGGCTGCGATTAACGGCTCCACGATCCTGGCCGGCAATCGAACGACGTCGAGGGTAGACAACGCAAGAGTGATCGAATGCGCAATCGTGAAACAGGTGATTACCGTTAAGATCGAACGCAAATCACGGCAGACTACGAGCAACGCGAACAGGAAGAGCAGATGATCATAACCAGTTAAAATGTGCTCCACGCCCAGCCTGAGAAACGCGAGGAATGAGTGATCGCCATGTACAGATACCGTTGAACTGGCGATAGCCGGCAAGTCGATTTGAACCGAATTTTCCTTCGCCGAGAGCATTGCTTGACCGAGGCTGGCACCGCTCGTTGTTCGGACCGTTACAAACTCGCGATGGCCGGAAGGTAATCTTTCGAAGAGTTTCGAAACCAAGCGTGCCCGCGCAGCATTCGTCCTTCCGAAACGAAGCAGGATCTCGATATTTCGACCGTCTTTCCGCTTCAAAATCGGTTGATCGGGTAGCGCTGTTACCTCATCCAAAAAGAGACTAACTTCCCGTGCGGCCAACGATTCCAGTTGGCGTCGGATACGCTCGAATCCTTCCGTGTTTCGGAGATCAGGTCCGTTTCCGTTGGTAGTTAGCAGGGATTCAACATCCTTCTCGGCGAAACCGAGAAGCACGTCAATCTGGCGATCTGCGACCGTGACCGTCGCCGTGCTCAGTCCAGGATCGTGTGCCTGGGCGCTGAACACGCAAATGACGAAGAAAATCGAGCCGAGACAAAGTCGACAAAGATATTGTATGGGCGATTTCACAGTTAACGTAGTCTGACCTGCCCAGCCCGCAGTCGCTACGCGACAGCGTTGCGGGCGGGTCGACGCTCAGGAACCTAGGTCGGGACGTCTCATTAGACGTCCCTTAAAGGTTTGAGGTCGAGAAGCGCTAGCATCACTTTCAACGGACACGCGGGAGCGTGTCCCTACCGCTTACGGCTGCGTATGATGTTCGTTATCTCGTCCGTTGTGCGGCGTCGCCGCATAAGGAAATACGATGTTGTAGGTGATGTCGTTGTGAGTAACGCCGCCGACGTTGAACGTCTTGGGATCAAAGCCCGCGAAAATCGTCGGTGGACTCGTCCGGAGATCGCTTAAGATGGCGATTACTGCGATACCCAGGACGTCATCGCCAAAGCGGCGCCCGTTTGGCCAGCCTCCCGGGATCGTTCCCTTACCGAAGCCTTGCTGTACTGCGCTGGTAAGGGTATCTCCTCCGAAAATACCGAGTCGATGAAAACTCGGACTTCCTGCCAGATGCGCCGGAGCAGTCGACAAATCGACTTTGATCAAATCCGGAATGAAGATTCCGGCTAGATCGTTTCGGTTGGTTTGCAAGTTAGCCGGGTCTCCTAACAATTTGGCTAACTCAGGGGCCAAAGCATACTTCTGAAAGAGGCTCTTATCCACCGCCGGTGGTGTCTCATTATAGAGATCTTTGTCTTTCCCCGCGACCAGCAACTCACAGAATGCAGGATTGCCTTGACGGCCGACTTGAACAAATTCGCCCGAGTGCTCTGGCGCCCTTGGATCGCGCAAGACGGTGAGAGCTTTGCGGCTGGTGGTAGCATAGACACCGACTATCTGTCGGTCACCACCTAATTCAGAAATAGGAATGTTGATTACAATGGTGTGCACGTTAAATCCGGCTTGGCTGTCTAACGGTTTTTCCGGGCCGGAGAAGGTCGGATCGAGATCGAAGATGCTCTGAATGTTGGCGTAAAAGCCGTCATCTCGCTGTCCGGCGAACACGATATAACCTTTGTCTAATTTGTGAGTGGTTTCGGAAGTATAAACATCCAATAAGGAAGGATCTGCGACCCCTTCCTTAGCAGGCAGATTGCCATTTTCACCCTGATTATAGTGGGGGGTAACCAGACCCTGATTGTTCGGTGGAACAGTTAGATTCGCACCGAGGACCTCAACTCGACTTCGCGGATCTTCGTCCTTGCCCTCGCGCTTCTCTGTGCGAACAACTTTAGTAACCGTATAGTGCTGGGTCAGATTCTGGTTCGCGTCGTCAACATGTTGGATCGGGCCAAGGAAAGATTGCGCGATCGTGTTTTCGTTCTTGAAAGTTGTTTTAAATCTGAACTGGTAGCTGATTGTAGCCTCCCCTTCCGGGAGATCGGTCCCGGTGGAAACGTGGATTTCGTAGAGCACGTTGTCGTCGAAGTTATATTTGTTTGGTCCGATGCTCGGCTCCTCAAACGGATATACCGCCAGAGCTGCAGTGAGGTATTTGATCCCATTCACCTGCGACACAAATGCGTACACATCCGTGGTGTTGGCGGCTGGATCGAGAGTTATCAGCGGTGCATCCATGTGGCTGGATGCTGTAACACTGCCGGGCGCGAACGCTAGCGCGGATAATGCGACGCCGAGCCAGGTAATGGCGAAAGCCCTACGTGGATCTTTCATAGTTTTTGTTTATTTTTTGTTCTTTGGTTTAGTTGCCGCGAGCGATAGCGGGCGTTTCATCCCGCTTGCTGAGCGCAGCGAATTGTCTATTAAGATCTTCTCTTTCTGATGGCATCAGCGTCTGCTTGCTTTGCTCGGCACGCCGAAACGACTCGCGAGCACCGGAATGGTTGCCGAGTGCCATGGCGATCGACCCGGCGTGATAAAAAAGCCGCGCGTCCTGTGTCCCTTCCTTCAGCGATCTTGCCGAGTATTCCCGTGCTTCATCGAGGCGGCCATTTGCTTTTAGCGTCCACGCAACGGCGTCCAAGGTAAAGACATCCGCCCGAGTGTTCAGCTCCGCTTCGGCTAGCGCGAGCGCCTGTTGGACTCGTTGGCCCCTGGTTACCAAATAGAGTGCCAACGTTCGCGGATCGTTAGCCGCGCCGTTGCTGATCAAGTGGCTCTCCACGTCTTCCGCTGCCCGGGTTCTACCCGCCTCTCTCAAAGCATCTGCCAGCGTCCATTGGTACTCCGGTAGCGAAGTGAGCGTTGCTGCCGGCTGGATAGATTCAATGGCCTCCACCGCTTTACCTTGGGCCAACAGGATCCGACCGCGGAGAAGCAGCGCGGCAGCGTAATTTTCTGCGAATTGTAACGCGATTCCTGCTGACTTTGCCGCAACCTCGCTATTGCCCGCCTGCAATTGGTAAATGCCCAACCGGGTGTAGGCCCAAGCGGTAGGTTCCGCTTCACGCGGGCTGCCGGCCGTTACTGCCAGCTGCATCACCTCGGTCGCGCCCTGGAGATCGCCTTTTAACCAGCGAATGTTAGCTACTCGGGTGTAGCTTTGCAGGTCCGGCCTTAGGTTAATCATCTTTTGGTAGGAGACTACCGCCTCGTCTAACCGCCCCTGCTCCATCAAGACGTCTCCCAACAAACCGTGGTCGAGCGCCTCATTCCGAATCGTTACCAGTCTTCGTGCGACCGATTCCGCTTCCTTAAATTTGTGCAAGCTGTCCAAGATATGGCCTTGGAGCAGGAAAGCGTCGGGATCGTCAGCGTTCTCCGATTGCACGCAGAATGCGCACTGCTCCGCGAGCTTGTAGTAGCCGGGATCGTAACTTAAGCGGGCCTTGGTGATGAATGCCCATCCAAGGCGCTTGATCGTCTCACCCCTCTTCGTCGCGGTCCGAGCTACATCCTGTAGCTGCTTTATTTGCTGGTCAATCTGTTCGCTCCCTTCGTGCGGCAAGAGAGCGACTTCACACGAGCTGTTGGCTGGAGCTGAAACGCTCTCCGCTTTTTTGATTGCGGGCGACGATACCACACTCGAAACCGTGATTTTCCACAGCTCAAATCCAGCTAAGGCGCAAGCGCCTAACAAAAAAGAAAGTCTTGGATAGGAAAGCTTGAGCACGCGCGAATGGATGCGCTGTTCAATCGTTCACGGATGCAAAGATGTGCGCGTCGATTTGTTTTTTTATTCCCTGAGAAATCCATGCATCCAAAAATCGACTGGCTGCGCACTGGCAAAGAGCGTATCGGAATCTGATGGGATCGGAGTTTCAATCGATCACGGCCGCAGGAGCGCTCTTTTTTCTCGGGTTAGTGAGTCCAGGACCAAATTTCTTGGTGGTGATCGAAAGTACGCTGCGCGGTGGTCAACGATCAGGAATTTTTACCGGTCTTGGTGCGTCGACCGGCGACGGATTCTATGCGTTGATAGGTCTTTTAGGATTCTCGACTCTTAGCTCGCAAGGCGAATCGCTCTTCCAACCACTGAAAATTTTGGGAGCCGGATACCTGACGTTCTTAGGGATCCGGATGTGGTTGCGTCGCAGCGCGGTCACCGACGATCTCGACCGCCATCAACTACCCGGAATTTGGCAATGTTTTCTTCGTGGACTCGCTACCGATCTGTCTAACCCAAAAACCATCCTCTTTTTTGGAAGCATTTTTGCGCTAGCGCTTCACCGTGATACGCCGAGCTGGGTCAAAGCGGCGATATGGAGTGAGATCGTTCTGATTTCGGTCCTATGGAGACTCGCGTTATGCCGCCTATTCTCCACGCCTGCTCTGCGCGGTTGGTACGCGAAATACAGCCTTCTGGTTGAGCGTGTTTTCGGAGGTCTGCTCATTCTGCTCGGCTGGCGCATGGCGGACGGGGTAGGATGGTCCGTCCCGGACCGTTGAGGCGCGTCATGAATTGGATAGGGCGGTCCGTCCCGGACCGCCGGCGAATTCACCCCTGACCGGCAAACAATTCGCCAGCGCTTGCATGGATGCATCCCACGGGAAATCGAAGATCCCAT
>WNFJ01168265.1_pt1 | contig 17454 bp, 15 predicted proteins | sample 5400461 | NCBI WGS metagenome assembly WNFJ01 (sample SAMN13153349, study PRJNA577476) | soil metagenome | isolation source: 115 cm saprolite on Douglas fir-dominated hillslope | place: USA:California | collected 2013-09-17 | reverse complement strand
ATTCGCTTTCTTGCCATTGCGATCGGCTTCGCACAGGCAGGATTTTCGCGCATTTCGATCGACCTCGACGACGTCGCACGCTTGCTCGGCGCGGGACCGGGGACCCTTGCGCGTACGATCCACCTGCCGCTCGCCCAGCCAGCGATCTTCGGGGCGGCGCTGCTGATCTTCGTTGATTGCCTAAAGGAACTGCCGGCGACGCTGCTCCTGCGTCCCCTCAACGTCGAAACGCTCGCGACCTATATCTACCAATTCGCCACCCGCGGCAGCTTCGAACAAGGCTCGCTTGCAGCCCTCATCATCGTTGCCGTCGGCATTCTGCCGATCATCCGCATCACCCGCTACGCCGACATCGCGACGAGGCTCACACTGGACGCTCGGTCATGAGGCCACCCCGACCCGCCGGCAAGCCTGGCGCAACGGACATTGCAGCCTTTGCCGCAGCGCGGTAGAAAATTCCGCCCATCCACGGCTGTGTCGCCTGCGGCATTGGCCTTAAGTCAAGCGGGGAGTTCATGCAAAAAGTCTATCCCGATACCCGGGCAGCGCTTGCCGGCCTGTTGAAGGACGGCATGCTGATCATGGCCGGGGGGTTCGGGCTTTGCGGCATTCCGGAGCAGTTGATCCTGGCCATCCGCGACGCGGGCGTGAAGAACCTGACCGTCGTCTCCAACAACTGCGGCATCGACGGGGTCGGCCTTGGGCTGTTGCTCGACACCAAGCAGATCAAGAAGATGATCTCGTCCTATGTCGGGGAGAACAAGACTTTCGCGCAGCAATATCTCGCGGGCGAGCTGGAGATCGAGTTCAATCCGCAGGGCACGCTGGCCGAGCGTATCCGCGCCGGCGGCGCCGGTATCGCGGCGTTCTTCACCCGCACCGGCGCCGGGACTCAGATTGCGGAGGGCAAGGAGCAGCGCGAAATTGACGGCGAGCTCTACGTCATGGAGCGCGGGCTTGTCGCCGATCTCTCGATCGTCCATGCTTGGGTGGGCGATACCGAGGGCAACCTCGTTTACCGCAAGACCGCGCGCAACTTCAATCCAATGATGGCCACCGCGGGCAAGGTCACCGTGGCGGAAATCGAGCACCTCGTGCAGCCTGGCGATATCAATCCCGACCACATCATCACGCCAGGCGTCTACGTCAAGCGCCTGGTGCATGTGCCCAACGCGATAAAGCACATCGAGCAGCGAACCGTACGCAAGCGGACCGCCGCGCCGGCGGGGACCGGGGAGGAAGTCTGATGGGATGGACACGCGATCAGATGGCCGAACGCGCCGCCAAGGAGCTGCGTGACGGTTTCTACGTCAATCTCGGTATCGGCATCCCCACGCTCGTCTCAAACTATATCCCCGCGGGCATGAGCGTGCAGCTGCAAAGCGAGAACGGCATGCTCGGGTTCGGTCCGTTCCCTTACGAAGGCGAGGAAGACCCGGATCTCATCAACGCCGGCAAGCAGACGGTCACCGAGATACCGACCACCAGCTATTTCTCGTCGGCCGACAGCTTCGCCATGATCCGCGGCGGACATATCGATCTTTCGATCCTAGGCGCAATGCAGGTCGCCGAGAACGGCGACCTCGCCAACTGGATGATCCCGGGCAAGATGGTCAAAGGCATGGGTGGTGCCATGGACCTCGTCGCCGGGGTCAAGAAAGTAGTGGTGGTGATGGAGCATTCGGCCAAAAACGAGCCCAAGCTCCTCAAGCACTGCACGCTGCCGCTGACCGGCGCGGGGGTCGTCGACATGGTGATCACCGATCTCGGCGTTTTCACCATCGACAAAAAGGGCGGCGGGGGAATGACCCTGGTCGAGCTTGCACCCGGCGCGACGCTCGACGAGATCCGCAACAAGACCGAAGCCAGCTACCGCACTTCCAACGCACTGTAGCGCCGACGTAAACGGCGCGGAACGGGCCTGAAAATGCGGTCGGATTGGTGCCCGACCGGCCACGAAAGCGTCACAGAGCGATTGCAACCTTTCGCTCTCAGGTTGCAAGTTTGTACCCTTCGTCTCCCTCGGTAATGTCGGCCGGGCTTATCCGGCGAGGATTTTGAGAAAGACGCGTCGTGACCGCGGCCGTTGACATCAAGCGCGTTGGCTTCATCATTTTGGCCTTGGCCGCCGTCGGTATCGGCGCTCTCGTGATCTTGCCATTTCTGATGCCGGCCGACGCGGTGCGCGAGGCGGTCAAGGCCGAAATCCGCGCCGTCACCGGGCTCGACCCCGTACTGCGCGGCGGAACCTCGGTATCGCTGTTCCCAACGGGGGCGGTGAGCTTCGACGATGTGATCCTGGGCGACAACCGCACCGGGGCGCCGGCGCTCACGGCCGAGCACGTGATTGCGCGCTTGCGCTTTTTTCCCTTCTTGGCTGGACGCATCGAGATCGCGGACATCTCGCTGGTGCGCCCGACCATCGCGATCATCTTCAATGCCGACCACAGCTCGAACTGGTCGGGCCATATCGAGACGCTGGCGCGAAACCTCAAACCTGGTCCGGACCGCCCGGCGTCGTTTTCGGAGATCCGCATCGCCGACGGTACCATCATCCTGCGCGACGAGGCGTATGAAATCGTCGAGACGCTCGCGAACGTAGAAATGGCCCTTGCCTGGCCGTCGATCTCCCGAAGCTTTGCCGCCACCGGCCGCTTCGCATGGCACGAGCAGGCAATCGACGCCACGATCAGTCTCACCGATTTCGTCACCGCGCTGCAGGGCGACCGGTCGGGCCTCAAGATCCGGCTCGCGAGCGCACCGTTCAAGTTCGCATTCGATGGCTACATCAGCTATCGCCCCACGCTCAAAATGGAGGGTACGCTTGCGGCCGATGCCGCGTCCTTGCGTGACACGCTGCGCTGGGCCGGTCAGCAGGCCCCGCCGGGCGGCGGGTTCGGCCGCTTCGCGCTTAAGGCGCAAACCAACGTGGTCGGCGGAACCATTGGACTTTCGGGGGTCAACATCGAGCTCGACGGCAACGCCGGCGAGGGTGTGCTGACGTTCGATGGGCGGCAAACCTTGCAGGGAACGCTGGCGGCCGAAGGGCTCGATCTGACACCTTACATCTCTGCCGTCCGCTTGCTGACCAGCGGCGAGCGGGGCTGGGACAGCAAGCCGATTGCGCTCGATGGCCTCGAAGGCGTCCATCTCGACCTCAGGCTGTCAGCCGCGCGCGTCAATATCGCCAGTGCCAAGCTCGGGCGCACGGCGGTCGCAGCCAATCTGCGCGGCGGCAACCTCACGGTCGCGGTCGGCGAATCGCAGGCCTTCGGCGGCGTGGTTAGGGGCACGTTCGGGCTGGCGAAATCGCCGGCCGGCGCTGATTTCAGGGCCCAAATGCAATTCTCCAATGTTGATCTCGAACAGTGCCTCGGTGACATGTTCGGCATTCGCAGGCTCGAGGGTAAAGGCAATCTCAGTTTCGCGGTCGAGAGCTCCGGTCGCAGCGTCTACGACCTGACCAAGGCACTTAACGGCACGGCCGGCCTTACGAGCCGCAAGGGCGCGATCGCGGGGTTCAATGTGGAGCAATTGCTCAAGCGTATTGAGCGCCGACCGCTCTCGGGCGGCGGGGAGTTCCGCACCGGCAAAACGCCCTACGAGACGCTCACGCTCAACCTGAAAATCGTCCAAGGCGTCGCCAACGTCGAAGACGTACGCATGGAAGGGCCGAGCGTCGGCCTCGCCCTGGCGGGTTCGGCGTCGATTCCTGAGCGCGAACTCGATCTCAGGGGAACCGCGAGCCTGCTTTCGATTTCCGCCAGCTCGAATGCAGCTGCAACCGCATTCGAGTTGCCCTTCATGGTGCAGGGGCCGTGGGATGACCCGATCATATTGCCCGACCCGCAGAGCCGCATTGAACGCTCCGGCGCGGCGCAGCCGATTTTGGATGCGCTACGCAACCGCGGTCCGCGTGACCCAATACGCTCTGCAATCGAACGGCTGACCCGGACAGCGCCAGCGGACCCCGCCGAGACTCCGCCGGCGCCAGCAGCGCCGGCGCTGGCGGGTAGTTCCGCGCCGGCCGAGAGTGCACCCGCGAGCGGGGATTCGCCGCCCGCGAAAGCCGAGCCGAACGCCCCGCAAGAGCCCCAATAATCGGCCCGATGCGGGCGCTGTCTTGCGCCCTTTTGTTTTCGTCCGCGCGCGCAACGACTGATCGCGCCTTCACCGCGCGGCAAGTCCTCCGATGCCGCCACGCCCGACATCATGAAATTTCGCGAGCAGTGACGCGCCCACAATGCCGGTTGCAACGATCGCGATCAGGATCGAGCAGATGGCGTTGATCTCCGGTTTCACGCCGAGGCGAACTTCCGAATAGATCCGGATCGGCAGCGTGGTTGCGCCGGGACCGGTAGTGAAGCTCGCCACCACCAGATCATCGAGCGACAGCGTGAAGGCGAGCATCCAACCCGAGGCCAGCGCCGGCGCGATCAACGGCAAGGTCACAGTCAGAAACGTCCTCAACGGCGGGCAGCCGAGATTCATCGCCGCTTCCTCAAGACTCGTGTCGAAAGTCAGCAGCCGCGATTGCACGACCACCGTGACGAAGCACGTGATCAGCGTCGTGTGAGCGATCGTGATGGTCCAGAAGCCGCGATCGATATCGACCGCCACGAACAGGAGCAACAGGGCAAGCCCGGTGATGACCTCGGGCATCACCAGCGGCGCATAGACCATGCCGGAAAACAGCAGCCGGCCGCGGAAGCGTCCGAACCGAACCAATGCGATGGCCGCAAGCGTGCCAAGCACGGTCGCCGCCGTCGCCGACAACAGAGCAATGCGCAGCGTCACCCAGGCGGATTCGAGCATCGCGCGGTCGGCGATGAGCTCGGAGTACCATCGCGTCGACCAGCCGCCCCACACGGTGACAAGCCGGGAGGCATTGAAAGAATAGATCACCAGAATGACGATCGGCAGATAAAGGAAGGCAAGTCCCAGCGCGACCGAGCCGACATTGAACCAAGACGCCTTGCGCATGGTCAGCGCCCCCCCGCGGGATCACGCGTCTCCATCTGCTGGTAGATCACGATTGGCACGACCAGCAGGCAGAGCAGCACGACCGCGACCGCAGATGACACCGGCCAATCCTTGTTGCCGAAGAACTCGGTCCACAGGGTCTGGCCGATCATCATGGTCTGCGAACTGCCGAGGAGATCGGGGATGACAAACTCGCCCACGATGGGAATGAAGCAAAGCAAGGCTCCCGCGACCACGCCAGGGCGCGACAGCGGCAGCGTCACCAGCCAGAATGCTTTCCAGTTTGGACAGCCGAGATCCGCGGCGGCTTCGATCAACGTCTCGTCCATCTTTTCCAGCGTGGCGTAAATCGGAAGCACCATGAACGGCAGGTAGGAATAAACGATGCCGATATAGACCGCCGTGTCGGTCGATAGCCATGCCGGCGGTGCGTCGACAATGCCCAGCGCAAGCAGAACCTGGTTCAGTAGGCCGTCACGTTGAAGGATGTTGATCCAGGCGTAGATGCGGATCAGGAATGACGTCCAAAACGGCAGCACCACCAGCACGAACACGATCGGCTGCCAGCGTCGCGGGGCGCGCGCCATTCCGTAAGCGAGCGGGAAGCCGATCAGCAGCAGCAGCAGGGTCGAGCCGGCCGCCACCTCCAGGCTCTTGAGATAGGAGGCCAGATAGAGCCAATCGGAAGCGAGCAAGGCGTAATTCTCGAACGACAGCGCGGACAAGGCCTGCTTGAGACCCTCCCACCCCGCAGCGGGATCGAAGACGGGCGTATAAGGCGGTTGGGCGATCGCCGTGTGCGAGAAGCTGATCTTGACCACGATCAGGAACGGCAGAAGGAAGAAGGTGGCGAGCCAGAGGTAAGGAATTAACACGATCAGCCGCGTCCCCCAGGATCTGCTGTGTTCGCCACGCTTTTTGATTGCTCCATGCATCGAGTTCGCCTCGCTTATCGCGTCAGGACCATGGCCGCCTCCGGGGCCCAGCTGAGCCAGACGCGGTCATCCCACCCGATCGGCCGCTCGACCAGTCGCGTCACGTTGGCGACGGCGGCTTTCATGACGATTCCATTGTCGAGTCGGACCTTGTAGACCGAGAGGTCGCCGAGATAGCCGATGTTTCCCACCTGCCCGACCACGCAATTCTCGCCTTCGGTCGGCGGCGCGTGCGCGATCCGCACTTTCTCGGGCCTGAGCGCCACCCACACCACATCGCCCGGCTTTGCATCCGTGGGCGAAAGCGCGCGCAGCCGCCCGGCGGCCGCGCTCGCGATCACGGTGTCCGACGCCCCCACGTCGACCACGCGGCCTTCGATCAGGTTGATCTCACCTATAAAGTCCGCGACCCAGCGCGAGTTCGGCCGCTCGTAGATTTCGGGCGGAGTGCCGACTTGGATCAGACGCCCGTGGTCCATGACGCCGATACGGTCGGCGACCGTCATCGCCTCCTGCTGGTCGTGGGTGACGATGATGAAGGTGAGGCCGAGCCTCTCCTGCAGCTGCATCAACTCGAACTGCGTCTCGCCGCGCAGTTTCTTGTCGAGCGCAGCGAGGGGTTCATCGAGCAGGAGGACGCGCGGGCGTTTGACCAGCGAGCGCGCGAGCGCGACGCGCTGGCGTTGGCCGCCGGAGAGCTGGTGCGGCTTGCGCTTGGCCAAACCTTCGAGCCGCACCAGCGCCAGCATCTCCTCGACTCGCGTCGTGATTTCAGACTTGGCAAGCCCCTCTTGCTTGAGCCCGAATGCCACATTGCCCTCGACCGTGAGATGCGGAAACAGCGCGTAGTTCTGGAACATCATGTTGATCGGCCGCCGATACGGCGGTACCAGCGCAATATCCTCACCATCGAGCAGAATGCGTCCTTCGTCGGGCGTGTCCAAACCGGCGAGGAGGCGCAGCAGCGTGGTCTTGCCGCAACCCGACGGGCCGAGCAGCGCGAAGAATTCGCCGGCGAAAATGTCGAGCGACACGCGCTCGACCGCAGCTACGGCAGAAAATTGCTTGCGCACGCCGTCGAACCGCACCAGCGCGCGCGCAGTTAAATCTGTCCACGGCGCGAACGTTCGGCGCCTGCCCTGCTTGTGCGGGTCGTCCCTCGTATCGGCGTCGCCGTTCCCCATGCAGCCACGCTAGCGGCACAGGACGCGCGGCTCAATCTCCCACGCGCCGGTTGCCGAGATTGGTCACCTGGCGAGCGTGCCTGCGGACGCCATAAGCGCCCCCTCTGCCTTGCGCATCGGATCGGCCAGCGCGGCTTGGAAGCGGAAAATGATGAGTCAACCCCGGCTCAGCGTACGTGCCACCGCCTCGCGCCATCCCGCCCACTTGCGCTCGCGCGTCATGGCATCCATCCCCGGCTCGAAACGCCGCTCGCACCTCCACATTGCGGCGAAGTCCGGCAAATCCGGGCACAGTCCCGCGGCATAGCCCGCGAGATAGGCAGCGCCGAGCGCGGTCGTCTCCATCACCAGCGGCCGATCGACGGGCGTCGCCAGAATGTCGGCCACGAATTGCATAGTGACATCGCTCGCCGCCATGCCGCCATCGACCCGCAACACCGTATTCGCTCCGGCCCCCGGCCAGTCGGCACGCATGGCCTCGAGCAAGTCGCGGGTCTGGTATCCAACCGCCTCGAGAGCCGCGCGCGCAAGCTCGGCCACGCCGGACTTGCGGGTGAGCCCGTACAGGGCGCCGCGCGCCTGCGCATCCCACCACGGCGCGCCGAGCCCGACAAAGGCAGGGACGAGGTAGAGCTGTTCCGCCGGGTCGGCCGCCGCGGCGAGCGCGTTCACGTCGGGGGCCGCCCCGATCACCTTGAGCGCGTCGCGCAGCCATTGCACCGCGGCCCCGGCGATGAAGATCGCGCCTTCGAGTGCGTAGGTGCGCTTTCCGCCGAGTTGGTAGGCGACTGTGCTAAGAAGGCGGTTCTTCGACGCAATGGGCTGATCCCCGGTGTTGAGCAGCGCGAAGCAACCGGTGCCGTAGGTCGACTTCATCATGCCGGGCGCAAAGCAGCCCTGTCCTATCGTCGCCGCCTGCTGGTCGCCAGCGAGCCCTAGAATGCGGATCGGTCCGCCAAACAGATCGGTAGTGCCAAAGTCGCCCGCGCAATCGCGTATCGGCGGCAACAGGGCGTTGGGGACGCCGAACAATTCACAAAGGCCTGCGTCCCAGTCCCCGCTGTGAATATCCATCAACAGGGTACGCGCCGCATTGGTGGCATCGGTCGCATGCACTCTGCCGCCGGTGAGCCGCCACAACAAGAAGCTATCCACGGTGCCGAAGGCAAGCCTGCCCCTCTGCGCCGCCGCACGCGCGCCCTCCACGTGGTCGAGCAGCCACGCGATCTTGGTGGCCGAAAAATAGGGATCGAGCACGAGCCCGGTGCGCGCCGTGATCAGCGGCTCATGTCCGCCCTGCCGCAACGCGGCGCAGGTATCCGCCGTGCGGCGATCCTGCCAAACGATGGCATTGTGGATGGGGCGGCCGGTGGCCCGCTCCCACACAATCGTGGTCTCGCGCTGGTTGGTGATGCCGAGGGCCGCGATATCGCTGGGGGGAGCCCCCGCCCGCGCAATGGCTGCGCGCACCGTTGCTAGCGTCGTCGACCAGATATCCTCGGGATCATGCTCGACCAGGCCGGGCGCCGGATAGATCTGGGTAAATTCCTGCTGCGCACTCGCGACCGGCGTCAGCGCGACATCGAACAGGATAGCCCGCGTCGAGGTCGTGCCCTGGTCGATCGCGAGAAGATAATCGGGCAAGCTTGTTCCTTTGCGCCGCCACGGCCGCCGACGGCCCCGCTCGGGCGCCGACGATCAATTCACGTAGCATATCGGGGTCCCAAGGCGACGGCATCTGTCATCCGCCGCCACCGGCCGTGGCGGCCATGAAATTTGCCAAGCGCCGCCGCTCTTCCGATGAAAAGTGCAAGCCCAGCTTCGTGCGCCGCCACAGCACATCATCCTCGGTCTGCGCCCATTCCCGCTCCATCAAATAGCGCACCTCAGCGCCGGTGAGATCGGCGCCGAGGCACGGCCCGAGGTCTTCGAGCCGCCGCGCCGGCCCGAGGACGCGTTCGACGCGGGTGCCATAGGCGCGCACGAGGCGCAATGCGTGTTCTTCGCTCAGAAATGGTCGCGATTTGCGTGTTTTGGCCACTAGTGCCTCGACGCCATCGTAGGGAAATTCGCCACCCGGCAGATGCGAGTCCTTGGTCCACGCCCGTCCGGTCGCGATGACGTGCGCAACTCGGTCAAGCGCATGTTCGGCCAGGCGGCGATAGGTCGTGATCTTGCCGCCGTAAACGGTCAGAAGCGGCGCCTCGCCATCGCGTTCGTCGAGGGTGAGGACATAGTCGCGGGTTACGTCCTGCGCTTTTCGCGAGCCGTCATCGTAGAGCGAGCGAACGCCCGCGAACGACCAAACCACGTCGGCGGGACCGAGCGTCGCGCGAAAGTGCTGGTTCGCCACCTCGCAGAGATAGGCAATCTCGTCGACCGTAGGCTCCACGCCGCTCGGATCGCCGGTAAAGCCCCGGTCCGTGGTTCCAATCAGCGTGAAATCCCGCTCGAACGGCAGCGCGAACACGACCCGCCGGTCGTGCGTTTGAACGATATAGGCGCGATCGTGCTCGAACAGACGTCGCACCACGATGTGGCTGCCCTTGTCGAGCCGCGCGGGCACGTCGGTCGCATCACCGAGCACACCGCTCGCGAACAGCTTCAGCCAAGGCCCAGTGGCGTTGACCAGGACGCGAGCGGTGGCGACGTCGCGCCGGCCCCGCACGTCGAGCATAAGCCGCCATACGACGCCCCGTTCTGCCCTGATGCAGCGGGTGCGGGTACGGATTACGGCGCCGCGCTCTGAGGCATCGAGCGCGCTGAGTACGACGAGACGCGAGTCGTCCGCGAAGCAATCCGAGTATTCGAAGCCGTGATCGTAACGCCGCTTCAACGGTGCGCCGAGCGGGTCGTTTGCGAGATCGACGGCGCGGGCCGCAGGAAGAATTTGCCGGCCGCCGAGGTGGTCATAGATGAACAGCCCCAAGCGCAGCATCCAGATTGGACGCAGGCCTGGTTCGCTCGGTAGCACGAAGCGCATGGGCCGGATCAGGTGCGGGGCCATGCGCAACATCACTTCGCGCTCGAGGAGCGCCTCGCGTACCAGCCGCAGCCATCCCTGCTCAAGATAGCGCAGCCCCCCGTGGATGAGCTTGGTCGAGGCGGACGACGTGCCGGACGCGAGATCGTTCTGCTCCACCAGCAGGACACGCAGGCCGCGGCCGGCGGCGTCGCGAGCGATGCCGGTGCCGTTGATGCCGCCGCCGACGATCGCCAAATCGAACTCGGCCATCCTCGTTGATTCCTTCCGAGCGCGGGCGTGGAGCATGGCGCGGCTGGCTATGTCGGCTCAAGATAGGGGCGCACGACGGCCTTGCGTCGGTTGAGCCGTGGACGATGATGCAAGCGCGTTTGCAAGCACAAGCAAAGGGAGGGGCCGATGGACTATCGCGATCGCCATGTGATCGTCACCGGCGGAACCGGAGCGCTCGGCACCGCGATGGTTGGCGGGCTGCTCGAGGCCGGTGCTGTCTGCCACGTGCCATATATCGATCGGGCGGAAGCCGATCGCTTTGCGTTCCGTAACCGTGCCGAGGTCAAGCTCGTCCCCGGTATTGATCTGACCCAGGAAGCAGCCATTGCCAAGCTTTACGGCAGCGTGCCGAAGCTCTGGGCTTCGATCCACATCGCCGGCGGTTTTGCCATGGCGCCCGTCGGGCAAACGACAAAATCCGATTTGATGAGGCAAATCGACATGAACTTCGTCACCGCCTTTCTCTGCTGCCGGGCCGCGGTCAATGCCATGATCCCCACCGGGGCGGGCGGGCGCATCGTCAACGTCGCGACCCGCCCTGCGCTCGAATGGCGCGCGGGCGCCGGCATGGTCGCCTATACCGCCAGCAAGGCAGCAGTCGCCGCGCTCACCGTTGCGCTGGCCGAAGAGGTCGTGAAGGCGGGCATTCTGGTCAACGCCATCGCGCCTTCGACCATGGATACCCCGGCGAACCGGCAGACCATGCCCAAGGCGGACCATGCCGCCTGGGCGAAAGTCGAGGAGGTAGCGGCGACGATCCTGTTCCTGGCGTCGCCGGAGAATCGCGTCACCCGCGGCGCGGTGGTGCCGGTTTATGGACGAACCTAGGACGAGGCGGCCCTCACTCTGCCGCTGGAGCGACATCGCGCGTCGGCGCGCGCGCAAGGCGCGTCACCGCGCCTGACGCGACGATTGCGTGCTGCTGCGCATACGCCTCGTGGTTCTGCTCGATGTGTTCGAGATCGTAAAGGTAATTTACCATCAAACCATGTGATTGCTGCAGCGCCCGCTCCGACGTGTCGGCCAGAAAGTTGAGCCGCTCGAGCCGCGCGCCGTTACCGAGGTGGAAGCGCGCAACCGAATCGAGCGGCGTGCCGCGGGCCCCGCGCACACGGAGATAGTACCAGGCGGCTGCCCGCAACAGCGGCTCGCGAACCATCTCCGCGGTCGCCTCATCCCGCCACCAATCAGGACGGTCGAGAACGGCGAGGGCGGCGCGATCCTCCGCATTGAGCGCAACCGACTCAGCCTTGGCGCGCTCGCGCTTGAGCCACTCGGCGAAGTTCGGCGCCGGCGACAATGTGATGAAGGTCGCCAAGCGCGGAATTTCGCGGCTGACTTCTTCCACCACCTGCTTGATGAGGAAATGGCCGAAGGACACGCCGGCAAGCCCGCGTTGGCAATTGGAGATCGAATAAAACACCGCCGTGGTCGCTCGCTCGGGTTCGACCGGCTCGCGCTTGGCCGACAGGATCGGATCAATCGCCGCCGGAATGCCCCGGGTGAGCGCGACCTCCACGAAGATCAACGGCTCGTCGACCAGGGCTGGATGAAAGAAGGCGTAGCAGCGCCGATCCGGCGAATCGATGCGCGCGCGCAGATCGTTCCAGTCGCGGATCGTGTGCACCGCCTCGTAGCGGATGATCTTCTCCAAAAGGTTGGCCGGAGTCGACCAGTCGATGCTCCTAAGCAAGAGGAAGCCGCGGTTGAACCAGGACGAGAACAGGTGAAGGAAGTCCTCGTCGATGACCGCGAGATCGTCACGATGGTCCATTGCGTCCATCAACTGCTCGCGCATGCGCACCAGCGCCGCCGTTCCGCCCGGGGCGAGGTTGAGGCGCCGGAAGAGCTCGAGCCGTCTCGGCTCGGATGCGCGGTGGACCTTGGATGCGGCTGCGTCCGAAGGCGCGGTCAGCCAGGCGTTGGCGGCGGCGCTGAGCCGGTTGTGGTCGGGGCCGAAGCGGCTTGCCAGCGCCTCGAAGAACGCGATGCGGGGACCGGTTTTGAGCTCGCCGTAGCGCGAGAGGATTTCGCGAGCGAGCGCCACCCCCGAGGCTTCGCCGCGGCCGGACAGGAGATCCTCGCAGAGTTGGGCGAGGTTGGCCGAGCGCTGCTCGGCGACACCTCGCCGGTCGCGCGTGCGGTCGATGAGCGCGCGGCCGCGTTCCGCGATGGACTGCAGCATATCGCTGAAGGATGAGGTACTCACAAGGGGCTCGAATCTCCCGCCGCGTTGGATGAATAGATAGTGTCGTCATGGCGAATTCACAAATCATGCCAAATCGCCGCGTCCGCCGGCTATGGACAAGATCCGGCTATGGACAAGATAGGGTGGGCAGGCCACACAAGCGGCTGTTTTCTTGACCTGAAGCGCCCGCCACTCGCCCGAGGGAGGAATGGTCGATGCCAGGGCCTTTGGCCGGATTACGCGTGCTCGAGCTTGCCCGCATCCTGGCGGGGCCCTGGGCTGGGCAGATTCTCGCCGATCTCGGTGCCGACGTCGTCAAGGTCGAGCGCAAGGGCACGGGCGACGACACGCGGGGCTGGGGACCGCCCTTCGTCGAGGCCGCCGACGGCAACCATCTCGACGCCGCCTATTTCCATGCCACCAACCGCGGCAAACGCTCGATCGAGCTCGATTTCGAGAGCGAGGATGGCCGGCGCATCGTCAAGAAGCTGGCGGCACGCTCGGACGTACTGATCGAAAACTTCAAGGTCGGCGGGCTCGCGAAGTTCGGTCTCGATTACGCCAGTCTGAGCCAGGACAATCCGCGGCTGATCTATTGCTCGGTCACCGGCTTCGGCCAGACCGGCCCGTACGCCTCACGCGCGGGCTACGATCTCATGGCCCAGGGCATGGGCGGGATCATGGATCTGACCGGGGCGCCGGACGGCGAACCCCAGCGCGCAGGTGTCCCGGTCGCCGACATTTTCACTGGGATCTATTCGGTGGTGGGCATTCTCGCCGCGCTCATCGAACGCGGACGCACCGGCCGTGGCTGCCAGGTGGATACCGCACTGGTCGACAGCCAAGTCGGGGTACTCGCCAACCAGGCGCTCAATTTTCTCGTCTCCGGTAAGGTGCCCAAGCGCATCGGCAATGCGCATCCTAATATCGTGCCCTATCAGGTTTTCCCGGTGGCGGACGGCCATATCATCATCGCCACCGGCAACGACACTCAGTTCGCCAAGCTGTGCGGGGTTCTGGGCGAACCCGAGATCTCCGGCGAGCCGAACTACCGCGCGAATTCCGATCGGCTCCAGCACCGCGAAGAGTTGATCGGGCGTCTGTCGGCGCTGACCCGGCGCCGGCGCGGCGCCGACCTCTTGGCGAAGCTCGAATCGGTGCAGGTTCCCGCCGGCCCGATCAACCCGCTCGATCAGGTCTTTGTCGACCCGCAGGTGGTCCATCGCGGGATGCGGATCGACCTGCCAAGCGAGGCCGCCAAGGCCGGAACGATACCGGGCGTACGCACGCCGATCATCATCGGCGGCAAACCCATGGCGGCGGAACGGCCCTCCCCGCGGCTCGGCGAACACACGGCGGAAGTTTTGCGCGAGGTCGGCGAGGGGTGAAGCGCGCGACCGACCGTGGCTATTTGACGCGCGCCGTTCGTCCCAGCGGCATCGTCGATGTGGAGCAGCGCTCGGGCTGACGCGTGAGTGCGCGTTCGTGTTAACGTTGCAAGCATTAAGCCTGATGGGAGATGTGAATTGGTTCGCGCGTCGATCCAGCAACGATCGGTTATATTGCACTTATTTTCATCGGACTTATATTGAGCCGGCCAAATGATTTCGGCCTAAATTCAACCGCGGTCGCCCGGCAAGGCCTCGGACAGAGGCGACCGGATGGGGAGGATGAACATGACCATCAGCCGACGCTGTGTTGTTGCCGGTGCGTTGAGCGCGCCCGCGATCGTCGCTTCGACACGATTGGGCTCGGCCGCGCCGGCCCAGACCTTGAAAATCTCTCACCAGTTCCCCGGCGGCACGATCGACGACGGTGATTTCCGTGATCGGCTATGCCGCAAGTTCGCCGCCGAGCTCGAGAAGCGGACGAATGGCGCGCTCGCCACACAGGTCTATCCCAACTCGTCGCTGATGAAGACCGTGGCGCAATTTTCCGCGGTGCGCAAAGGCGTGCTCGATTTGAGCCTTTATCCGATCTCCTATGGCGGCGGGGAGTTCGCCGAGCTCAACATCGGCCTGATGCCCGGATTGGTGAATTCCTACAAACAAGGCGCCGCCTGGAAGCAAGCCGAGGTCGGCCAGAAATTCAACCAGTTCCTCGCCGGCAAGGGCGTCGTTATGGTGTCCTGGATCTGGCAAGCCGGCGGGGTGGTAAGCCGCAGCACGCCAATCGTCAATCCACAGGACGTCAAAGGATTGAAGGTGCGCGGCGGCAGTCGCGAGATGGACATGGTGTTGCAGGCCGCCGGTGCTACGACCCTGACCTTGCCGTCGAACGAACTCTACGCCGCGATGCAGACCGGTGCTTGCGACGCCGCCATCACATCCTCGACCAGCCTGATCTCGTTCCGGCTGGAAGAGCTCGCCAAGAATCTCACCACCGGGCGCGGCAAGTCCTACTGGTTCATGCTGGAGCCGTTGATCATGTCGAAGCAAGTCTTCGATGCGCTGCCAAAGAATCAGCAGGATGTAATCATGTCGCTCGGCGTTGAAATGGAGCAGTTCGGCACCAAGGAAGCCATGGCCGACGACGAGAGGATCTCCGAGGTCTACGCCAAGAAGGGTGCCAAGGTGTTCGATCTCGACGAAGCAACCGTCGATAAATGGCGCGCCATTGCCCGTGACACCGCGTGGAAGGACTACGCCCAGAAGACGCCGTTGTCGGCAGAACTCCTCAAGCTCGCCGAGGGCATCCAGCTCTCCTGACCTCGGCGAGGCTCTGCGATGGCTCACGGCCTCGACGATGTCGAGACCGGGCAGGGAGAGACGCTCCCCCGGGGCGCCGCTGACCGCATCCTTGCATTCGTCAATGACCTGATGGTCAAGGCATCGTCGGCCGCACTGGTCGCGGCCGGTTTTGTGCTCACTTACAGCGTCATCGTCCGCTATTTCCTGAAAATCTCCACCGACTGGCAAGATGAAACGTCGGTCTTCCTGATCGTCGGCGCGGTCTTCATGTCGTCCGCCGCGGTGCAGGCGCTGCGCGGTCACGTGGCGATCGAGACAATTGTCGGGTTTTTGCCGGCAGGAGTGAACAGGGCTCGACAGATTCTGGTCGATGTCGGGAGTCTGGCATTCTGCGCCTTCTTCGCGTGGAAATCCTGGGCCCTTCTGCATGAAGCGTGGGTGGACGACTACCACTCCGGATCGACGTGGGGCCCGCCGTTATGGATACCTTACTCGCTCATGACGATCGGCATGGCGCTGCTATCCATCCAGATCCTGCTCCAGGTCATGGGTGAGCTCAGGCGCCGGAGTCGCGCCCGATGAGCCTGTTGTCGATCGGCTTGCTTTATGGCGGCGCGACCCTGTTCGTGATGTTTCTCGGCATGCCGATCGCATTCGCGCTCGGTGCAGTGGCGACATTGTTCATGATCATCTTCATGCCGAGGGGTTCCGTCGACACGATTGCCCAGAACGTTTACGAGGAAATGGCCTCCATCACCTTGCTGTCGATTCCGCTGTTCATATTGAAAGGCGCGGCCATCGGACGCTCGCCGGCGGGTCGAGATCTTTACGGTGCGTTGCACGCTTGGATGCATTGGATTCCTGGCGGGCTCGGGATCGCCAACGTGTTCGCCTGCGCATTGTTCGCGGCAATGGCCGGCTCCTCGCCGGCCACTTGCTCGGCGATCGGCTCCGCCGGCATCCCGGAGATGCGAAAGCACGGCTACTCGCCCGGATTTGCCTCCGGGATCATCGCAGCAGGCGGCACGCTCGGCATCCTGCTGCCGCCATCAATCACCATGATCCTCTATGCGGTCGCCGCCGAGCAGTCGCTCGGGCGGCTTTTCCTCGCCGCCATCGGGCCAGCGCTCTTGCTGGTCGCGCTCTTCGCCGGCTACGCGATGTGGAAGTTCCGGCGCGAATACCGTGCGGCGCTGGCTCAGTACAAGCTCACCGGCGCCCAATCGGAGCTGCTGCGAGTCGACACGCTCACGGTGTACGACAAATTCGCGCTGCTGCCTCGGGTCCTGCCCTTCGTCATCCTGCTGACCGGCGTGATGATCGCGCTCTACGGCGGCTACGCTACGCCGTCGGAAACGGCCGGATTGGGCGCCGTGCTCGCTCTCGCGCTGATCGCATCGATCTACAGCGTGTGGACGCCGCGCGATTTGGAGCCAATCCTCATCGCCACGCTACGCGAGTCCACCATGCTCATGATGATCATCGGCATGTCGCTGCTCTATTCGTACGTGATGAGCTATCTGCACATCAGCCAATCGACGGCACAGTGGATCGTTTCGTTGGAGCTCTCGCGCTGGGTGCTGCTGGCGGCGATCCTGCTGATGGTTGTCGTGCTCGGTTTCTTCCTTCCACCGGTTTCCATTATCCTGATGACGGCACCGATAATCCTGCCACCGCTCAAGGCGGCCGGCTTCGACCTCATCTGGTTCGGCGTGATCATGACCATTGTCATGGAGATGGGGCTGATTCATCCGCCGGTAGGCCTGAACATTTTCGTCATCAAGAATATTGCCCCCGATATCCCTCTGCGCGACGTGGTATGGGGCGTGATGCCGTTTGTCGGACTGATGATGCTCGCCGTCGTCGTGCTGTGCATCTTCCCGGAGATCGCGACCTGGTTGGCGGACGCGATCATGGGCGCAAAATAACGTGATTCTCGGGCGCCACTACCACGTGAACGTGCGCACATTGTCGGCGAAGACGAAATTCTCGAGATAGCCCGGCGCGCCGAGCTGCACGCCCGGCACGATGTCGTCGAGCTTGAAGCCGAATTCAGAGAGACACGGTTGGCAGATCAGCACGATGGCGCCGTCGCGGATCAAGTCGGCGACGATTTCGCGCGGGACCTGCGGCATCGAGGCCTTCTTCTCCTGCTCGCCTGTACGGAGCGCAAGCCGGACCGCGTCGAGATTGAGAAACACGGCCACGGGGTGGCCGA
>WNFJ01284674.1_pt1 | contig 17455 bp, 17 predicted proteins | sample 5400461 | NCBI WGS metagenome assembly WNFJ01 (sample SAMN13153349, study PRJNA577476) | soil metagenome | isolation source: 115 cm saprolite on Douglas fir-dominated hillslope | place: USA:California | collected 2013-09-17 | reverse complement strand
TTTCAAGGCGCCGATCCGGCAGAAATACGAGGATGAAGGCAACCCCTATTTTGCGACCGCGAGACTCTGGGACGACGGGATCATCGATCCGCTCCAGACTCGCGATGTGCTCGGCCTGGCCTTCGCGGCTACGCTCAACGCACCTATCCCACGGCAGCCGCGATTCGGCCTTTTCCGGATGTAAGGCCGGTGCTCGGAAAGATCTTGATAGCTAATCGCGGCGAGATCGCCCGCCGCATCATCCGGACCGCGGACCGCCTCGGCGTCGCCACCGTCGCCATCTACTCCGAGGCCGATGCTGGCATGCCGTTCGCGCACGAAGCCGACGAGGCTCATTGCATCGGCCCGCCGGCGGCGCGCGAAAGCTATCTGAAATCAGATCGCATCATAGAAGTAGCGTTGGCGTCAAAGGCGCAAGCAATCCACCCCGGCTACGGCTTCCTCTCCGAGAACGCCGAATTTGCAGAGGCCGTTGAGGCTGCCGGTCTCACCTGGATTGGTGCGCCGCCCAGCGCAATCCGTGCGATGGGACTCAAAGATGCCGCTAAGAGGCTGATGATCGCCGCTGGTGTGCCGGTAACACCTGGATATATGGGCGAAGACCAGTCACCCTCAAGGCTTAAGGCCGAGGCCGACCGCATCGGCTATCCGGTTCTGATAAAGGCCGTCGCGGGCGGCGGCGGCAAAGGGATGCGGCGTGTCGATGCGGCACGGGATTTCGCAGAAGCGCTGGTCAGCTGCCAACGGGAGGCAGCCTCCTCGTTTGGCGATGATCGGGTCCTGATTGAGAAATACATCCTGGGCCCGCGGCACATTGAAGTGCAGGTGTTCGGTGACCGGTATGGCAACATCGTACACCTGTTCGAGCGCGACTGCTCTCTTCAGCGCCGGCATCAAAAGGTGATCGAGGAGGCGCCGGCCCCTGGCATGGACGTCGTAACCCGCGATGCGGTGTGCCAGGCGGCAGTCAATGCGGCGCGGGCGGTCGATTATGTCGGCGCCGGAACCATCGAGTTCATTGCCGACACGAGCGAAGGGCTGCGTGCCGATCGCATCTGGTTCATGGAGATGAACACCCGGCTTCAAGTCGAGCACCCAGTCACTGAATCGATCACGGGCCAGGATCTGGTCGAATGGCAGCTGAGAGTGGCCGGCGGCGAGCCGCTCCCGGTCAAACAGGCGGATCTCCAGATCTCGGGTTGGGCGATGGAAGCGCGGCTCTACGCCGAGAACCCGACGACTGGATTCCTTCCTGCAACGGGTCCACTGCATCATCTGCGACTCCCATCCGGGATCCGCATCGACAGCGGTGTCGAACAAGGGTGCGAGATCACCCCCTTTTATGATCCGATGATTGCAAAGCTCATCGTTCACGCACCGACGCGTCGGCAGGCCGCGGCCAAGCTAGCCCAAGCGTGCGGCCAGGTAGAGATCTGGCCGGTCCATACCAATGCGGCGTTCCTAGCTCGTGCTGCCGCCGACCCGGATTTCATTGGGGGGGTGGTCGACACGGGTTTCATCGAGCGGCACTCACAACGGCTGATCCCCGGAGCCGAACCAAGAGGCGAAGTCATCGCGTCGGCTGCAGCAGCGCTCCTGCCTGCGATCTCATCGGACCCTTGGACTGCACTGCGCGGATTCCGGGTCAACGCGCCCCGCGACGACGAGGTTGTCGTCACAGTTGGGGGGCGGGTCTACGAAGCAACGCCGCTTCCTCGACGGCGAGGCCTGGGCGTTCGGCCCACCAGTTGCTGGGCAATCGGGCGACAGTGGGACGGGGGACGGCGCGCTGCTCGCGCCCATGCCGGGCCGCATCGTGCTTGTAGACACCGTCCAGGGATCAGTGGTCAGCAAGGGACAGAAGCTCATCGTCATGGAAGCCATGAAGATGGAACTCGTTCTGTCGGCGTCTTTCGACGGAGTTGTGGAGACAGTCAAAGTCAGGGTTGGTGACCAAGTCACTGAGGGCTCGTTGCTCGCCATAATCGCCGCCACCCCATAGGTGCCCCATGATCCGTGACAAACACGGGGTTGCTATCACCGATCAACGGAGCCGGACCGAGTTCGGCGTCGAGGAGGTGGCTTGCGAGGTGCGCTGGCTGACGGAACCCGGCTGGCTGACGTTGGAGGCCAGTGCGCCGACACTCTGCGTGATGACGACCGAGATCGGCGGACGATGTGAGTTCAGGGGGAAGCCCGATCAACCCGTGGACGGCGAATACTTCGGATCAGGCGCTTTAGCATTCGCGGCAGCTGGCTCACGGGTTGCGATCTATGCTGCGGAGATGCGTCAAGCCCGCCTGTGCTGTTTCGCATTCCGCGACACGGACTACCTCACATCCGAGGATATCGCCGTCGCCGGCCGTTTGCGAACGCGCTACATGTTCCGGAACGAACGGGTCAGAACGTGCGCGGCGCTGTTGGATCGTGGCCGTCTTCAAGGTGACTCAACGGCGTTCATCCTCTCCCTATCGAAGGCGCTGTTTGCGGCGGTGCTCGAGTTGGCGGACGGCGAGCCGTCGAAAATCGCTGCCTTGACCGGCGCCAATTGGGACGCGATCTCGAGGCATATTCGCGATAATCTGGGGGAGCCCATCACTGTTGAAACTCTGGCTGAGATCGCCCAAATGCCCCCCGAGCGATTTGGCAGCGCATTTAGGGACGCGACCGGTATGTCCCTTCGACAGTGGCAGACGGATTGTCGCGTTCGCGGCGCGCAGCGGCTGCTGACGGACAATCCGAACGAAAGCCTTACCGAGGTCGCGACTCTTTGCGGCTTCGCGGACCAGAGCCATTTCTCGCGCGCGTTCTTGAAAGTGGTCGGGCTGACGCCGACTGCATGGCTGCACAGCCTGACGTGAACCGCAGCGACAGCGGCCCGCATTTCAGCGGTTGTGGAAGACCATGTCCGGCGGCTCGATGTCGCGATCGAAGGCCTTTGCGGTATTCAGGAACCCGCGGGTGCAATCCTCCGTGTTGAAGAGATCCATGGTGATGTCGAGCATCATGGCATCGGCAGCCGGCACTCCGCCCGCCGACCAGGCCTTCAGGAGTGTTCGGGTTGCTGCGTAGGACTTTGTCGGCCCGACCGCCAGTTTCTGGGCCAGTGCCTCCACGGCGCGGGCGAGATCGGCGTCGGGGACGACTTGTGTGGCGATGCCCAGTTGGTCCGCCAGGGGCCCCGGGATCGGCTCTCCGAGAATGGCGAAGCGCGATGCCCGTCCCCGACCGACGCGTTCAGCGAGGCGCTGCAGCGCCCCGGCGATCGGCAGCATCCCCGTCGTCACTTCGACGCAACGCAAGACGGCGCTCTCCGTGGCGACAATGAAGTCGCAGGCGAGAGCAAGTTCGAAACCGCCGCCAAACGCGACCCCCTGGACTGCCGCGATGGTGGGTACCCTCAGCGCCTCAATCGCGCGGTAGGACAGGTTGACTTCCGCCACAAAGGTACGGAACCAGTTGACGTCCTTGCCGGGCCATTCGCGCACCTCGCCCCCGAAGCTGAAGTGAGGCCCCTCCGCCTGGATCACCAGAACACGGATATCGCTTTGGCTTGCATCATGAACGGCCTGCCGAAGACATTCCGAAAATTGCAGGTCAAGGCGATTGTACGGCGGGTTGGCAAGCACGATGCGTCCGACCGCGTCTTTGCGCTCGAACCGAATGGTCTTCTTCATGGCCTGAACTCCTTTCATCCTCGGGGCGATGAGATCAGGAAATCACCGGTATCAGTAAATGCGAGGGATGCTCTGCATCGTGGTAGATGCTGTGCGTCACGGTCTCGCTTCGGCAGACGTGATAGGGGATGTATTCGACGTCCGTCATGGCACCCGTCCCGGTGGGAACGTCCATAGAGGTGATTTCGAGACAGAGCCGGTGGCCCGCCTTGAACTGATTGGCGGTAGCGAGAATCTGGATTTGATATTCGACGATCTCACCGGCCCGAACCGGCTTGATGGAAATGCGCGTCAGCTTATGGAAAGGCTCGCCGGGTTTGGAGCGGGCCGGGTCGATCGCCCGGTAGGAAGCCTTCAGCCATCCGCGCGTGAGCTCTCGCTCCGGCAGGTTTGCCGGCACGGTCCTTTCACCCTGGCGAGCGGTGACGACCGACACGTCAGGTCCGACGTCCTTGAGAATCACGATCCAGTTGGTATCTGCATTGTCGATGGCGGCGTACAAGGTCAGGCTGATCGGGCCCGCGACCGTCAGGTCTTCAGCGAGCGGTTCGGTCATGTAGCGGAGCCGCTCGACTTTCATGGTCTTCTTGAGCGGCATCTGCGTGAATACGTCCGGCTCGCGCGCGGCCCGTCCCGTTTGGTCGGCCGGATGAGGAGGGGTCGACGTCAGCCGCTCCCAATCGCTGAGATACAGCTTCCGCCACCGCGTCTCGGGGAGCGGCCAATCGGCGCCGGTCCGCCATTCGTTGGCGCCCATCAGCCAGTAGCGCACCGGCGGTTCGTCCATGATTCCGTTGTCGACGCCCTTCAGCCAGTGGTCGTACCAGCGGATGATCTCGTCATGGTATTCATGGAAGGGCCGCTCCAGATGTGCCGGGCCCGTGAAGAGAAGCTTGCGCTGGGGTTGCTTTATATTCTGAAAGTAATGCTGTGCGCCGAGCCAGTGAAGCTTGTAGGTGTAAGCGTAAGCACCCGATCCTGTATAAAATGGAATATTGATCTTCTTGAAGATTTCTTCCGCCGCTTCGACGGTCCCATCCGGCTCCCAGGGCGCGACCATCGAATGGTACATAATGAAGGTGCGCTTCCCCTTCTGAGTCAGGATGTTGTAGAGGTTCGCGTACATCTTGAGATCGGGATTCGCCAAGGCCGCTGCGAACAACTTTTCCTGTTCCGGGGGAAGCTCCCCAGGCACGTCGCGGTGTTCATGGACCGTGCTGAACACATCCAACAGGTAGGGGAACGTGTGGAGGACACCGCCCGGATAGAAGTCGCGGAAACCGAACATGCCCCCGTAGGCGCTGCAGGCGTCGTACGGAAAGATCGCCTTCAGCGCCGGGTGCCCTTGCGCCGCCGCGCGCCACTGTTCGCCTGCGTAACCGGAGATCCCGACCATGCCGACGTTACCGTCACACCACGGCTGCCGGCTGATCCACTCGATCACGTCATAATGGTCGGTATTTTCACTGCCATAGTGGCCCTCGGATTTGGCCGAACCCCGCGGTTGCGCGATCACGTGGACGTAGCCATTGGCGATGAATCGTCGCGTGTCGCCCGCTTCGATCGGTCCGAACCAAAGCGGGACGTTCGCCGGCTGAGGCGGCAGGACATCGGCCATGTCAGGGCCTTGCATGTCCTTGTTGTGCAGGGCGGCGGCATAGAGAACCGGAAACGGCCCTTGGCCGCCTGGACGGTAGATGTCGATCGCGAGATGAACTCCGTCCCGCATGCGGATCCGAAGGTCGCGCTCTTCAATCATCCTCAACACTCCCGATCGTCCGGCAGCCGGACTTTCGGAGAAGCGTTACGCGCATGCAGCGCGTGAGGATTGTCGTTTCCCGCTACGAATGGGACCGCGGCCGCGGGCCGCGGGGCAGCTCGTCACATCGCGATATCGCGCCGCCATGCGCCGGGCGAGACGCCGGTTGCAGCGCGGAAGGCTCGCGTGAAATGGCTTTGCTCGGAAAAGCCGGTGTCCAGCGCGACCTCAGCCAAACTAACCCTGCGGTCGGCAAGCAATCGCTTAGCGCTCTCGATGCGCGCGTTCAAATGCCATAGATGCGGCGTGCGTCCGGTGGAGATCTTGAAGGCTCGGCCGAACTGCGAGGGCGACAAATCTGCCAAGCTCGCCAGTTCGGACAGTCGGATCGGTCGCGCGAGATTGTCGCGGATAAAATCCGTAACCACGGACAGCTGGCGCGCCGAGAGGCCAAGACGGCGGTGATTTCTCGGAGGCAGGGGATCGAGGTTGGACAGCCGGGCGACCATCGCGGCGACGAGGCTCTCGCCGAACAGTGAAGACCATTCGGCCGTGTCCTCACTGGTCACCAGCAGACGGGCGAGAGCCTGGAGGCTCTCGTCGTTGAAAACCAGGCGGGGCTCTTGAAACGGGGCCGAGGTGAACTCCTCGCCCATGATCTCCTTCATTCGGTCGACGTCGAGAACGAGCCGGATCTCCTCGACCTGGTCGATTCCGTCGGAATACCCCCAGACGGGCACGCCAGCGGGGATCAAGCTGATGTGGCCCATCGGTCTTTGCCTACCCGATTGCCGCGACGTGCTGGCGGCGCTCAAGTCCAGGCGCGCCTCGCATTGCCCGCGCAGTTCGTTGACGACGATTGATAAAACAGGCTGGTCGCAATTGAGGGGATGCCATGAACGGCCCGGAAGGGTCTTCATGCGGATGTCGTGCACCTGAATGCCGCTCCACACGTGCCGCACGACCTGCAGGGTGACGACGTTATGCAAGCCGCTCGACTCAGCGCCGGACCGATCCATCGTCTCCTCCAGGCGCCGGTGCCGCGGAGTCGGGAGCGGATCCCCCCTGGGCCACTAGCGCCTTATTAATCCAATAGATCGGATGCGGGGAACTTGTTGTCAATGTCGTGGACCCCGGCAGTCGCACAAGCGCGTCGCGCCACCCTCGCCTGTCACCGCCCAGAAATCGAGTCCAAGCATGCGCATCGCGATCAAGAACGCCCAATGGAGGGCGCCTAGGTTTTATGCCTCAACAGGTGCGGAGGCTGTGCGGTGGAAGCCCTCAGTTACGTCCATGGCAGCGCCGGACCGTCGCTCGTTGCGGCGACGATTGGTGCCTTTCTCGACGACGTTGCGGCGCAAAAAAGCGCCCACGAAGCGCTGGCTTGCGTCCAACAACGAGTCCGCTGGACATACGCCGAGCTGCCGGGCTCTTGGCCCTGGGCCTGGAGCCTGGAGATAGGTTGGGGATCTGGTCCCCGAACCGCGCCGAATGGGTGGCCGTTCAGTTCGCCGCGGCCAAGGCAGGGCTGATTCTGGTCAACATCAATCCAGCCTATCGCGTTGCAGAACTGGAACATGTCCTACGGGTCGCCGGGTGCAAGGCTCTGGTCACCGCCTTCCAGTTCAAATCCAGCAACTATCCGGCCATGGTGGCGGACCTCGTTCCAGATCTGGTCCGCAGCCGCAAGCCCATCGCCAGCGAACGCCTGCCGGAGCTCCGCCGCCTGATCGTGTTCGACGACGCGCAAGGCTGTGATTGCCTTCATTACAGCGACGTCATCGCCCTTGGCCGCTCATCCGGCTTCGAGCGTCTGTCGGCCGTCAAGTTGGACTTCGACGCGGCGGTCAACATCCAGTTCACCAGCGGCACCACTGGACTCCCGAAAGGCGTGACTCTGACCCACCACAATCTGCTGAACAACGGCTTGCACGTCGGCGTCGTGACCGGGATCGGGCCCGAAGATCGCGTCTGCCTTCCCGTTCCGCTCTACCACTGTTTCGGCATGGTGATGGGCGTACTGGCCTGCCTGACGCAAGGGGCCACGATGGTGTTTCCCAGCGAAGGTTTCGAGCCCCTCGGGGTCCTGCAAGCGATCGCGGGCGAACGGTGCACCCACCTCTATGGCGTGCCAACCATGTTCATCGCCATCCTCGGGGAAGACAGGTTCGCCGAATTTGACCTGAAATCGCTGCGCGGCGGGATCATGGCCGGCGCACCTTGTCCTGTGGAGGTGATGAAGGCTGTCATGCGGGACATGCACATGGCCGAGGTCACCATCGCCTATGGCATGACCGAAACCAGCCCCGTGAGCTTCCAAACGCGAATTAGCGACCCGGTGGACGTGAGGGTGTCCACCGTCGGCCGCATCATGCCGCATCTCGAGGTCAAGATCGTGGACGACGCGGACCGTATCGTGCCGCTTGGACAGGCCGGGCAACTTTGCACCCGCGGCTATTCCGTCATGCTCGGTTATTGGGGGGAAGAAGCCAAGACGCGCGAAGTTCTGGATACAGCGAGTTGGATGCACACAGGTGACCTCGCCGTTCTCGATGAACAGGGCTATTGCCGCATCATCGGGCGCAGCAAGGACATCGTGATCCGGGGAGGCGAGAACATCTCGCCACGGGAGGTCGAGGAATTTCTTTATCGCCATCCGTCGGTCCGCGACGTTCAAGTGGTGGGGATCCCCGACGAGATGTTTGGCGAGGAGCTTTGTGCTTGGATCGTGCTCCAGCCGGGAGCCTCCGACGGTGCGGACGAGATTCGCGCGTTCTGTCGCGGCCAGATCGCCCATTTCAAAATTCCGCGGTACATCAAGTTCGTCGACTCGTTCCCCACGACGGCGACTGGCAAGGTCCAGAAGTTCGTCATCAAAGCAGCCATGATCGAAGAGTTGGGGCTGCGGACCGCCCAGTCGTGACTGGGCTCGCGTTTGTCCATCAAGCTTCGCAAACGCGCGTTGTTTTCGCGCCAGGCAGCTTATCTCGCCTCGGCGACGAGGCAGGCCGGCTCAATCTCGAACGCGTGCTCGTCCTCAGCACTGTTCAGCAGATCCGGCATGCCGAGCAGGCCGGGGCAGCGCTCGGAGCGCGATTGGCAGGCACCTTCGCCGGTGCCGCGATGCACACGCCCGTGGAGGTGACGAACGAAGCTTTCGCGTTGGTTCGAAAGACCCAGGCCGATGGGCTGCTGGCGATCGGCGGCGGGTCGGCGATCGGCTTGGCGAAGGCGCTCGCACTGAGAACCGACCTGCCTCAGATCGTTGTACCGACGACGTATGCCGGGTCAGAGGCGACCCCGATCCTTGGCGAAACAAAGGAAGGGCTCAAGACGACCCAACGGTCCATGAAGGTGCTGCCCGAGGTCATCCTGTACGACGTTGAGCTGACTCTAAGCCTGCCCGTCGCTCTTTCCGTTTCGTCCGGGCTGAATGCAATTGCCCACGCCGCGGAGGCTCTGTACGCCGAGGACCGCAATCCCTTGATCCAGGTCATGGCCGAGGAGGCGGTGCGCGTATTGGCGGCGGCCTTGCCACAGATTCACGCCCAGCCAAGCAATGTCGCGGCACGGTCAGAGGCGCTCTACGGCGCTTGGCTCTGCGGGACGTGCCTGGGCGCGGTTGGCATGGCGCTGCATCATAAAATCTGCCACACGCTCGGCGGTACCTTCGGCTTGCCGCACGCTGAAACCCACGCAGTGATGCTCCCGCATGCGCTGGCGTACAACCTCCCCGCTGCTCGCGAGGCCGGCCAAAGACTGTCCCGCGCGTTGAACGGTCAGGATCCGGCTCTGGCGCTGTTTCGCTTGGCGCGCAGCCTTGGCCCACCAAGCGCGCTGCGGGATCTCGGCATGCCGCAGAACGCGCTCGACCAGGCGACGGATCTGGCCACCCAGAATGCCTACGCCAATCCTCGCCCAATCGAGCGTACGGAGATCCGCGCGATGCTCGCCCGGGCCTGGTCTGGCGATTCACCTGCGGACTGGGGTTTCAGCGCCGCTGCACATGCGGCGGAGTAATGTGTATGCGCGAGTTCGACGAGACAACTATTACGGATGCTGTGTTGGAACGGGTCGCCAATACACCAGATCTACGCGCGCGGCGCGTCAGCCGGGCGCTGGTCAAGCATCTTCATGCCTTCATCCGCGAGATCGAGCCGACCGAGGCGGAATGGGAGTGGGGAATCCGCTTCCTCACGGAAGCCGGCCGGCTGTGCTCCGATACGCGGCAGGAGTTCATCCTCTTGTCCGACACGCTTGGCGTATCGATGCTGGTGGACGCGATCAACCATCGGATGCTGTCGGGGGCAACTGAAACAACGGTGTTCGGGCCTTTCTACGCCGCTCCTCCAGAATTCGAGTTGGGCGAAGACATCCGCGGCCACCTTCAAGGTCGGCCCATGTATGTCGCTGGACGAGTGACCAATCCCGACGGACGTCCGCTCGCGGGAGCCGTGGTAGATGTCTGGCATTCCGACGACCAAGGGTTCTACGATCTGCAAACGCTAGGCGATACCCCTCGCTATGGCGGCCGCGGGCGCTTCCGGAGCGGAGAAGACGGGCGCTTTCACTTCTGGACGATACGCCCATCGGCGTATCCCATACCCAGCGATGGCCCGGTCGGCAAGATGCTGAAGGCGCAAAATCGTCACCCGTTTCGACCCGAACACATTCACTTCATGGTCGTCGCTCCCGGTCACCGCAAGCTGGTAACCCACATCTTCGCCGCCGGCGACCAATACCTGGATTCGGATGTGGTTTTCGGTGTGAAGAAGTCTCTGGTGGAAGAATATCGGGCTCATCACGGTGGCAAAGCGCCGGATGGCCGCGGCATTGATGGCGACTGGTTTAGCCTCGAGCGCGAGTTCCGGCTCGCCAGTCTGGACTGAGAAGACAGCCCCTAGATTAGCGGACCAAACTCTATATTGGGTCGGCGCGGAGCCTTTGAAGCGCGGGGATGATTAGGAAAGAGATGCCTTCACGCGTTTAGGCGTCATGGGAAGCTCGCGTAGTCGGCGCCCCGTAGCATCGGCGAAAGCATTGGCCAACGCCGCCGATGTAGGAGGAAGAGCACCTTCACCGGCACCGAGCGAAGGGTCGCTGCGCTCCATCAGAACGACTTCAATACTGGGGACCTCAGGAAACGTAAGTATGGGGTACCCCGACCAGTCCCGGCTCGTGACCTCCCTTCTGTCGAAGCTGACCTGCTCCTTCAGAGTGAGACTGATCGCCTGAACGATACCTCCTTCGAGCTGATTCTTCGCCCCATCCGGATTGACGACGAGTCCGACATCAGCCGCCATTACAACGCGGGGGACCTTGATGACGCCCGTCTTGCGGTCGACTTCCACGTCCACCACAGCGGCCGCATACATCCCGATGCTTTTGTATCGGCAAAAGGCTAGCCCGCGTCCACGTCGGCCATCACCCTTCTTTCCAGGAGTCCAGCCCGCTTTGTCAGCAGCAGCTTGAAGCACAGCCTGGGCCCGGGGATCTCTGAGATGCAAGAGGCGGAACGACAACGGGTCGATCCCAGCGACGTCGGCGAGCTCGTCCATAAAAGATTCGATCGCGAAAATGTTTCCATGAGCTCCCAGCGTTCGGAAAGATCCGTTTCGGACCGGTGCATCGAGCAGGAGATGGTTTCGGATCTCCTTCCTCGGCAGTTCGTAGAATGGTACCGCGTTGCGATCTCCGTCGCCGAACGGCTGAGGAATGTGCGGGGGTGCTCAAATCCCAAGCAGCGAGAAGATTCACGCTGACCCGGCCGCATGGCATGACTGTTGCTCCAAAGATCGTACGACCAATCTACGATTCTTCCGTCAGATGTGAGTGCCGCCTCGACCCTCATCGCCATTCCGGGGCCGAAAGGCGCCCAGGCGAACTCCTCATCCCGCATCCACTGAAGCTTGACGGGCGCGCCTGCGACGGCACGGGCCACCAGCGCCGCGTCTAAGGCCACGTCGTCCGCACCGTTGTGGCCGTAGCATCCCGCTCCCGGGGTGTGAATGACATCGACCTCACCGTTATTCATTCCCAACACCTTGGCCAGATCTCCCCTCAGGGGAAAGACGCCTTGCGTATGGGACCAGACCGTCATGCGACCGTCTTTCAGCCATGCGACCGCGCAAGAGGGACCGATTGATGCGTGAGACACGTACGAGCGGGTATACTCGCCACTAACTCTTTTGACCTGACCTGGAACCGGCTCCGACTGACCGGTGGCGCCTACTATGATGGTTTCCGCGCGAAACCTCTTCAATTCTCCATGCAAATCCGCAATATCAGGAAGCGTCACCGCGTCGCCGCTCCAGTGCGCTGCCGACGCCAGAGCATTGCGGGCGACGATTGCCTGCTCTTCGCGCTTCGCGGCGACCGCAAGAAAATTGCCGTCGCGAACGACCGCGACCACACCAGGAAGCGATCGAACTGCGGCTTCGTCGAGCGAGACCAGTTTCGCCCCGTAGCGCGGTGGACGAACGACTCTCGCAAAGACCATTCCCGGCAGCCTCATATCCTGTACGTAGGATGGCGCTCCAGTCAGCTTTCCGGGCAGGTCGATCCGATTGATCGATTTGCCGACGATGGAATAGTCGCTCGGCTTCTTCGGCGCTGCTGCGCCTGTGATGTCTCCCTTCAACAGGTCGGGGTCTGCGCTTGCGACTTCCCAGAAAGTCGCGCGCTTCCCGTCCGGAGAAGCGATGATACCAGCCTTGGTACGCAAATCATCCGGGCGGGCACCGAACCGCCGTGCTGCCGCAGCAAGAAGAATGCCGCGCGCCTGCGCGCTTGCCGCTCGAATAGCGCTTCCACTTTGCTCGACCGATTGACTACCGAAAGTGTACTGCTCATCGGGGCCACGCGACGTGTCGGCGGAGACCATGCGGATGTTGTCGAACCCGACGTCAAGCTCGTCCGCCGCGATTTGCGCCAACGCAGTGAGAATCCCTTGACCAAGCTCGGCCTTCCCGGTGAATACGGTCACCGTTTCGTCTGGCTCCAATCGAATCCAACCCTCCAACCTTCAGTTGTTCCCCAGACTGAACGGTAATGCTCCCGCTTTCTGGCCAAACGCCGCAGCAGGCGCCAAGGCGAACGAAGCCGCGAAGATACCAAGCGATTGCGTGAAGCGTCTGCGCGATAGACCCTTGTCCGTCATCTCGCCAACTCCGCTGCAGCACGCCGAACCGCGTGCACCACCCGATTGTGGACCCCGCAACGACACAGCTGGTCAGCAAGAGCGTTCTTGATTTCTTCGTTGCTGGGATTTGGATTGCGGTCCAACAAAACCTTTGCGGCCATCATCATGCCGTTGGAGCAGTACGCGCATTGAGCGGCTTGCTCGTCGATGAACGATCTCTGCAAAGGGTGCAGCTTCTCCACGGTACCCAATGCCTCGAGTGTGGTGACCTTATCTTCACCGACGTCCCGCAGGGCTATCGAGCATGTCCTTGTGAGTTTTCCGCCCACGATAACGGCGCAGGCACCGCACTGCCCGAGACCGCAGCCGAACTTCGGGCCATTTAATCCGAGATCGTTCCGCAGCACATACAACAGCGGAGTATCGGGCGCGGCATCCACCACATGCAGTTCGCCGTTCACCTCAATTCGATGCGAAATCCTTGCACCACAAGGCTGGAAAACGATCCATCCGAGACTGCCGAAAAGGACATCTTGCCGGCCGACTGCGTCGGCCGTTTCGCCAAACAAACGCAGTCCGGAGCGCCGTGTCAGGCCAGCAAGATGAAGCAAAGGGGCGTACCGGCGATCAGTGAGCCGCCGCCGCTTTCGCGACCACTTCCCGGTCCCTGGAGAATCGCTTGTCGAGACTGAACGCCCCCGCACCGAACGCGGCGATCTGGAGCAAGCCGCCCGCCATCATCACGTTCTTGAGGAAGTGGATCATCTGATTCTGGTCAGCGAAGTTGCTGTGGAACGACACCGCCGCCGCAATTGAGAACAATGCCAGCGCAATTGCGACGAGGCGAACCTGATAACCTGCGACGAGCAGAAGTCCGCCGCCGAGCTCGACGACGACGGCCACGGCGTAGGCCAGCGGCGGGACTGGTAAGCCCGCTGCAGCAATCATTGCGGTCGTCGTACCGTAAGTTGCAAGTTTGCCAAAACCGCTCATGGCGAACGGAAGGCCGATCAACAGACGGCCTAAGAACGGAAGGTAGCCGCTGGCGTCCATAGCGTTTGTTCCTTCTGCTAGTGTGAGTTCAGGCGGTATCGACGAGGATGAATTCAGCGTTCTCCTCAGCCGTGATGGTGAGTTCCGGCTCGTCGATGGCGGCGATGCCGTCACCGACCGCAACCCGCTGCCCATTGACGAGGATCGCGCCCTGGGAGGGGGCGAGGTAGGCGTGCCGATGAGTCGGCGCGTGGGTAAGTGTGGCTCCGGCAAGAAGCGTGGCGCCCAGGACCCGCGCATCAGCGCGGATCAGCGGGGTATCGGCATCCTCCGGCTCTCCGCTTGCCAGCTCGATGAGGCGTCCGGCGCGATCCGCTTTGGGGAATTTGCGGGTGTCCCAGCGCGGCATCCCGCCGCGGCGGCGCGGAAGCAACCAGATCTGGAAAAGCTTGAGGGGGTCTTCGTCGCGATTGTACTCGGAATGGCTGATGCCGGTGCCAGCACTCATGACCTGGACGTCGCCAGCTACAGTCCGGCCGACATTACCGGTGCTGTCCTCGTGTGTGACCGCGCCTTGCTGGACATAGGTGACGATTTCCATGTCGGCATGGGAGTGACGGCCAAAGCCCATGCCGGGCGCGATCTCGTCGTCGTTCCAGACCACGAGCGCGCCGAGGGCACTGTTCGCCTTATTACCGTCGGCCGAAACGACGAAATGATGGCGCGCCTTAAGCCAGCCGCGATCACCGTGATCGAGCGTCTCTTTGGATCGAAGTTGCAACATAGCCCTTCCTCGACTTCGGACTCGATGGGTGTCCGTTTCGGGAATGGTTATGGCGCCGAACCGATCGCGTGATTAGTCACCAGATTATGGACACGTCGTTCCATATGGCGAACGAGCAACCGACTATCCGCTCTATGAGATGGCTGACGACCTCAAGGCCACGGAGCGTGGTCGATCACCACCCGAAGCTTGGCAAGATGCCGTATCCCGAGGCAAAGACGAGATACATGATGCCCTCCGTGCCGCTGCATTCGCAACACTCGGACGAGCGCACCGGTTGCGAGGCGTCTTGGCAAGACGCGACTGGCAGCGGCGTAATCCCAACGCCTTTGCATGCAGACCTAAAGGTTTCGACTACTGTGTCGCCTTAGACGATTTGGCATTCGGATTTCCCGGAGCAGGTGCCTCGACTTTTTTGCTTCTCAAACCTTGGTCGCGCCGAAATTTGAAGTGCTCCCCCAAGTAGTCGATCAGGAGCCGTACGGCCGGCACCAGTCCCCGTTTCGTAGCGAATACAAGATGGATGTTGACCTCTTCGGAGTGCCAATCGGGCAGAATCCGGATGAGGCGCTTCATCCGCAGCTCATCTTCAACCACGTCAGACGGCAACAGGGCGACCCCCAGACCGGCTGCGGCGACCTTGAGCAATAGGTTGAAATCGCCTGAGGTCAATACAGGATCGAACGAGAGGGTCTTCGTTGCGCCATTCGGACCGATGAGAGTCCATGTCGGCCGTCTCACGCCCTCCAAGAAGCTGAGGAAAGGCAACGAGGAGAGCCTATCTGCGGTTGCCGAGATCTGATGAGTTTTCGCAAATGCGGAGCTTGCTACGAAGATCAACTCGCTCTTGTAGAGCATTCGCATCGTGGTGGCCTCATCTGCCAATCGAACGCGCGCGCGGATCGCAATATCGACGTTATCCTCGACGAGGTCGATCGCTCGGTTTGTTGCTAGAACCTGCAAGCGGACCTTTGGATAGCGGGTTAGAAATTTCGGCAGTATTTTTGCCAGCACGAACTGGGAAAGGCCGGTTGGGCAGCTCATTCGGACCAGGCCGACGGGTTCCGCGCGTTGTACGGCAACGACGCGCTCGGCTGCATCGAAATCGGCAAGGATCGCGCGGCATTGATCGTAGAACGCATTGCCGACTTCAGTGCAACGCACGCTCCTCGTCGAGCGCTCAAGCAGGCGCACGCCGAGACGGGCTTCGAGGTTGGCAATGTGCCGGCTCACGCTTGACTTCGGGAGGTTTAATGCTCGGGCTGCCGCCGAGAACCCCCGGTGCTCTACTACAGCTGCGAAATATTGGACATCATTCAGGTCGCGCATGCTGTTGGACTCGGTCGGGTCGCCGCAGGTGATGGCATGAACGCGCATTGTTCCATGCGCCGAACGCCGTGTCCCGAATTCTTAGGCTGTTCGCTCCGTCAACCCGTCCGTAATTTACGGGCAGTTGTTGCGCTGGTCATTGCTCGATCGGCGCGTAGCGAAAGGCGCGGATCATGAACCTCCTCCATGTTGACTCCGGTATTTTGGGCACCTCCTCGGTATCGCGCCGCCTTTCGGCAGCAGCGGTAGCGCAATGGCGCGAACGTTATCCCGAAACGAATATCGTCTACCGCGATCTCGTTTCCGACCCGATCGATCATCTCACAGGCGACCTCCTCGTGGTGCAGAGGGTCGATGCTGGCCAGCACTCGACCGCGATGCGCCATGCGCTGGCCGTCAGCGAGACGGTGCTCGACGAATTCATGGCCGCGGATGTCGTGGTCATTGGCGCTCCGATGTACAATTTCGGAATTCCGAGCCAGCTCAAGGCCTGGATCGACAGGCTTGCGGTGGCCGGCAAGACATTCCGTTACACCGAAAAAGGACCGCTCGGCTTGGCCGGCGGAAAAACGGTCATTGTCGCATCCTCGCGAGGGGGCTTTTACGGTGCGGACAGCCCGTTGAACGCCATTGATCATCAGGAAAAGTACCTGAGCACCATCTTCGGCTTCTTCGGCATCACGGATATCCGCTTCCTCCGCGCGGAAGGCGTCAATGTGAGCGCGGAGCAGCGACAGAAGGCAATCGCCGGCGCGGAGCGGAAGATCGGCCAACTCCTCGCGGCTTAAGCGGGATTGGTCCGCGCGCCTGTTGGCGCAAAAAAAGTCGGACGCGCGACTTGGTCGGCGCCAAGAAATCTGGCGGAAATAAAAGGAGCATCAACCGTGGCAAACAGTTTATTCGCAAACTGGCGCTTCACCGCTCAGAGGGGGTTCATGTTGCTGGCAGTCATTGCGGGCGGCATTGGAGTCTTGTCGGATGCCGCGCCGGCTCAATCGCAGGGCCGAACCGTGACCTCTGATGCTCTAGGCGCCAGCGCTCGCCAAGTCATGATTGATATCTTTCGTAAGAAGGATCCGACAGTAGTCGATCGGTATTTTGGCGAATCGTTCATACAGCATGACCCAAACCTCGCCGATGGTCTTGCTGGAATGCAGTCTTTTGCCGCGGAAGTAGCGAGTTCACCTGCTGCCGATATAACAATCTATCGCACGCTTGTGGACGGCGATTTCGTTCTGCTGCATTCCAGATACCAAGGCGTCGGACGCTACGCCGGACCGGCGATAGCGTTCGACCTGTTCCGGTTTAAGGACGGCAAGATCGTTGAGCATTGGGGTGGGCAGGAGCCCGAGGCGCCTCCTAATCTGTCAGGCCGGACGCAAGTCGACGGCCCCACCGAAGTCCTCGACCGCGAAAAAACCGAAGCCAATCGGACGCTAGTGCGGATGTACAGGGAGACAGTCATGGTCTCACTGCGCGTCGATCGCATCGAAGAGTTTATTGACGGCGCTCACCTTGCTCAGCACGCGTCAAAAATCGGGGACGGAATTGGTCGGTTGAGGGATCGAATTGCAAGCGTGGCCAAGGAAGGAGGCCAGCTGTATCTCACACCCCGTCGTTACGTAGCTGAAGGCAACTTTGTGCTTGTGCTCACCGAGGGAGACCTCCCCACAGGGCCAACTGCGCTCTACGATCTCGTTCGGCTCGAGAACGGAAAAATAGTCGAGCATTGGGATGTTTTGACTCCGATACCTCCGCGGGATCAGTGGAAA
>WNFJ01472458.1_pt1 | contig 17458 bp, 10 predicted proteins | sample 5400461 | NCBI WGS metagenome assembly WNFJ01 (sample SAMN13153349, study PRJNA577476) | soil metagenome | isolation source: 115 cm saprolite on Douglas fir-dominated hillslope | place: USA:California | collected 2013-09-17 | reverse complement strand
CTCATCATTGTTACCAGTACGCTGCTCTTCTCCCACCGAAAGACGATTGCCGATCTGGCGCTCAAAAGCCGGCTGCCAACGGCGTACCATGGAAGTGATCGGGTCGTGGCTGGCGGCCTCATGTCGTATTCCGCCGACGATCTCGCGGCCTTTCGCCGGGTTGCATACTACATTGATCGGATTCTCAAGGGAGCCAAGCCCCGCGATCTTCCGGTGGAACAGCCGACGAAGTTCCGGCTAGTGATCAACCAGAAGACCGCCAGAGGGCTCGGCCTTATTATTCCGTCGGCACTGCTTGCGTTTGCCGACGAGGTGATCGAGTAAGTATTTTTTGCTGTACTGCATAAGTCTGGATTTGGCACGAATGCGACATAGCAAGATCGCGGATGGACGTCCGCTTTCGGGGGAAGATCGGTCATGCAGCGGACATCACCGGCACGACCGAGTTTGACCCAAAGCCGCCGACTTAGTCGCAGCGCAACCACAACTAGTCCCGCGACGGCAGATTGGGTATTCCGCGCGGAGCAAGACTGAAATAAGATCATTCAATTGCCCAGTTTCAATTATCTCTGACGATCGGATGGCGTCTGAAGATATGTCTGCGGCACCCGACCCTGATCAAAAGTATTGGGCCTTCATTAGCTATAGCCAGCGGGACGCCGCATGGGCGCAACGGCTGCATGCGCAATTGGAGAGTTACCGCGTTCCACGGTCGCTGATTGGCCGGCGAACTGGCGATCGTGTCATTCCGCGTCGGCTGATTCCGGTGTTTCGCGATCGGAGCGAACTTGCGAGCTCACCCGATTTGGTTCATGAAATCCGCGCGGCCCTGCAGTCATCCCGTTCGCTGATCGTCATCTGCTCGCCCAATGCAGCGGCTTCCCGGTGGGTTGAGGAGGAAATTCGCACCTTCAAAGCGCTAGGCCGTGGAGAACAAATTTTTCCTCTCATGGTAGATGGGGAACCCAATGCGCCGGACGGCCAAGACAATAGTCCGGTCGAGTGTTTTGCTCCATCACTTCGTTTCGATTTCGGGCCTGACGGCAGTCGGGCAAAACGCGCTACCGAACCCATCGCCGCCGACGCGCGCGCTGGCAAGGACGGATGGAAGGACGCCTGCCTTAAATTGATCGCGGGTCTCCTGAACGTCGGTTTCGACGAATTGCGTCGGCGCGAATTGAGGCGGCAACGGCATCGTCGCTTGGGCTTCGCAATGGCGGTTTTCGCCGGGGTCGTCACCATTGGATTGGGGTATGTCGGCCTCGCCGACGCGGATGTCGCTGTATGGGGCAGTGCATCACTGCAACGCCAGCTCGATCGCCACGGATGGAGCCTATTCAGACGTATTCCGGGCGCGGTGGAGATTTTCCAAGCATCTGATGCCGGGCTTGATCGCATACGACGAGACGTTCTCGCGGCGGTCTCGAAAGGCCCTCTCCGAAAAAATGCTGATGTGTCAGTCTGGGAAGTTGCGCAGGTCTCAGCCGCGGTGTTGCGCGATCCGAAACTGAGTCCCGTAGATTTTCGGATCATTTCGCCTATGCTTGATAGAGTTTTTACTGACATCGACTTCCAGTTTTGGGATGGAAAACGTGTGGGATGGGCTGATCTCAACTTCTGGCCAAACGCGGAGACGGTGCTTTGGATGATCATCGCGCTCTCGGCCGCCCATCAGCGCACCGACTTGACCAGCGAAGAGGAACGCATCCGATTTGCCGAATATCTGAGCATAGTGGAGGAAATGGCCGAATCATATTATCCGCTACGGGATGGCGGCTGGAACATGTTTTCATTCGGTCCGCCGACCCACCACTACGTCTCTACGGCCGGCCTTGCGCTGCACACTTTGCTTCAACTGCATTCGACTGGATTGTGCTGGCGCGGAGATTGCAACACGCTCAAAAAAATGATCACGGATACCGCGCGCTGGCTGACCGAAGCATTCGTCGATGAAGGGGAGGGGGCCGTCGGTTGGCGACGGCTGCCCGACGACGAATTGCCCGTTGTGTCCGACCTGAGCATCTCGATTTCCGGCTCACTGGTGCGTGCGCATCTCGACGTTGGAGTACCGCTTCCCGATCGAATTGTATCCTCGGCGTTGCAACAGCTGACGGAGTTTAGGCTCCGATCCTATCACCCCGCCTATCAGGAGATTACGGATGGTGTAAAATACGCGGACAGCGAGGGTCGAACGCAGCGTGCCCTTCTGACGATGCGCGTTATGTGGTATCCTTGGGCCATCGAAGGCTTGGTCAATTGGTTGCGATACGTCGACCGCAGGAATTACCCTCCTGAGATGAAACGTGCTCTGGAGCGCAGCCTCGGTCATGTGCTCATCACGCTTTCAAATGCAATGTTGGCCGACATGGGGATTGCCCCGAAGTGGGTCGAGGGGGAAACAGGCTATGGATTGGGAGCTGTCCGGCGGGAAGGCCTGACCAAATGGCTCCGGTAAACGACGGGGGCGGCGCAACCGATCCCTCGGTGCCCAATATTATTATTTTCTGATCGACGCGGGGCGTAGAATGTCCGCCGTCGCGGACAGCTCCTAACTTACGATGGCGAACACTGCGCACGGCGGCAGAATGGTTGGCGCGCCAAATTACTGAAGTGTACCCGCGGGACAGCGCACAAAATATCTCATCCGGGACAAGGCTCGCATCCGAGAGACGGACATTTGGGACCAGCCCACGTCATTCCGCTCGCCCCGGCAGAGATATGTTGAACGCTCCCGTCCATCTGGCTCTACGTCGCCGAAATCAGGCTTAGGAGGAATAAGAGGAGGACCCAATGACCAGCAAGGTAATCGGCTCGATCGTCGCGCTCGCCCTGGGGTGCTCCGCCGCAACGGCAGCCGACATCCGCCGCGTCGTGACCGCCCTCGATGCGAACGATAAGGCGATTGCGCAGTTCGACAGCCGCGTCACGCTTGAGCCCGGCAGCACCTCGTCGGCCAAGCTGTGGGTCACGGACACCGCGCCGGCGGGACTCTCGTTCACTGACGATAGCGGCCCTGCGCTGCTCGTGGTCGAATTTCCGCCGCTCGATCCGGCCGAAGAAGCGAAAATGGATCCCAACTTCATGATGAAGGTGATCGGCGAACGCGCGCCGGCGAGGGGTCTTCCCGTGAGGCATCCGCTGATGCACCGCACGCGGACCGTCGATTACGCCGTCGTGTTGTCCGGTGAAATCGACATGATGCTCGACGACTCGGTGATCCACATGAGGGCCGGCGATGTCATAGTCCAGCAGGCGACCAACCATGCCTGGATCAATCGCGGCACGGAGCCTTGCCGCATCTTGTTTGCGCTGATCGATTCCCGGCAACCGTGATGAGGGGAGCGAGATAATGAAAAACGCCGATCTTCTAAAAGATCCTGCAGACTAGCGCTGCAATTTTCAGAGAATGCTGCTGCTGCTCTCCACCGAATCAGAAGCTCTCGCCGCATCCCCTGTCGAAGGTTGCTAACTTTGGGTTAAATCCCGGCAGTTTGCGAATGTTTGAATACATCCCGGATCAAGTGCCGCTCTCGGCCGCTTTGGTTGTCATCATGCAAATCTTCGCACATTCGCAGATAAGTCGGGCTGGGCTGGATTCAACTTGCGGAAAAATTGCATTTGGCTCTGGCGTTGCCGGAACAGACCCAGGCGAACAACCCGCAGAACCACAGTTAGTCCCATCAATGCGACTGAAGGAATGCAGTAATGGACCAATGTCCATGGAATTGATTCGATGTCAGCCGTGCGTGATACCGTTAAAGGATTTCCACACTTCGGTCAGGAGCAAGCTTAGCCCTGCTGATCAAGATCCCATACCGCCGCAGCTTTTCGACTGAGCGACCCGGCTTCTGTCATAACGTTACATTTGGGCCAGCGCGATCCTGGGTCTGTCCACTGGTGCGGCGCTTGGCCGAAATCAGGCCCGGTCAGCGGGCGCCTTCGCCTTGCGCTTAAGCTCCTCCTCGATCCCCGTCACCCAGGGCGGCACCTCGCCGCGCGCCTCGCGCGCTTCGCGGATGAGCTGCAGGTTGCGCGCGGTCGTCTGCGGCTCCCAGTGCTCGCGGATGACCGCGACCGCCCTGGCGAGCGCCTCCATGGCACCGTTCTCGTCGTTCGCGAGCACGGCGAACTCGAGCATGGTGGCATGGTCCCAGTAGTCCGGCTTGCCGGAAGCAATCTTGCGCTCGACCGCGTAGCGCACGACCGGAAGGAGCTCGCCGAGGCGCGGGTCGGGCGGCGTGCGCAGCGTCATCAGCGTCGCCGCGTTAATGCCCGGATAGGCGTCGCGCCAATCGGTCTCGAAGCCTTTCAGGTAGGCCTCGATCGCCTTATCGAGCAGACCGCGCGCGAGGATCCTGTCGCCCTGTTTCGTCGCGGCCTCCCAGCGGTCCTTGTAGACACGCCCGAGCAGGCCGTAGGTCTCGCTGCTCGGCCCGCGCGCGCGTGTCAGGTCGAGCAGCAACTGCTCCGCCTTCTCGTCGTCGCCGGTGCGGTTGAGGGCGAACGCGAGCTGCTCCTGGACGAGGGTCGAGCGACGCAGAGGCTCCGGCATCGCGCCGGCGAGGCGGATCATCTCCTTCCATTCGCTCGCGGCCCGATAGGACAGGAGCAGGTCTACCAGCACGCCGGCCTCGGCGCGGTCGAGAGCGCCGAGCTGCTGCTCGATCGCGCGAATCGTGGCGACGCGCGCGTTTCCCTCTTGTTTGCGCGCTGCCGCGAGCTCGTCCTTGATCCTGGTTGAATATTCCACCTGGTCGCGGAAGACGTCGGTCTTGATATGCTGGATGTCCGGAAAACCCTCGACCAGCTGATACACCGGACTGTCGACGTCGCCGACCTTGATCTCGGCGAGCAGTTTCGTAAGAGCGGCGCCGTCGGCCGCGACATCGCCGGGCTTGCCGTCGGCCCCAAGCTGGTACATCAGCGTGCGCAGCGGCGCGAGATCGAATGGCAGCCGCGTTCCGCCGGCGGCAAACAAGAGGACCGTGGTCGCGGGCTTGACCGCGTGACGCACGCCAAGCTCGTAAAACACATTGGCATTCGCGGTAGTGAGATCGGCGACCGCGAAGTCGCACAGAATGAGCCGCTCGAACATCGGCTTGTGGATGATTCCGCCGGCCTGCTCCTCATCGGCCCGCAGCGGCGTGAGGCTGGCCGCATCGACCGCTGGCTTGATCAGGTCGCGATAGACCGCGTCGAAATCGATCACGGCGCCACCGGCGCCAGGCTTTTGTCCGAACGGCATCAGCACGAAGCAGAGGGGTTTTGGCATGGGTGTCACGCGCGCTTTTCGTCGAGAGGAATGTCCTGCCCACCGAATTCGAACACCCATCACGCGTTGTCAACACGCTGGGTGGATCAAAGCCTTCATCTTCTGTCCACCGCGCAACAGAACGGGCTTGTTTGAGCTCCTGATCGGGGTCGATCCGGCGCGAGTGCACGGACCAATAACTGTGTTCAACGCCGAGCACCTTCGGCGCATTCTAAATATGCAATGTACTATAATGAGATGCGAACCGATGTAGCGCGCCCTACACGAGGCCGGTCGAACGGTTTGGAGACATAATCTCGTGGCCGATCCTGGGCGGGGTTGCACCATCAATACGCGGAGATTTAGTTTTCGGAAGCGATCGCAGTGCGACGATGTCAGGAGTGGGCTCATTATGGATATCGTAAGAAGGTCGGCGCTTTTGAAGAAGCTGCTGGCGCAAATTGCGCCTGGAAACGCCATCGAGTCGGTATCGCGACCGAGTGCTGAAGCGGGCGCAAGCGGTGGCTTCGAAAGCCCGGAAGCCGGGGCCCCAAGCACCGCAGCCGCGGAATCCGGTCTGCAAAAACTTGTGGAGGATCGACACGAGCAGATCACGCCAAGCGAAATGTTCGGCTTGGAAGCGATAATCCTGCCACGGAACCGGCCGGCCGTGTTTGTTCGTGGCGACTCGTATGACAATCTGGACGATCCATGGCTCAGCTTCAACGGCGATGACGTCAGAAAGCGGATCGCTGCGCTGCTGCCCCTGGTGGGGCGTGTCGAGGTGCCGACGTCGCCAATCCTGCCGTATGCGGGAACCGGATTCGTCGTGGGCAAGGGTCTGATTGCGACAAACCGGCACGTCGCGCAACTGTTCTGCCGCGGGCTCGGGCTCACCATTCGCTACCGGGCAGGGGATGCGGCGATCGATTTCAAGAGACAGGTCGATTCAGCGGAGGACGACAGCGCGAACTTTTTCACGGTGAACGCGGTGGAGATGATCCACCCGCACTGGGACATGGCCCTGCTCCGCGTTGATCGCCTGCCGACAGACAACATGCTCAAGCTGTCGACGAAGTCGCCGGAAGAGCTCATCAACCACAATGTTGTGGTGATCGGCTATCCGGCTAGAGACGACCGAAGCGACCTTGCGCTTCAGGATCGCGCGTTCAACAAGATCTATAACGTCAAACGATTGCAGCCGGGCGTTCTCCGAGCCCGCGCCGCGGTCCAAAGCTTTGAAAATACCGTAAACGCCGTAACCCACGACGCTTCCACGCTCGGAGGAAATTCCGGCTCCGCGGTCATCGATGTCGATACCGGAGAAGTCGTCGCGCTCCACTTTGCTGGCGAGTATCTCAAGGCGAATTACGCCGTGCCTATGTACGAGCTGGCGCGTGACAGCCGAGTCGCGCCGCGACTGAACTTCGACGGCGTGCTTACTCCGACGAACGATTGGGAGCCGGCCTGGCTTTCTACCGAGGGGGCCGAAGATTCATCGAAGCCGCCATCGCCGTCGCCGGCGAACATTCAGGCGCCAGTGCCTTCGACGAAGGAGCCCCGGGCGAACCAGAGCGGCAGCATCACCTTGACAGTTCCGCTTCAGATCAGCGTCGCAATCGGCCGCCCGATCGCGCTGTGAGAATTTCGGCAACAGCATTCGATTGTGAGGTCTGTTGATCGGTAACATTGGCTGCCGCACCGGGTGGACGTAATTCGCACGAAGGACTGCACAACCCGGCTCGTGGGGAGATACAGGCGACGAGGAACAATGGATCCCAATCAATATCTCACCGAACTCAGACAGGCTTTGAAAGAGTATCGCTTTAAGGACGTTCGATCGCTTACCGATAAGATCGACCCTTCCGCCTTTGATCTTCCCCAAATCAAAAAAGCGCTCGGTCTGATCCGGCGTAAGCGACGATTCGCAGACCTGGAGCATACGGCCAGCCTTTTCAGCATGGCCGGAAAGGATGCCCCCGTCATCCGGCGGCAATGGAGTCAGTCGCTGCTCGATCAGGGCCGGGTTTCGCAGGCGTTGGCCACGTTGAACACGATTTCGCAAAAATACGCGCAGGACGAAGTCGAGGGGCCGGAGGTGCGGGGCCTCACGGGCCGCGCTTACAAGCAGCTCTTCGTTGACGAGGGCGACGCCGAGTGCCTGAAATCTGCGGTTGCCGCGTACACTCCCGATTGGGAGCAACGCAAGGGCGAATACCGCTGGCACGGCATCAACCTCGTTGCGCTGCTGTCGCGGGCCAAAGAAGATGGCATAGCTACAGGCAGTGCGCTCGATGCTGCGAAGATCGCGAAGCAAATCCTCGATGAGATTGAGCAGCAGGGCGCGACAGGCGTCTGGGACTATTCCACCGGTATGGAAGCGGCGATCGCGCTGAAAGACGAGGAAGCCATTCTAAGCTTGGCACAAAAATATGTTCGACATCCGGACGCGGACGCGTTTGAGCTGTCGAGTACTCTGCGGCAATTGAAGGAGGTCTGGCGTTTGGAAGGCACGGACATCGGAAACAAGCTTTTGCCAGTGCTGGAGTACGCCGTGCTGCAAAACGAGGGCGGCTCGGTGCAACCAGTGAACCTTGCCAAAGGTCCAGACAAGGGGGGGTTCGAGGCGGTTTACGGGGCCGAAGGGGTCGTGCCCCTGCAATGGATCGATACGATGTACAGCTGTTGCAACGCGATCGCCCGTGTCAACGATGCCGCCTACGGGGCTCCGGCGGGATCGGGCTTTGTGGTGTCTGGAAAGATTTTCGCCGCAAGGTGGGGGGACGGGTTGTTGTTCCTCACCAACGCCCATGTCATCAGCTTAAATCCGGCGGACCAACCCGCGTTGCATCCTTCGGACGCGGAAGTCGAATTTACCCGGCTTCCCGGACGCCCGCGGGTGAGGCTCGGAAGTCTCGTTTATAGCTCCCCTCGGTACGAGATGGATACTTCCATCCTGCGGATCGATTCACCGCCCGGCTCAAGCAACCTTGAGCTTTGCTCGACTTTGCCGCAAGTCGGCGCCCCGGCGACGGAACAGCGCGTATACGTGATCGGACATCCTGGTGGGCGTGAACTCGCAGTTTCACTCTACGACAACAGCGTTGCCGGATACGCGCGCCAATTCGTTCACTACCGCAGTCCGACCGAAGCAGGCAACTCGGGATCGCCGGTGTTCGACCGCCGACTCAAGTGCTTCGCCATTCATCACCGGGCGCTGGAAGACAAGCAGTTGAATGAAGGTATCATCCTCGACGAGATCAAGAAGGCTATCGCCAACATACAACCGTGACATCGATCGCATCGGGTATTTGTGCTGAGCCGCTTGGAGTGCCCTGCTCGGCGAGCCCGATGCGTTATCGATCCGGCAGTGGTCTGTTTTCGGCAATGAAAGTGCGATACCTCCCGGGAAAGGTGGAATCAAAATCCAGCTATTTCGCGTGTTTCGGTCAAAGCTCATTTTGAAAAACAGCCGAATCAGGTGATCAGCCCCCCGCTGAGTGGTCCACATGGAACGTTAGTTTAAGGTTGGCGGTTGCGCCAGCGTGGCCGGCGGAGTCAGGTGGCGTAGCGCGGGCCAGGACGAAGCGCGCGATGATGCCGATGACGTTCGGCCAACGCACGTGTACCGGTTCAATGCAGCCCGGCAGATAGAGGCTCGCCGTGATCAGCAGCATCACCCCCCATAGTTGCACCCACCCCGAGGCTAGCGGGCTGGGCAGATCGGCTTGCCGCGCCAGCCAAACCGGCGCGAAGAGCGCGATGGGGCCAACCGTCGTCTGCACGATCAAATTGAAGGCCAGCAGTCGTCGGTAGGCAGTGCGCGCGGTTGCCGCCTGCGCCCGCGTCCAGCCGATCGTCAAGGCATCGGTCACGACATTCTCCCTCGATCAGAGAGTGAGCAGATAAGCTAAGAGATCGCTTTTGTCGGACGCCGGCAGCGCCGTGCCGTAGACGTGGCCTTCATTGCCATTGCCGACCAGGCGCGTGTCGAAGCAGAAGCCTTCCGGCGGCTGCTCGCGCGGATCGCAAGGGGGCGCGACGAAGCCGCCATTACGTGCATCGATAAGATCGAGGCCGCGAACGAACGTGGCCGGCCTCTGATCCGGCGGCTCGAGAAGGTCGCGCAAGGTCGGAACCGAGCCGTTGTGGAGATACGGCCCGTTGAGCCACAGCCCGGCAAGCGGCTCCGCGACGTAGCCTGAGATTTTGCGGAACGATTTAAAGCCCCAATCGCGGCCTTCGCGGAAATTGTTGTAGGTGTCCCGGGCGAGCTCGGTCCACATGTGCGACCGGTTGATATCGGTGCCGACCTCCGCGACGGAAATCACGGTGAGATTCCGCTTGCCGTCGGGAGCGTGGCACTCCGCGCAGCGGCGATCAATGTCGCGTCCTGTTCGAGGGCGACGAGGGATCTGCTCAAATCGTTCCGCTGTCGCATGAGGCGCTCCATCGTTTGGTTGCAGCGACGATGGTGCCATTGCCTCGCCGCGCGCCCCATAGCATCTAGCCCTACGAGTAGTCCTATGACTTCACGCGACAACTCATCTCCGCAAGGCGGCCGTCACCGGGGGCGTACGTTGTCTGGCACGTCGAGACGGGAACGGCCATTCTGAAATTGGCGCCAGGGGCGGATGCACGAGAGCGTTCTTCACTCGAGATGGGACGCATGTTTCCGTCACCACGGCGGATGGCAACATCGTCGCGTACGACATAACCTGGACGGTTGCAATCAATCGCAACCTAAAGCGCCGCCTCTGTAGCGAGAGATTTCCACGCATCGCGAAGGCGGATGCGTGTACCGGAGCTGGGCCGCTTTCCTTCAGCTATCTGTGACGCAAGTGCTCAAGTGGACGAGGGCGCCTTGGAGCAAAGTCGGCGACGGCCTCGATGAGCAGGGTCCCCTGACGAACCCGCTCAATTGGTAACCTGCTCTAGAGGTTTAGCCGCCTCAACTCGGCCAAGGCGGCCTTGTATTCGAGAAAGTCCTTCGGGCAGACATCGGCCGCAGCTTGGAGATGAGTTGCAGCTGCAGCGCGGTTGCCGCGCAGCAAATGCCATTCACCAATGTAGAACTGCGCCTCGCAGCGCTCCTCGGGTTTGCCTGCGAGCGACAGGACCTCCGCGGGTGAGCGCGCTGCGAGGTAAAGCTCGATTAGCGGATAGGGCCACTCCTCGCGTTTCAGTCGCGCCGCGTTCGCTTCAAGCTCCGCGGCACCATTATCGCCCCCGCGTTCGCGCGCGAGATAGCGCCAAATTATAGAGTAGCCGTTGTCCGCAAGCTCGTTCGCGCGGGAAAAGGCTGCCGCCGCCGCCTTGAAGTTGCCTTGGTAGAAGTAAGCGCGGCCGCGTCCGTTGTGAGTGTCGGCATTCATCGGATTAAGCTGGATCGCCTGGTCGTAATCCTGGATCGCGCGCCCGTAGTCGCCCTTGCTCTCGTACGCATCGCCGCGGTTGAGGTAAGCGACGGCGCTTTTAGGATCGAGCTCGATCGCCTGGTCGTAGTCCTGGATGGCGCGGTCGTGATCACCTTTGCTGGCGTAAACGTCGCCCCGGTTGAGATAAGAGAGGACGTTGTTAGGGTCGAGCTGGATCGCCTTGTCGTAGTCCTGGATGGCTTGGTCGTGATCACCCTTCCTTTGGTAGGCAAAGGCGCGGTTCTGATAGGGCATGGCATTGGTTGGGTCGAGCTGGACCCCTTGGTCGAGGTCCTGCATGGCGCGGTCGTAGTCGCCCTCCGTCGCGTAAGCGAGACCGCGAGCGGAGTACGCGTGAGCGTTTTTTGCATCGCGCTGGATCGCCGCGTCGAAGTCCTGGATGGCAAGATCGCGGTCCCCGGTGTTCATGTAAACGACGCCGCGAAGAGCGTAGGTGTAGGCATCTTTCGGATCGAGCTCGATCGCCCGGTCGTAGTCCCGGATGGCGCGGTCGCGATCGTCCTCGCTGTTGTAGGCGTCGGCGCGGCTCCTATAGGCGGAGGCATTTTTTGGATCGAGCTCGATCGCCCGGTCATAATCCTTGATGGCGCGCTCGTGGTCGCGCACCGAAGCATAGGCGGAGCCGCGGTTGACATAGGTGTTGACAGCTATCGGGGTGGGCGGCTCGAGCTGGATCGCCTGGTCGTAATCCCGGATTGCACGGGCGTACTCTTTCTTGCTCTTGTGGACGTCGCCGCGGGCGACGTAGGCGAAGATATTCTTCGGATCGAGCTCGATCGCCTTGTCGTAGTCCTGGATGGCGCGGTCGCGGTCGCCCTTGCTGTTGTAGGCAGCGCCCCGGCTGACGTAGCCAACTGCATTCTTCGGGTCGAGCCGGATCGCCTCGTTGAACTCGGCGAAAGCGCGGTCGATCTCACCCTTACTGTTAAAGGCAATGCCGCGGCTGACGTAGCCAATCGGGTTTTTCGGATCGAGCCGGATCGCCTGATCATAACCTTGAATCACGCGGTCGAGCATCCGCCCCAACAGATCACTCGGCAGGCCGCGCACAGAAAACTCCGTTCCCAAATCGTACACGAGCATATTCCCGGTTTGAGTTATCGTCGTCAGCGCTTCCTGCGCCCGATCGCGCTGACCAACAGCCCACCACCCAGTTAGGGCGGCGGCGGCCGTTAAGATGAAGACGAATATGGCGGCTCCCGATTGCGGGACGCCATCACGAAAGAGGTGAGCTCGACCGGCAGTTCCGCGCCGAAATCCCTGACGAGCTTCTCGGCTTCGGCGAGTGGGACGCCTGGCTGGATCAACCGGTCTTTCGGACGGCCATGCTCCCGCCAGCGCCGCAGCGCATCCTCCACTTCAGTGCGTACCCGGTAGAAATCGCGGCTCGCTTGCGCGGCCGCGCTAGCCCTCGGCCAACTCGCCAAGACGGCATCGTGCGCCAGCCGCACCGTCGGTCGTCCGTCCGCATCGGTGCGGGCGATCAGGATGCGCGCCATCAGCAGCGCATCGAACAGCGTGGACTCGGATACATCGCGCGCCACGTCGGCGTGCAAGACTTCCCGCAGCGTCAACGCCTTGCCGTCGCGTGCCGGCTCGGCCAGCCGCCGCATCAACCGCGGCAATGTGGCGACCGCTTGCGGTGGCAGGCTCGATACCGCGCGCTCTGCTTCTGCCGCGATCGCACCCGCAAGTCCGCCGAGCTGGTCATAAGCCGCGTGGGTCAGCTTAACCTCACCGGCGCTCTCCTCTCGCCGCTCGTAGAGCTGCCGCAGCGTGAACTGCAGTAGCGGCAGGCTGTCGGCGCTCTTGGCATCGGCGAGCAGCCGATCGCCAAGCTCGCCCTTCTCGGTATCCGTCCCGAACACCAGCCCGGCCGCCGCGGCTGGCGCGCGCACAATCTCGGCGAGTTCGGCTGGTCCGGGCGGGCCGAGATCGAGGCTGGCGCCAGTCTCCTTTAGGGCTTTTAAAACCGGCTGCTTCAGCAGCAGCTCGTAGAAGTCGGCGCGCAATGTTGCCGTCAGCCACACCTGCCTAGTCGTGATGAGCTGCTGAAGACTCTCGGCAAAGGCGGCGCGCTCGGCATCACTCACTCTCTGGGCGAACAGCTCCTCGAACTGATCGACCAGCAGCACAAGCGCGGGCTTCGGTGGCTGATCCGCATGACGCTCTCGCTGGGCGGCTTCGGCCACGCGCGCGAGCGCACTGCTGATCGGCTGCACCGAAGCGGTGCCGCCGCGCCGAAGGTTGTCGGCGAGGCTGGCTGCAGTTGGATAATCGCCGTGCGCCAGTTCGGGTAATGCGTCCGGCGCCAACAGAGCTGTCGCCAACGCCGTCAGCGGACCGGCCTGGCCCTCGCCGGGCTTCATTCGCGCCACCCGCCACAAATCGACCGACGCCACCACCCCGGGCGTCGTCAGCCGCGGGATCAGGCCGGCGCGGGCTAGCGAGGACTTGCCTGACCCGCTCGCTCCCACAATCAGCAGAAACGCGGTGCCGCGCTCCGCTGCCGCCGCAAGCCGCCGCCGGGCCTCGTCGATCACCCGGGCGCGGCCGAAGAATACTGCCGCATGCTCAGCCTCGAACGGCGCCAATCCGGGAAACGGCGAACCCTTTTCCTTCGGCCAGGCGATCCGCGGGCCGAGCAAACCACGCGACTCAAGCCACTGCCGCAGCAGCAGCTCGGTCTGCTGCTCGAATGCATCCGTGCTGGGAAAATTCTGAAACGCGGCCTTGAACTCACCCTTCTCCGACTTGAACCACTCGCTCCAGAATGCCTCGAGCGCCTCGAGCTGGGTGTGCGCTTGCCGGCGACGCTCGCTATCCGCCATCGGCAAGATCGCATCGGCAGTCTTGCGGAATACGTAGACATCCGGCACGCCCTTAGCCTTCGAGGCATCGAGGGCTGTGAGCAGCTCGTAGGCGGTTCCTGACGGATAGGGCTTCCCGTTAGGCATGCGTGGGAAGTCGGCGGGAAGCTCAGTGCCGACGCGCGTCCAGAAGATCGACATCACAATGTCGCTGGCGACCGCTTCCGGAATTTGGGGCTGGAAACTCTTATCAGCTGTATAGAAATGCTCCTCCCAGAGAACCGTCTCGAACCGAACAAGGCCAACCGCCTGCACGCGGCCGCGCTCGGGCGCCACATCCTTCGGCGAGGACACGAAAATCGTGACTTTGCGCACCCGTGTGTCCGGCATGGCGGAGTTCACAGGGAGGGAATGTTATCAGCTTGCTCTGGATCCAGTCCATTGTTTCGGCCGCGCGTGCGACGCCATTCCCCTGAAAGCGCAAGCGCTCCAGCGCACAACGGCCGCCCGGCAACGAGCGAATATCTCTGGGGCCCGCAACGAGTGCTTCGCCGAGATCGTGGTTGGGCGCGAGGTGCGGCGCTTCCTGTTTTGCTTGGGTGGTATTGTTTCAGATTTGTTGGATGGCGATAATCTTATTGAGTCCGCTGCAACAACTGACGACCCGCCTGGTTTTCGTTGTGTTAGGAGTGTTTGCGCTCGTTCTATTAAGCGAGGTTTCCAAGCTCAACTTGCATCAATATTTGAGGCCCACCCGGGTATCGGGGCAGCTGGAGAGCACGGGATGTCCAACGACCCGACGATGCAACGATTAGACGACCAAATCCAATGGTACGACAAATGCTGCGCACAGAATCAACGACTCTTTAAATTGTTGAAAATTGTCGTGATCGTAGCTGCGGCTTTAATTCCTTTTTTGGCGGCCTTGTCGACGGTCCCGGCGTGGGTGACGGGGGCTTTGGGCATGCTGATCGCGATTACCGAGGGTGCCCAGTACCTCAATCAGTACCACGCTAACTGGATTTCTTATCGCAGGACTTGTGAGACGTTGAAGCACGAGAAATATCTGTATCTGGGGAAGGCTGGTCCTTACGCCGCAGCGCGAGACCCGCATGCTTTGCTGGCCGAAAGGATCGAATCAGTGGTGTCGCAGGAGCACGCCGAGTGGGTCTCCGCACAAGAAGATACCGATAAGGTGAAAGAGGGGCGGATTGGTTCTGGATAAAAAGATCAAAAGCGGCGAAGGCGATTTGGTTAGACGAGGTGCGTGTGTCGATGAGGCCTGCCCAGGCTTCACTCGCGTTACGGCCCGAGGGATCGCTCAGCCGCCCAAGGCGAACTTTGTCACGAGGCTCCAACCCGTGCAGTTACCCGCACGAGCTGCTCGTGAGCTAACGGATCAACCGACAACTCTCCGGGTATCTTCCTCCGCTGATGGTTCGCGCCCTCGGAGCGCACCCGATGCGAGTGGGCGGCAACCTCCACGGTCAATTGCGCGACGTTTTTTAGTTCGCTTGTAATTTAGCCAGTTCCGCCTCGGCCTCCGATAGCAAGCCAGAATGTTCCGCAGGCAGCCGGTCAGTCGCCTTCAGCATTTGCAAGCTCGTCACGATAGTAGCCCATCTCTGGGCGGAAGCATCGCCGTTGGTCGCTAAGCGCCAATGGAGCCGTACTACCTCTACTTGCCACCACACGTCGGTGTCAGTCAGTCTCTCCGCGATTTCCAGGAAGTCGCGGTAATTTGCGAGCGCTTCTGCCGGCTTGTCTTGGTGGAAGAGAATGTCGCCAATTCGCTCATAAGTCAGCGACAGGTCGATACGCCAAAACGCATTTTTTGGATCGGCGTTCACCAACATGTGGAAGATTTCTTGGGCGGCTTTGTACTCGTCCACCGCGCGGGCGAAATCGCCTTGAACCGATAGGACCTCTCCCATCTGAGCATGGGTGGCGCCGAGGTCATACTGCCAAGAAAGATTCTTGGGCTCACTTTCGACCAGCTGTGACTTGATCTTAAGACTCACACCGTAGCTTTTAAGAGCATCGTCGATGAGATTTCTTTTGGTCGCTTCGTCGATGCGGCTGATTTCCCTCGAGGCCAGGCTGTAGCCGCCGAGTCTGCCAAGCAATACGTTACCGATTTTGTCGTTTACCAACGCGCGGCCGTGCTGCCAGAAGGTATTTTTCGGATCCGACTTTGCGCGATCCGCTATGATCGCATCCGCGCGGCGGTAGCTCTTTTCCGCCTCCTCGAATTCGTGGAGATTGGCGAGCACATCTCCGACGTTCCCGTACGAATAACCGAGATCTCCTTGCCAGCGGGAGTTCATTTCATCTTTTGCGGTCAGCTTTAGTCTGATGCCGAAACTGCGGTCGTAGCTATCGCGTGCGGCAGGCAGATTTCCCCGAGCGCGTTCGACATCGCCGACCTTGTCGTGAACCAGCGCCAGATTACGCTGCGAGTCGGAACTTCGCATTTGGTCCGTCGCTAGCCGTTCGACAATCTTGAGCGACTCGCGGTAATTACTCAGCGCGTCGGTGAGATTTCCCTGAGATCTGAAAAAATCCCCGATCCGGTCATAGGCCGACGCCAGATCGCGCTGCCACAGTGGGTTTTTCGCATCGGCCTTGGCGAGGCGTTTTCTGATATCGAGGCTCTCTCTATAATTGCTCAGTGCGTCGGTCGAAAGCCCGAGCTTGCTCAGCACATCGCCGATCTTGTTGTAAGTAATTGACAGATCGTGCCGCCATGTGGCGGTCTTCGCGTCGGCTGCAGCGGCGGCCGTCAAGGCGAGCCCGATGTCCAGGCTCCTGCGGTACCAATTGAGCGCGTCCGTCACGGAACCCTGCTCATCGAGACCGTCACCGACTTTACGGTAAGCCTTCAGGAGATCATGCTTCCAAGCCAGCTCCGATGGCCGGCTCTCGACGAGACGCTCCAAGAGTGCGCTCGCTTCCTTGGCGCGGCTGAGCGACTGCTCGGCGTCGCCCAAGGTGCGGTAGCCGTCCGCGAAGTGGATCAGCGTCTTCGCCTTGCAATAGCGCAGCTTGGGCGAGTCGCCGCCTTGCTGGCCCGTCGTTTCCATTTGGTGTTCCGAGTCCTTGAGAAGCTCGATCAAGCGATCGATCGACATGCCGAACTCGTTGGACCACACCTCCGCCTTGACGGCCAAATCACATGCTTTGTCAGCCGCCGCCTCGCGCAAGTTCTCCGATTTGGTGAAATACGTCCGGGCGGTAATAACTCCGCCGATGGCGGAGCCAGCAAGGAAGAGGATAACCACTGCGCTTAACGCGAGAAGTCGATTGCGGCGACCTCTGACGCGGTTGGGGTTGCTGCGCGGCGACCGGGCCGGTGCAAGCCGCGAACGCGATCAACCCAATGCTGCCGAGAGTCCCCCACCTCATTGCACGGCCCCGCTATCAGCGATCCAATATTTCCGTAGACTCTTCTCGCTGGGCCTTCAAGATCGCGCGCACATCGTTTGCGTTGGCAAGTCGGATTCTGGGCCGTCGTTGTAAAATTATCACATGCAAGACGAGGTGCCGTCCGCGAAGTGCGAATGCCGCTATCGCAGCCTCGCGCGTCTCAGCATAACGACAATCCCTATCTCTTTTCTCCCGGCGGCAAGAGTTCGACGGCCTCTTTAAGCCACTTGCGAATCGTATCGACATCGAGCGAGACGCCACAGTTGGCAAGATCGCTAGCGATGGCGGAAGGCTGTGGACTCCGGGACTCGCTTGGATCGTAACCGTAGCCGCCGACCGCCATACCAATTACGAGCTTCAATAGGCTCGCGCGCTCGCGTGTCCCTATTGATTTCTCGGGCGTCGGCTGAGGAACCGCAGGTGCCACGCCCGCGGCTGACTGTTGCAGTTCATCTAACCGTGTAACCAGACGCTCGATCACGGCGTTCTTTTCGGCGACGATCTTCGTCCATTGCTCATTGTTCTGATCATAT
>WNFJ01664812.1_pt1 | contig 17459 bp, 19 predicted proteins | sample 5400461 | NCBI WGS metagenome assembly WNFJ01 (sample SAMN13153349, study PRJNA577476) | soil metagenome | isolation source: 115 cm saprolite on Douglas fir-dominated hillslope | place: USA:California | collected 2013-09-17 | reverse complement strand
GACCCTCGAACAGCGCGAGGATGGCCCGTGGGCGGTCGTCGCGGTCGAGGATGCCGGCGTCGGCTTCCGCGAGGAGCAGGCGGCCAGGCTGTTCGAGGCGTTCTACACAACCAAGCCGGATGGATTGGGCATGGGGCTGTCCATCAGCCGCTCGATCATCGATGGGCACCGCGGACGACTCTGGGCGACGGCGAACCCGGGTCACGGCGCCACGTTCCAGTTCGCCCTGCCGCCGATGCGCTGAGGGCGAGCTCATCTCCGCCCTCCCGCTGGTGAGTGGATGATCTTCTCGGTCGCGCTTCCGCTGCTCCTCGGCCTCTTCTTGCTGTCGCTCGCCATCCTGGTGTTCGTCGTGGAGTTTAAAATTCTCGGATACGCCTACCAGAAGATCGGCGTGCCTCCCCGCTGGATGTTGGCCCTCCTGCTGTTGACTCTGATCGGCAGCCACGTGAACATCCCGATCGGCGCGGTGCGCGTCCAGCACATGCCGCCGCCGCGGCACGTCACCGTGTTCGGGCGGACGTACGTCGCGCCGCCGGTCCAGCAGGAAGGCATGACGATCATCGCGATCAACGTGGGCGGCGCGCTGGTTCCGGTGCTGCTGTCGCTCTATCTGTTTCTCCGCTCCAACGTGCGTGGACGCATGCTGCTCGGCGTGGCCATCGTGGCCGCGATCGTCCATAGCCTCGCGCAGATCGTGCCCGGTGTCGGTATCGCGGTGCCGATGTTCGTTCCCCCGCTCGCCGCGGCTCTCGTGAGCGTGGTCCTCGCGTTTCGTCGGGCGCCTCCGGTCGCGTACGTCTCCGGCTCGATGGGAACCCTGATCGGCGGCGACCTCCTGAACCTTCCGCGCATCGGCGACCTGGCTGCGCCGGTCGTCTCGATCGGCGGGGCCGGCACGTTCGACGGCGTGTTTCTCACGGGCCTCATCGCCGGGCTCCTCGCCTGAGCGAGGGCACGGGACGATCATGTCGCGTTCTTGCGGAAATGACGGCGACCAGCGACGTGCTCCGGCGCTCGATCCTCGCAAAAAGAAGGCGGGAGGGATCGATGAAGACGAATCACAGGATCCACGACAGGCACGATCATCAGCACGGGCCCGCCTGCGGGCACAAGACCATCGAACACGAAGGCCACAAGGACTATCTTCACGACGGGCACCTGCATCATCTCCACGAGGGACACGTCGACGAGCACGTTCTCGCCGCGGGCAAGACGAATCCGGCTGGCTGCACGCCGCCCCATACGTGCACCGGACACGACGCGAGCCATACCCACGGCGGACAGTGTGGACATGAGGCAGTTCCGCACGGCGACCATGTCGACTATGTCGTCAATGGACATTTGCATCACTCGCACGACCAGCATTGTGACAACCACGGGGCAGTAGCGCTGGCCCGAAGCTAGCGTGAGGGTGGAAGACCAGCTTCCTCGGCTTCGACTCGACGTCCCCGACATGACGACCACGGTACCGACGCGCACGGGATAGCTGTCGGGGCCGCTTGCCGGCCCCGATCAGCTGCCCTGTCTCAACTCTCAACGGCCATGCCCGCCGCCACCACCATGCCCGCCGCCACCACCATGCCCGGCCCCGGCGAAGCCGCCGTGTCCGGCAAAGCCGCCATGTCCGCCTGGGTGCCCATGCGCAAAGCCGTGGCCCCACCCGCCATGATCAAAGTGGTGGCCATGATCCCAGCCCCCGCCACCGAACCAGCCATCGACGTAGACGTCAGGGCCGTAGGCCGCGGGCCCGTAACCAACGGGCTCCGCGCACGCGGACAGGCCAAGACCGACGCCGACCAGCAGCACCATGATTGTTCTCGTGAAGATCCGGCTACGATTCCTCATCACTGCCCTCTCTTACCTCCGGTCGTATACGTCGACGTAGCTCGCGGTGTGGCCGGCTCCGTCGGTCAATACGCCTTTGCATGTCATCTTCTGGTGGTCCGCCGAGACCGTGCACGTCTGGACGTCCGATCGGCCGGCGGGGCCCTTGTACGTCGTTTGCAGACCGCTACCGATCAGACGGACCGATGCGGTCGTGTCGCTGCTGATGCGATGGGGCTCGCCGTCGGCTCCAGCCTCGAGCGTCACCACATGGGGCTGACCGTCTGGCGAGACGATCGTCACCGACCATGTCACCGAGGTGCCATCCGCTCGCGAGATCTCGCTCACGACATCGTTCGGCGGCGGCTCGCCGGGTGGCAGAGTGGATTGCGCCCGGTTCCAGTGCCACCGGCCGACGAACGGACTGCCCTCTGCCCACGCGGCACTGGCGGCCAGCGCGACACAAAGTCCCATGATCACCGTGGTCCCCCGAATTCGATTCATTGCGTCCTCCCGGCTTCTCCAAGCCTGTAAGAAACTCCTCACGCTGAGCTCGTTCTCTCTTGTGATGACCGCCGGCGGTACGCGCGCTACCGACGCCAACGATTTGCGCAAAAATCCGTTGATCGTCTTCACCCATGCCCCGCGCGGCTATGTCCCTCGGGTGCGGGCCGACCCCACGTCACCGCGGGCCACCGAGCGTTGTGCATCGCTCGTCTCCGGCATCGCGATCCAGAGACACCCCAAGGCGATCGAGGCCACGGCGGACAGCGCCAGAAACGCCGCGTCGTAACCGAGATGCTGGACGATCAGTCCGCTGACAACGTGACTGAGGGAGGCCCCGAGGCTGGTCGCCGTGCCGATGGCGCCGTTGGTGAGGTTGAACCGCCCCGTCCCCCGAGTGAGATCGGCGACCACCAGGACCGAAGCGACTCCGAAGATGCCGGCGCCAATGCCGTCGAGAATCTGAATGGCGATCAGCTGAATGGGATGCCCGGTCAGTGTGTACAGCACGCCGCGGATCGGCAGCGCGCTGAATCCGATCATGAGAACCCACTTCCGGCCGTAGACCGTGCAGGCGCGTCCGGCCCATGCCGCCACCGGCACCATCACCAGTTGCGCCGTGATGATGCACGCCGACATGTAGAGAGACGCGCTATGGTCGTTCCCCTGCGATAGGACTTGTCCGACCAGGGGCAGCATCGCGGCATTCGCGAATTGAAAGAGCACTACACAGAGCCCGAAGATCCCGATGCGGCGATCCATCAGCAGCGCGCGCATGCTCGAGACGTGCGTGTGCCCTTCCGTGTCCAGCGCGCCGCGGGCCTCCGCATGGTCGATCTCGTGTCCGGGAATCGTGAGGACGACGGCGATGCTCACGATCGAGAGCGCGACGACGAGATAGAAGATGTCCGCGGGGGCCAGGTAGGAGCCGATGAGGCCGGCAACGATGGCCGTGGCAACGTTGCCCGCGTGATTCCACGTCTCGTTCCGGACAACCTGGCGAGGCAGACGCACAGCACCGACCAGCCCGAGCGTGATGGCGGCCATGGCGGTGGGAAACAGTGCAGCCATGGCGCCGATCACCGCCTGGGCGGCAATCACGGGAGCGACCTGCCGGGAGTACAGAACCAAGAGGCTGCCGGTTGCAACCCCCACGGCGGCGGCAACGACCAGCAGCCGCGTGCCGCGCGCGCGATCGGTGAGCGCCCCCGCCGGCGTTTCCGCGAGCACCGTCCCAACTTCCAGCGCCGACATGGCAAGACCAATATGCGCGGGATCCCAGTGCCGGCTTGCGCGGAGGTAGATGGCGAGGTACGGACCCACCCCCCCTCGCACGGCGGCGACGATGGCGTTCAGCCATTCGAGCGCGCGAAGGCTTCTCGCGCTCCCGCGCGGCGCGCCGTTTATCAGCACGGACGTTTCGATGCTTCCCGCCTCCTCGGTCGGTGCTTCTTGTGACGCTCCGGAGTGGTCCTCCTTCCTCACCCGTTGTCGTCATCTTGCTAAAAAGGACGGTCCGAGGTCAGCATCGACGTGGCATTCGGGCGCCCCCGCCGTCTCAAAGTCGATGGAGCACACGACAATCTGGCCAGGCGAACCCTATCCGCTCGGAGCCACCTTCGATGGAACGGGGACGAACTTCTCGCTCTTCTCCGAGGTCGCGGAGCGCGTCGAGCTCTGTCTCTTCGACGAACAGGGCAAGGAAACTCGCGTCGACCTCGTCGAGGTCGACGGGTTCCGTTGGCACGGGTATCTACCCCACGCCCAGCCCGGCCAACGCTACGGGTATCGCGTCTATGGGCCCTGGGCGCCCGACAATGGACAGCGCTGCAACCCGGCAAAGCTCCTGCTCGATCCGTACGCGAAGGCGATCGAGGGCGATGTCGGCTGGGATGAGGCGGTCTTCCCCTATTGGTTCGACAATCCCGACGGCCCGCCGAACGATCGCGACAGCGCGCCGTTCGTGCCGAAGTCCGTCGTGACCAGCCCGTACTTCGACTGGGGCAACGAGCGCCCGCCCCGCCGTCCCATCGAGGAAACGGTCATCTATGAGGCTCACGTCAAGGGCTTCACCGTCCGGCACCCGGAGATTCCCGAGGCGCTGCGCGGCACGTACGCCGGGCTGGGCCATCCCGCGGCCATCGAGTACCTCGTGAAGCTCGGCGTCACGGCCCTGGAGCTCATGCCCGTCCACCAGTTCGTCCACGACGGCAACACGCGGGGCATCCGAAACTACTGGGGTTACAACTCCATCGGGTATCTGGCGCCACACAACGAGTATTCGAGCGCCGGCCAGCGTGGCCAGCAGGTCCAGGAATTCAAGCAGATGGTCAGAGCGCTCCACGAGGCCGGTATCGAGGTCATCCTCGACGTCGTCTACAACCACACCGGTGAAGGAAACCACATGGGGCCGATGCTCTGCTTCAAGGGCATCGACAACGCGGCCTACTATCGCCTCGCCGACAACGCCGCCCACTACTTCGATTACACGGGCACCGGTAACAGCCTGAACGTCCGCGACCCCAACGTTCTGCAGCTCATCATGGACAGCCTGCGCTACTGGGTCCTCGAGATGCACGTCGACGGCTTCCGATTTGATCTCGCCTCCGCCCTGGCGCGCGAGCTTCACGCCGTGGATCGCCTGTCCGGGTTCTTCGACCTGATCCATCAGAATCCGGCCATGAACCGCGTGAAGCTGATCGCCGAGCCCTGGGACGTCGGCGAGGGGGGCTATCAGGTGGGCAACTTTCCGCCGCTGTGGTCCGAGTGGAACGGCAAGTATCGCGATACTCTCCGCGACTTCGTTCGCGGAACCGACCAGACGCTCGCCGAGTTCGCTTCGCGCTTCACCGGATCATCGGACCTGTACGCGACGACCGGGCGGCGCCCCTACGCGAGCATCAACTTCGTCACCGCCCACGACGGGTTCACGCTGCACGACCTCGTCTCCTACAACGACAAGCACAACGAAGCGAACGGTGAGGCGAACCACGACGGCGAGAGCAACAACCGCTCGTGGAATTGCGGCAGCGAGGGACCCACCGACGACCCGGAGATCAACGCGCTACGCGCACGCCAGAAGCGCAACTTTCTCGCGACGCTCTTCCTCTCACAGGGCGTGCCCATGCTGCTCGGCGGCGCCGAGCTGGGGCGCACGCAGCGCGGTAACAACAACGCGTACGGCCAGGACAACGAGATCTCCTGGCTCGATTGGGAGCACGCGGACCAGGGCCTTCAAGAGTTCGCTCGCCGCCTCATCGGCCTGCGGCGCACGCACCCGACATTCAGGCGCCGCCGCTGGTTCCAGGGCCGCACGATCCACGGGACACAGGCCGACATCGGCTGGTTCAAGCCCGACGGGACCGAGATGACAGACGGCGACTGGGGGCAGGGCTTCGCCAAGTCGCTCGGCGTCTTTCTCAACGGCCAGGCCATCGCGCACCCCGACGCGCGCGGAGAGCGCGTGGTGGACGCGAGCTTTTACGTGCTCTTCAACGCACACCACGAGCCTCTGGTATTCACCCTTCCGACGCGGGACTGGGGCGATCGCTGGGTCACCGTCCTGGACACGAGCGCGCCGCTGCCCGAGGAGAGCGATCGCAGCGTGACGGCGGGCGCGCACGTGCAGGTACGGGACCGCTCGATCATGCTCCTGCGGCGCACCGACTGAGGGCGGTATCCCCGACGCTCATGACATGCCGTCGCCCGCTGTCTCGTGCTGCGTCGGTCGCGGCGAGGCGCTCGTCTCCCCTGGGAGCGGTTCGTCCTCGGCACCCGGGACCTCGACGTGCAGGTTCGGCAGCGCCACTTGGAGCGTCGCGGCCAGCAACGCAGCCGTCAGGACGAGCAGAGGATTCCGGCCCGCCACCTGTCATTCCTTTCCATCACTCACGACCTCAGTGTTGGGACGCCACGCAGGGCACCGACGGTGCGGACGGTCTTCATCGCGGCGAGGAAGCATCCTGGGCCGCGAAACGCTTTGAGCGGTTATCTCGTCCCAACTAGGGAGGCGACCAGCCATGAGCGCTCCGGGAGCGTTTCTGACGCTGGAGGAACGCTCCGATCTCGTCCTCGCCCTCGCCCGGACGCTGTACATCAACGGCCAATCCACCGACGAGACGTTGGTGGCCGCCGAGCGGCTCGGCCACCATCTTGGCGTGCGTGCCAGGATCTTTCCACGTTGGGGGGCGCTGCAACTTCAGATCGAAGACGGGGACGCCAGACGGGTCTCCACCGTGGTGGCCAATCCGACCGGCGTGGACATGGATCGCGTGGCTTCCGCCATGCAGGCACTCGAGGACCTCTGCGCTGGTCGGCTTGCGCCAGCCGCCGCAACGGAGGCCCTCGGCGCGATCTCGGAGGCGCCGCCGGCGCCCACATGGCTGTTCACGCTCGCGGCGGCGGCCGGTGCCGTGGCGTTGGGGGTGCTCTTCGGTGTCCAACATCCGGCAGCGGCGGCGCTCATCTCGGTGAGCGCGGCGGCCGGGGCCGTTCTGCGCCGCGGGTTGGGGCGCTACAGCGCCAACGTCTTCCTGCAGCCATTCTGCGCGGCGCTCCTCGCTGGTGTCGTCGGCGCGCTGGCGGTTCGGTATCAGCTGAGCTCGCCACTGCGCCTTATCGCGGTCTGCCCATGCATGATCCTGGTGCCGGGGCCGCACGTGCTCAACGGAGCGATGGACCTCATCGAGGCCCGCGTGCATCTCGGCGCCGCCCGCATGATCTACGCGGGCCTCGTGATTCTGGCCATCTCGTCGGGACTTCTCCTCGGGCTGGCCCTTCTCGGCGTCTCCTTGCCGATCAGCGAGGCCGGCAGAGCCGTGCCCCTGTGGCTCGACACGATCGCCGCCGGCGTCGCTGTCGCCGCGTACAGCGTCTTCTTCTCCACGCCGCTCTCCATGCTGGCGTGGCCGGTGGCGGTCGGCATGCTGGCTCACGCTCTGAAGTGGTGGTCGCTGGCCGTGCTTGGCTCCGGCGCCGCGGCGGGCGGCGTCTTCGTCGCTTGCCTCGTCGTCGGGCTGATCCTCACCCCCCTCGCGCGGCGTTCGCACATGCCCTTTGTAGTGTCGATGCTCCCGGGCGTCTCCCTGTTCCGGATGGCCGGCGGCCTTCTGCAACTTGCCGAGGGTTCGCAGACGACGTTGGAGCTCATCGGCGCGACGATCGCCAACGGCGCGAGCGCCGTCGCGGTCATTGTCGCGATGAGCTTCGGTCTCGTTGTTCCGAAGATCGGCATCGATCGCCTCGGCGACGGAGCGATGCCGTCGAAGTCTTGATGATCACATCCGGAGGAGGCTTACGGGGCCGGCCAACGCGTCGCACGTCCTCGAGGGCACGATCAAGGAGAGCGAGCGCACCGATTGTCGTCGCGATCCATTTCAAGGAATCGCTGCCGCACGCATCCTTCGATTGGCACACCGCGCCCGAGGCCCAGTACGTCCTCACGCTTTCGGGCACGCTCGAGTTCACGACGCGAGATGGTGAGACATTCGTGCTGCGGTCTGGCGACGTCCTGGTGGCGACCGACGCAGCGCGACAAGAGAATGGTCCGCCGCGGTGATGAGCTCGGTGCCGAACTCCAGGACTCCCCCCCGCCGGGGATCCGGCTTGATGATCTGGACGCGCTGGCCGGCCACCTCCGGCTGCCAGTCGGCCGGGTTCGCGCGCGGGTAGAACTCCTGCAACGTCGCGAACCGGTGGCGCGACGACTGCAACACCTGGCCGATCAGATACCTCGTGAGATCACAACATTGTCCCGGGCGACCGCCAGCAGCGGACCGATGTTGGCCGGCCTGATCGAGCAGAAGAGATCCAGCAGGGAGCCGTGCTTGAGGAACCCAGGGTCTCGAACAGCTCGATGCTCAGCGCCGGCTCGAGTAGCTTGAGACACACCGCCGGCGTGGAGCTCATGATGCCGGCGCCGACGAGGATGACATCCGGTTCAGCCATGATGAGCCTCCCTCAATCCGCGCCCGCGGAAGGCCGGACCATTTTCTTTGGGTCGACGATCTGGTCGAACTCTTCCGCGCTCACCATACCGAGCTTGAGCGCGGCGTCCCGGAGGGTGAGGTCGTGATCGAGCGCGTAGTGCGCCGTCTGGGACGCCTTGTCGTAGCCGATGACCGGACTCAGCGCCGTCACCAGCATCAGCGAGCGCTCGACGAACGACGTGATCTGCCCGAGATTCTGCTGCGTGCCCTCGACCAGGAATTTCCGGAAATTCTGGCCGCCGTCGGCCATGAGCCTGATCGACTTCATGACGTTGAAGATCATGAGCGGTTTGTAGACGTTCATCTCGAGATAGCCGCCGGCGCCGCCGAAGGCGACCGCCGTGTCGTTGGCCATCACCTGGACCGCGAGCATCGCCGGCGCTTCGCACTGGGTCGGATTGACCTTGCCCGGCATGATCGAGGAGCCCGGCTCGTTGGCCGGAATGTTGAGCTCGGCCAGGTCGGCCCGCGGGCCGCACGACAGGAGCCGGATGTCGTTGGCGATCTTGTGCAGGGAAACGGCCAGGGTCTTCAGGGTGGCGCTCAGCTGGACGAGGTCGTCGTGCGCGCCCTGCACCGTGAACTTGTTCGGGGCGGTGACGAAGGGCAAGCCCGTGAGCCGGGCGATGTCGGCCGCGACCTCCCGATCGAAGCCGGGCGCCGCGTTGAGGGCCGGTGCCGACGGCCGTCCCGCCCAGGGCCAGCCGATAGATGCCTCCGAGCGCGCCGTCCAGGCGGGCCATGTTGTCCGCCAGCATTCCGACGTACCCGCGAAACTCCTGGCCCAGCGTGAGCGGCGTCGCGTCCTGCAGATGGGTGCGGCCGATCTTGACGATGTCGTTCCAGGCCTGGGCCTTGCGCTCGAGGGCGTCGTGCAGGGCCTCGACGGCCGGCCGCAGCGTGCGGGCGACCCCGAGCGCCGCCGCCACGTTCATGGCCGTCGGGAACGTGTCGTTCGACGACTGCGACATGTTGGCGTGGTCGTTCGGATGGACCGGCTTCTTGCTGCCGAGGGGTTGACAAGGCATAGGCGCCAATGAGCTCGCGCGGTATCAGGTCGTCCCCGATGCTGAAGTGCTCGAGCGACCGCTGCGTCTGCGCGCCCCAGAGCTTGTCGCCCGGAACCTCGACCGGACCGAGACTGTCGTGCTCGACACGCGTATGGGTCATGGATTCACTCACCATCGCCACGACGGCTAACGAAACAGGTTCGTCTTCGCGAGGTCGATGAGCTCGTCGCCGCGGCCACTGAGCACGGCCTTGGCCATGAAGATGCCGAACCCGGTCGCCTGCTCCAGGCTGATCGAGGGCGGCATCGCGAGCTCCTGCCGGTGCACGAGCACCTCGACCAGCGCCGGGCCGTCGTGCTCGAGCGCCTGGGCGATCATCGGGCGCACCTGTTCCGGTCGCCCCGCGGTCAGCCCCAGGAGGCCGGCCGCCTCGGCCATCCTGGCGAAATCGGGGTTGGCGAGCTCTGTTCCGAAATCGAGAATGCCCGTCGCCTTCATTTCGAGCTCGACGAAGGCAAGGGCGTCGTTTCTGAAGACGACGACTTTCACCGGCAGCTGGAGCTGGCGGAGCGAGAGCAGATCGCCGAGGAGCATCGCGAGACCGCCATCGCCGGACAGCGCCACGACTTGCCGGTCCGCATGACTCACCTGCGCCCCGATGGCCTGCGGCAGCGCGTTGGCCATGGACCCGTGGGTGAAGGAGCCGAGCAGCCGCCGCTTGCCGTTCATCGTCAGGTAGCGAGCCGCCCAGATGGTGGGGGTGCCCACGTCGCAGGCGAAGATCGCGTCGTCGGCCGCCAGCTCGTCGATCACGCGGGCGACGTACTGTGGATGGCTTCCCGCCCGGCCGGGTTCGCCGGTGGCCAGCTCGTCGAGCCCCTTGCGCGCGTGCTGGTAGTGCGTCCGGGCCGCCTTCAGGTGCCTGTCGTCGCGATGCTGCTGAAGCCTGGGCAGAAGTGCGCGGAGGGTCGTCTTCGTGTCCCCGATGAGGCCGCAATCGACCTTCGTCCGCCGGCCCAGCTGCTCACCACGGACGTCGATCTGGACCACGGTCGCCGACTCGGGAAAGAACTGCTGGTACGGAAAGTCCGTGCCGATCATCAGCAGCACGTCGCAGCTCTTCATCGCGTGATAGCCGGAGGAGAAGCCGAGCAGACCGGTCATGCCGACGTCGAACGGATTGTCGTACTCGATGAACTCTTTGCCGCGGAGGGCATGCACGACCGGGGCCTTGAGCCGTCCCGCCAGCTCGATCAGCTCCGCGTGCGCGCCCGCACAACCCGCGCCGCCGAGAATGGTAACCCTCGTGGCACCATCGAGCAGCTTCGCCAGCGCCGCCAGCTCGTCATCGGACGGACACACCAGCGGGCTCGGCTCGGGAAATTGCAAGCGCGACAGTCGCTGGCTCGCCTCGCGCAGGGCCACATCGCCGGGGAGGGCGACCACCGCCACCCCGCGGCGCGACACGGCCGTCTGCATCGCGATCTCGAGGACCCGTGGCATCTGCTCGGGCTGCGACACCAGCTCGCAGTAGTGGCTGCACTGCGCGAAGAGGTGTTCGGGATGGGCGGAACCTGGGCCGCGAGGGCGAGGACGGGCACCCGGCTGCGGTGGCAATCGTAGAGCCCGTTGATCAAGTGCAGATTGCCCGGACCGCAGCTCCCGGCACAGACCGCCAATCGACCCGTGAGGTGGGCCTCGGCGCCGGCGGCAAACGCCGCCGTCTCCTCGTGTCGCACGTGAACCCAGCGGAGGTGCCCGTGCCGGCGAATGGAGTCGGTGATCCCGTTGAGGGAGTCACCGGAGACGCCGTACATTCTCTCCACGCCCCTGGCGACGAGGGTGTCGACGAGCACGTCAGCCACGGTCTGCTTGGCCATGGGATTCTCCTATTCACCGACCCTCGGGCGATCCTCCGGCACCGAATTGGTCTCGACGCGCGGGGCCGTCACGTCGGCGCGCGCGTCATGGATCGCACTCGCGATCTCGGCGCTCAGCGTGGCCAGCAGGCGGCTCTGCGCGGCCGCGAACGCGGCGTAGTCGGGGCCGCACGCGTCGTTCAACGTCGAGCGACCGGTGATGACCGACCGCGCCCCGCGACGGGTCAGCATCTGCCACTGGGCGTGCAGCACGCACCGCCCACCGAGCTGGCCGTCGAAGCGGGTGACTTGAACGACGAGTTCGCGATCGACCGATGTGCCCGGCGGCCACGGGTAGACCGCCACCCGGTCACCCGACAGCAACACCGTCAGATCCTGGCCGATCACCCGCATGACGCTGTCGCGCAGGGGCGCCGACCACTGGTCGAGCTCGGCCAGCTGCACGGTGTTGGGGCCCGTTCGGGTGACGATCTCCAGCCGGTCGAGCTCTTCCGGCAGCGTGACCGAGCGGACGCCGATGACGATGGCGTCGGACGGGGACGCAGGGTTACCGCGGCTCTCCGCGACGGGCGCGAGCGTATAGAGGCGCGTGGCGGGCGAGGTACCGCAGCCGCCGAGCGCCGCCACAGCGAAACCGGCGGCCCGGTTCATCGCTGCCGCTCCGGGCGCTTGCCGACCACGACCGCTTCCGGATGCCGGTCGAGATAGTCGGCGAGAGTGCGCAAGGACCTCGCCGCCTTGGTGATCTCCTGCAACGACTCCGAGAGCTCGTCGCGCAACGGCGAATCCTCGCCGAGCACGCTGCGGGCGTCGGCCAGTGTCGCGTCGGCAGCGGCGGCCGCCTTCTCGATGGAGGCCGCGAGGGGCACGATCTGCGCGTCGGCGTTCGCCACGGCCTTCCGCGCATCCTGCCCGAGCGCCCGGTACTCCTCGATGGCGGCGCCGGCGGCCGGGGTCAGCCGTGCGAGCGCGGCCTGGGCCTCCGCCATCGTCGTGCGCGTCGCGACCGTCGTCTCGCGCAAGTCCGTCATCAGCGGATCGATCTGGCGGTTCACGGTCCGCACGAGACCCTCGAAGTCGCTGAGCGCCCGGTCGAGCTTGCCGAGCGCCGACTTCACCTCGGGGGCGGTCACCAGGGCCTTCACCGACTGCATGGTTCCGATCGTCTCCGTGACGAGGGCCTCGATCGGAAGGTTCTCGACCCTCCGGGTGAGCGTGTCGAAGCTCGACGGAATCGTCGGCATCTCTGGATAGCGCTTCGACCGGCCCGTGAGCCGCACGGGCGTGGTGGGGTAGAAGTTCAGCGCGACCACGAGCTGACCGGTCACGAGACTCTGGAGCTCGAGCCGGGCGCGGAGCCCGTGCTCGATGAGGAGCTCGAGTCTCCGCGACTCTCGCTTGAGCGTGATCCTGCCTCCCCCGGCGTCGTGGAGATGGCGGGCATCGATCTTGAAGAAGACGGGTGTGTGGATCGACTCGTCGCGAGGATCGATGACGACTTTGAGCTCGGTGACCGATCCGATCTTGACCCCGTTGAACGTGACCGGCGCTCCGATGTCGAGGCCCTCGAGCGACCCGTCGAAATAGGCGACGACCATCTGGCTGTCGCGGAAGAACCGGTCGCCGCTCAGGAGGACAACACCGGCGACCGCGAGCAGCGCGGCGCCGAGGACGAACGCTCCGATGACGGCCTGATTGGCCTTGCGACCCACGGCGCTAGCTCCCGCCCTTCCCGCCGCGTGTCAGAAAGCGCCGGACCTTCGGGTCGCGACACTCGTGCAGGCGGCGGCGATGATGGTCTTGGTCTCGTCGTCGAGAAATATCGAGTTCGTGCCGATGGCGAAGATGCTCGCCAGCTCGTGCGTGACCAGGACCACGGTCGTGCCCAGGCTGTCGCGCAGCTCGAGGATCAAGTCGTCGAGCCGTCGCGAGGTGATCGGATCGAGGCCCGAGGATGGCTCGTCGAAGAACAGGATGTCCGGGTCCAGCGCCATCGCACGGGCCAAGCCTGCGCGCTTGCGCATGCCACCGCTGATCTCCGACGGATAGAAGTCCTCGAAGCCTGCCAGGCCCACCAGCGCCAGCTTGAGCGAGGCGACCTCGCGGATCGTGGCCGGGGGCAGGTCGGTGAACTCCTCGACCACCAGCCCGATGTTCTCGGCCAGCGTCATGGAGCTCCAGAGGGCGCCTTCCTGGTAGAGGACACCGACGCGGCGCAGGATCCGCTGCCGACCCTGCGCGTCCGCCGTCCAGAAGCTCGTGTGGTCGTAGTAGACGTCGCCGCGCGCCGGCGGCACGAGCCCGATCATGTGCCGCAGAAGCGTGCTCTTGCCCGACCCGCTCGGCCCCATGATCACGAAGATGTCCTCGGGCTCGACGGCAAAGTTGAGGTCCCGCTGGATGACCCGATCCCCGTACATCATGTCGAGGTCGCGGACCTCGATGCGCGATCTGATTCCGGTTTCGACATCGACGGTGGCCATCGTGCCGGCCTCACAGATGGAGGACGTCGAAGAGGACGGTCATCACCGCGTCCGAGACGATGATGAGCACGATCCCGGTGACCACCGCCGACGTCGCGGCGGCGCCCACCGCCGCCGAGGTGCGCCCGGACTGCATTCCGCGCAGACAGCCCGCGATCGCCACGAGCACGCCGAACACCGAGGCCTTGATGAGTCCCGCCGCGAAGTCGTCCAGCGTGATGGCCTGGAGGCTGCGCTGGTAGTACTCCAGGCCGCCGAGGTGCAGCAGGCCGACGCCGACGGCGGCGCCGCCGAGCATCCCGAGCAGATCGGCGTAGAGGCAGAGCAGCGGCATCATCACGGCGAGCGCGATCATCCGCGGTAACACGAGAAATTCCATGGGCGGGATGCCGAACGTGGTCAGCGCGTCGATCTCCTCGTTGACGCGCATCGTCCCGAGCTGTGCGGCGAACGCGGCCCCCGTACGACCGGCCATGACGACCGCGGTCATCATGGCGCCCATCTCGCGGGTCATGGCGACGCTGACGAGGTCCGCGACATACGCCTGCGCTCCGAACGCCCGCAGCTGCACGGCCCCGACGTACGCGAGGATCACCCCCACCAGGAACGTGATCAGCGAGACGATCGGCAGCGCCTGCGCGCCGACCTCCTGCACCACGAGCAGCAGCTCGGACCGCTGAAACCGCGCCCGGCCGGTGAGCAGCCGGAGCACACCGACGCACGCTTCGCCGATGAAGGCCAGCACCTCGACCGCCGACCGCGCCGCGGCGATCGCGGTCGACCCGACGCGGCCGAGCATCGACGGCCGATCGCGGCCGGGATGCTCCGTGGGCTCCGGCGTCGCGCCGGCCAGGGCCAGGAGCCGCCGTGCGCCCTCCGGCAGACCGACGAAATCGACGTGCATCTGCCGGCGCTCTGCCTCGCCGAGCACGTCGCGCAGGAAGATCAGCAGGCCGCTGTCCCATTGCAGGTGCCGGCCACCGTCGACGACGACCCGCGTGTCGGAGGCCCTCGCATACTCGAAAACATCCGCCGCGGCGGGCGCAGGCGCGCCGAGCGTCCAGCGTCCCGACAATCGCAGTCGAAGTGCACCGCGGTCGGTATGGTCGATCGCGACGTGCCGGGCGCCGGCCGTCGCGTCGTCGACGGCGCCCCAGCTGACGTTTACCTCGTCGTCCACGTATGGTTGGCGCGTCGCAGGAGAACGGGCGGGACTGTTTTCCGAAGCGTGAAGGCCGCCACCGAGACGAGGACGCCGAAGACGAGCACGTACACGCCGATCGCGTCCACCAGTAGGTCCGTGAGCGCATAGGGCAGGCTCAGGATCAGCACGGCCAGGAATATCGACCAGAGACCGCCGGCGGCGAGAAACCAGTGCGCCGCCACGCCGCCAGGGGGCCGCACCGCCCCGAGGATTTCGAGGATTCCCGTGACGAGTGCCCAGGTCGCGATCACGTGAACGAAGCGCGCCGACTCGAACGGAAATCCCAATGCGACGACCCCCACGGCGAGGCTGACGATGCCCTCCAGCATGACGGGCCACCCCTCGAGCGGTCTCCGCGAGGCCCGAACGGCCCAGGCCGCGGCCCAGATCCCGTCGAGCACGGCGTAGGTCCCGAACAACGCGACGAGCTCGCCGAGCCTCACGCTCGGCCACAGCAGAACGGCGAGCCCCATGAGGATGCCGAGACCGCCGCGAACCGCCACCATCCACCAGGTCTGCACGCGTGCTGCGCTCCTGTCTGCCGCCGGCGGGTCGCTTCGACGGCGACTCGCAACGCTGCGACGATCGCCGTCGAAGCACCCTCCCCCGGCCGCTAGTTCGCGAGGCTCAGTCGAATACCCTCGGCGCCGAGCTTGAGACTCGCCCCCTGGGTCGTGCTCTTCATCTCGACGACGACCCCGTTCTGATTCCTCATCACAGTCACCCCGGCGCCTCCGGCGGCCGTCGCCTCTGCGCCGACGGCCACGTAGTTCCCCGGAAAGTCCTCGAGCTTCGTCAGGTTCGACACATCCCCCTTCGCCGTGGCACGGGTCACCCCCACCTCTCCCACGGAAAGCCCTTCGACCTTGACGGGGTACGTCTTGCCCGCGTAGGCCAGCGTTCCCCTACCCCAGCTGAAGCCGATCCCAGCCGCCACCGACCCGTCCGCCAGCGTCAGGGTCGCGTTCTTGGCCTGGGCCGTGGCCAGCCCGGCGAGCGCTGCGACAAGACTCCCGACCGCCACCACTCCAATCACGAAACGACGCATGATGATGTCCCCCTGTCCGGGATTTGTCGTATGGACGCCTCTCCGCCCGGTCGAAGCATTGAACGGATCGCCGGCAACGCCGGTCGACCTCGTCGTCCGTCCATGCCGTTTCGAGGCGATTGCGCTCGGCACCGCCCCGCTCACTCAAAATTCTGACAAGAACGCGCAAGGCTCATTTCAGCTCGTTCTCGGCCTCGGCGTCCGAAGAGCTCTTCATCATCGTCTTGATCGTCTCTTCGCCGTCGGCGTCGCCGATCAGCAGCAGAATGTAAACGCGGTCCCCGACGAGGCGCGCGGTCTGCACGGTGACGAACGTCGGAGAGAACGCGACGGCGTGGCTGAGCACGTCGTCGATGGCCGACCGCAGCGCGGCCGTGAGGTCGGTGTCGTCGTCAACGCTCTTCGCCGAAATCGACGTGGGGATCGCCACCACGTACGCCGCCGCCGGAGATGCGGCCGTCACAAAGGCCAGACCGAGAATCGTCGCGAGCAGGGTCTTCATGCCGCCTTCCTCTCTGAATTCGACCGCACCGCCATTGCCTCGAAGCGGTCGAAAGACCGCTCTGCTACCACTTAAGAGGCCGCGCGACCGGCTGACGTTTCGCCGGGCGGAGGGATGGAGTCAGCCGAGCACGATTTCGCTATGCCCAGGGCGACGGCTGCAAGCGCCATTTGGGCACCGCCGCGAGGTGTCGAGTTCTTGCGGAAACTACCGATCTGCGTCGCCCGCATCGCTCGATCATCGTCACAACCGCGGATTCGAGTTCACTTCATCCCAAACCACACCCCGATGGAGGGGCAAATGGATCAGCGATCGAAGTTCGGGAGGATCTCGCTCGTGGTGCTGCTGGCCCTGGTTCCGGCCGCCTGTTCGAGTACCGGCACGAGCCGAATCAGCATGAGCTCCATATGTAAGAAGACTGGGGGGACGTATGCGGACGGCACGTGTCAGCCGGCGCCCAGCCCCCAGACCGCCTCACAGCTGTGCGCGGCCCATGGTGGCGTGTACATGGCGGGCGGGGACTACTGCGAAGTCGACAACAGTCTATTCTGGAAGCCGTAACCTGCCGGAAGATCGGACGTCGTCACCGCGCTGGCCTCCCAGCGCGGTGGCTCTTTCTGCGCAAAGACCACATCGCGAGTCATGGGGTCCTGCACCCGCAATGACGGGGAGAGCACGCGGCGCGTTCAGGGCCTGCATGACGAGCCATACCGCCGTGAACAGAAAGACCAGCGAGCCTGGCACCCACATGATCACGCCCGCCATCGATTGATCATCGAGCGCGGAGATGCCTCCCGCGCGCGCGATCGTCGCGTACGCCGGGTAGATCACCCGGTCGGAGAAGGTCAGGATGGCCGCGAGGACCGTGTTCTGCAGATCGGCCAGCAGCAGGTACGGGATCATCGTCCACCGCGGCCACGGCGATCGGGCGGGCCATGCGAGGATCACCGGCCGCCAGAACACCATGGCGGTCGCGAAGAAGCAGGCGTGCTCGAGGTGATGCCAGGCGTGCGA
>WNFJ01472791.1_pt2 | contig 17463 bp, 13 predicted proteins | sample 5400461 | NCBI WGS metagenome assembly WNFJ01 (sample SAMN13153349, study PRJNA577476) | soil metagenome | isolation source: 115 cm saprolite on Douglas fir-dominated hillslope | place: USA:California | collected 2013-09-17 | reverse complement strand
CCAGGGAATCTCCCCCAAATTTTTGCAGAAAAGCATCCGCCAGCACAAGCGCGATCATGGCTTCGCCCGCCACCGCGCCCGCCGGCACCACGCACCAGTCGGACCGTTCGTATCCGGCCTTGACCGGCTCTTTAGTGACCATGTCCGCGGTGTGCAGCGGCTGGCGCAACGTGGAAATGGGTTTTAAATATCCGCGCACCACCACGTCTTCGCCGTTGGTGATGCCGCCTTCCAGTCCGCCGGCGCGGTTCGTGGCACGCCGGAATCGCCGCGCTGATTTTTCATAAAAAATCTCATCCTGCACTTCGCTTCCGAAGGAGCCCGCACCCGCCACGCCCCCGCCGATTTCCACCGCCTTCACTGCCTGCACACTCATCAACGCCTGGGCCAGCCGCCCATCCAGCTTCTCGTCCCACTGTGCGTGGCTGCCCAGCCCCACGGGAACATTGTGCGCCACGATTTCAAAAATTCCTCCCACGGTATCGCCCGCCTTCAGTGCCGCGTCAACCTCTGCTTTCATCTTTTCCTGCACGCCGGCGTCGATGCACCGCAGCGGAGAATCCAGGTCCGCGCTCACCGCGTGAATCTTATTCCAAGTGGCCGGTTTTTCCAGACGCACGTGCCCCACCTGAATCGTGTGACTGGCGATCTCCGTGCCGAATTCGCTCAGGAGCAGTTTTGCAAACGCACCCGCCGCCACGCGTGCCGCCGTTTCGCGCGCCGAGGCGCGCTCTAGAATGTATCGCGCATCGTGGTAATCGAATTTCTGCGCTCCTGCAAGATCCGCATGTCCGGGGCGCGGCGCCACCAGCTTTCGCGCGCCTGGATCCTCTTCGCCGGCTTCCACCGGCAGGAATTTTTCCCAGTTGGCCCAATCGCGATTCTCGATGCGCAACGCGATCGGCGCGCCAATGGTTTTCCCGTGGCGAACTCCGGCAAAAATCTCCGCTGTGTCCTTTTCAATCTTTTGCCGGCCGCCTCTTCCATAGCCAAGCTGGCGGCGCCGCAACTCGTGGTTGATAAACTTCAAGTCCACCGGCATTTGCGCCGGCAACCCGGAGATAAACGCCAACAGCGCCTGCCCGTGCGATTCACCCGCCGTGTAAAAGCGAAGCATCCCTGATCATTCCTCGCACGAATTTGCGCGCAATTGATCCAAGTCAAGTGGAAAACAAACAGTCTAGCCGCCGACGCGCCTTGCGTCCAGCGCGCCTCCGCCAGCACCGGAGGCGGGCAGACGCTAGCCCAGCACAAAAGGGCTGGGAAACTGAACATTCTTTGCCGAGATATTCGCGGTTGAGCGAGCCCGGTGCATCGGAATAGGTATAAGTGACAAACAGGCGCATGCCTTGGGTATAGGAGACGTTCTTCGAGGCAAAGTAGACGCTGTCGCGCGAAGCGTTCAGCGTCGGCAGGATTTCGTCAAAGTCATGCAGGTGAGGGTCGGACGGCCTCACGCGAACTGTCTGTGGAAGCTTGAGCCGGCCCTTGCGGCGGCGCTCAGAGCCCGTCAATCGTGCCATAGTTGAGAGCGAGCATACATCAGTTGGTCGGCACGGTTCCAACCGGCATCAAGTTTCCTCGGGGTTAGTTTGCGAGTCAACCAACTGGGTGTAGGCGTCGCGGCGCGTCAGACCGCGCTCCTTGGCGGCGAGCTTCAGGGCTTCCTTGCGGTCGAGTTTGGCTTGGCGAATGAGTTCTTCAACGCGGTCGGCGAGGCTTTGCGTGGAGTTTGCGCGCGTGCGCACGTCACCGGCTTCTTCGGGGCCGATCAGAAGAGTGATTTCGCCGCGGGCGGGCCGCTCGTCGAGAGAACTGGAAAGCTCCGAAAGTTTGCCGCGGCGAAACTCTTCGTGCACTTTGGTAATTTCGCGCGCGATGCAGGCGTTTCGATTGCCAAGCACCTCGCGAGCGTCCGCAACACACTCGGCCACGCGATGAGGCGCTTCGTAGAAGATCATGGTGCGATCCTCGATGCGCAGGCGTTCAAGGGCGCGCCGCCTTTCGCCGCTGCGCGCAGGCAAGAAACCGACGAACAGGAAATTTTCGTTGGGCAGACCTGAAGCGGAAAGTGCCGCCAGCAGCGCGGATGGACCGGGAATCGGCACAACTGGAATGCAATGGCGCAGGCAGAGTGCAACCAACCGGTGACCCGGATCCGAAACGAGCGGCATTCCCGCGTCGCTTACCAACGCGATTTTCGCGCCCTGCTCCATCGCCAAAACCAACTCCGGCGAGCGAGTCAATTCATTGTGCTCGTGGTAACTGACCAGCGGCCTATGGATATCGTAGTGAGTGAGAAGCTTTTGCGTGTGCCGCGTGTCTTCGCACGCGATTTGGTCGGCTTCCTTGAGGATGCGCAGCGCGCGAAGTGTGATGTCCTCGAGATTGCCGATGGGCGTTCCAACAAGATAAAGGCAGCCGCCGGCTGGCGAATTCGCGCCGGCTGCCGGCTTTGGAGAAGGATTCTTCGCGCGCATGCTCACGAGTCTAGCACGCGATACGAGCGCGCCAGTCACGCCCACGCGCACGTGTTCCAAGTGCTCTGCCAGCGCTCGCGCGCGAGAGCAATGCTATACTTTGAGTTTTGGACAACACCTGGGAGGAGCATCAGTGCCCCTGTACGAGTACAAATGCTTGAAGTGTGGCCGCCACACCGACAAAATTGAAAACGTTTCCGGACCGCACCTGAAAAAATGCCCGTATTGCGGTGGAAAAGTCGAATCGGTGATCACGGCGCCCTCCTTTCAATTCAAGGGCGCGGGTTGGTACGTTAGCGACTATGGCGCGAAAAAAACCGGCACAGCAGACGGCGACAAAACCGACAAGCCCGCCACGGAAACAAAAGAAACAGCGAACAAAGAGAAAGACACTGGCGCAAAGGAAACGGCTTCCAAGGAATCGTCCTCCAACGAATCAAAAGACAAGAAGCCCGCAAAGAAAAAGTAGGTCTAGTGAGGAAGCCGATGGTTGACGCCACGCAAACGAAGACCGCCGCAGGACGCAGAGTGCGCAAGGCGGTCTTGCCTGCCGCCGGGCTGGGCACACGTTTCTTGCCCGCGACGAAAGCGCAGCCCAAGGAAATGCTGACGGTCGTGGACAAGCCGCAGATTCAGTACGTGGTAGAAGAATGCGTTACGTCCGGGATCGAGCACATCATCATCGTGACCGGAAAAGGGAAGAATTCCATCGAAGACCACTTCGACCGCTCGCCGGCGCTGGAGCGCTTCCTGGAAGAGAAAGGGAAGAAAGAGCAAGCCGCAATGGTGCGGCGGATCAGTGACATGGTGCAGGTCAGCTACACGCGGCAGAAGGAGCCGCTGGGCCTGGGACACGCCGTGTTGGTTGCAAGAGATCTGGTGGGCGACGAGCCGTTCGCGGTATTGCTGGGCGATGTGCTGATTCCCGGCCTCAATCCGGCCACGAAACAGCTCGTCGATGTGTATGAAGCAACTGGCGTCGGAGCGATTGCCGTTGAAGAAGTACCGAAAGAGAAGACTCATCTCTATGGCATCGTGGATGGAGAGCCAGCTCCGCAGCCGCCTTTTGGCGCGCGCCTGTTGAGGATCCGTGACCTGGTGGAAAAGCCCAGACCGGAGAAGGCCCCATCAAACCTGGCCATCACCGGGCGCTACGTCTTGCCGCCGCAAATTTTTGATTGTTTGGAACGCACCAAGCCCGGCACTGGCAACGAAATCCAACTGACGGACGCGCTGCGCATCCTGGCACAAGAGGCCGGCCTCTGGGCGTACATTTACGACGGCGTTTCTTACGATGCCGGCGACAAACTGGGATTTCTGAAAGCCACGGTGGAGATCGCCTTGCAGAATCCGGAGTTTGGCGGCGACTTCCGCGAGTACTTGAAGGGTTTGAAATTATAAATGGCAAGAACGGAAATTCGATGAGCACGCGCATCCTGGGGATTGAATCTTCGTGCGATGAGACGGCGGCGGCGGTGGTGGCCGACGGGCGTGAGATTTTGTCCAGCGTTGTCGCTTCGCAAATCGGCATTCATCGAAAGTACGGAGGCGTGGTGCCGGAGCTGGCGTCGCGCGAGCATTTGAGGCAAATCGTGCCGGTGGTGCGCGAAGCGATTGCGCAAGCAGGAATGAATCTTGCGGACGTGGATGTCATTGGCGTGACGCAGGGACCGGGACTGGTGGGCGCGCTGCTGGTTGGAATTACGTATGGAAAAACGCTGGCGCAGGCTCTTGGGAAACCACTCGTGCCGGTGAATCATCTCGAGGGGCACGTCCACGCGGTTTTTCTGGAAGCGCACAAGGCCGGGCGAAGGGCGAAATTGCCAGCGGTCTGCTTGATTGTTTCGGGCGGGCACACGGTTCTGTATGAAGTGAAGCCCGAACATTCCAACGCGCAGGACGCCGGCGCTCGCTTGCGTTATCGGAAAATGGGGCAGACGCGGGACGACGCGGCAGGCGAAGCTTATGACAAGGTTGCGAAGCTGCTGGGGCTCGGGTATCCGGGCGGGCCGATTCTGGATCGGCTGGCCGCGGTTTCCAATGGCGCAGCGGCGCCGGTGAAATTCGGGCCGACGAAGATGAAAGGGAATGCGCTGGATTTCAGCTTCAGCGGGCTGAAAACGGCGGTCCTCTATCATGTGCGAGAGCATCCAGAATATTCCGAAGAGATCCGCGCGCGGGAAGAAGCGCTGCAGCGCGGTGAGAGAAAATTCGAACAGTTGCTGCCGCTGTGTTCGCCGAAAACGCTAGCGCTGGTGCGGGAGTTTCAGAACGCCGTGGTGCGCGATCTGGTCGAGCGGACGATGAATGCGGCGGAAGAACTGGCGGTGGAGAGCGTGCTGGTTTCCGGCGGCGTGGCGGCGAACAGCCAGTTGCGCGCGACGTTTGAAGAGCGCGGGAAAGCCGCCGGTGTCGAGGTGTTATTTCCGAGCCGCGCGCTCTCGACCGATAACGCGGCGATGATCGCGGCCGCGGCGTACTCCCGCTTCCGGGCGGGCATTCTCGCCGATACTTCTCTCAACGCCGATCCCAGCCTCGCCCTCGGCTAGAAACACGCACAAAGCAAGCTGTTAGCTCTTCTGATCTTCGTCATTGTGAGCAGCTTAGGGGAAGCCTAGAATTCGAGCCGCAATTGAAACGCGATCATGCGTGGCGTGCTATCACCACCCAAACCAACCCCAAGTAAGCCAGTCGGCGGAGAGGTGGTGTAAGTAAGCGCTCCAAAGCCTGTCTGGGTAGAAGGCTTTCCAGGAATGCCCGCCAGCACCATGCTCGGAAGTCCGAAATTCGGATGGTTGAATACATTAAAGAACTGTGTGTCAAACCGCAGTTTCACACGCTCGGTCAAGGAAAACGATTTCGTAATGTAGAAGTCAATCCACACAAAATGGGGACCGCGTAGGGCGTTACGACCGAGGTTCCCGAATTGACAGTTCTTTGAGCCGTCGCCTCCCAAGCATGCCCCAGTACTCGGGTCCACGGTGGAGACAAAGGCATCGGGATTGAGCCACTGAACCGTGCCCGGTTGTGTGACTCCTGGAATCGGATTGTGTTCATAGAGCGGTACACCGGGAACAACGCTCGCGAATTGCGGCCCGCTGCCGTTCACGATGCCGCACGTCTGCTGAGGCTGCTGTTGGCAGGGTGCGGAGTAGGGCGTGCTTAGAACGGAAAACGGAATCCCGCTATGCCAAAACAAGGTTCCCGACACTTGCCAACCGTTCAGCGCGTAGCCCAGAAGCTTGTTTCGGACCTTGACTGGCAATTGATAGACGTATTGGGCGTTGAGATTATGCCGGATGTCGTAGTCGCAAGGTCCGTAGTCGCGTGCTACGTGTCCTGGGAGAGGGGACAGGATTGCTCCCGCCGAGAACTGTAGGAATCCGCCGTTTGATACGGTGTCCATGCAACGGCTCCAGGTGTAGTTCAGTTGTCCCATGAAGCCGTGTCCAAGACGCTTCATTGCGGTCATTTGCAAGCCGTTGTAGTGACTGTGCGCACCGGTGGAAAACTGGGTTACTGCCCCGAATCGGGGATCGATCGCACCGGTTCGTCGTGGGTCGGTCGGCTGCACGTAGGGGAATGGCGCAAAGCAGCCCGGGCAGACGGTTTGATAACCGTTCACTTGCGTCAGATACGGCTGGTTCACCGCGCGGGTGCCGACGTATTGCGCGTGGATGCTTCCCGTGGTTCCCAATTGATGTTCCAGGCCAAGACTCCACTCCATAAAGTATGGCGCGTGAAGTTTTCCGTCGGGTACGGCAGTGATGGCGACCGGAGGAAGGCAGGCTGCGGGATTCGCCCGTGCGGACGCGCAGGAAAGCTGGCCCTGCGGAAATCCTGAACTGAACGTTCGATTGGCGACGACCGTTGCATCAATCGCACTCTTAGAGACTCCCGGCGCAATGGCTGTTCCGCCGACCGTGCCAAGCAGTCCGCCCTGGAAAGCTTTGACGTAGGGTGGATTGAACCCAACCACATCGGCAATGGCACCAGGCAAGATGTCGCTGAAAACGCCGAAGCCAGCTCGCAGCACGGTCCGGGGTTCAAACTGCCAGGCAATGGCTGTTCTGGGCTGCAGTATCGCGAGAGGCGTCGAGGAAAACACGTTACCGAGACCGGTTTGAATGGCGGCGTTCAAAGGCTGGTTCACATCGTGGAAGATGGAATTGAAAGATCCTGTCAGCCGGGCAATGTGCTGATGCGGATTCAACGGATTGGAATTCAATGTATCTCGTAACCCGAAGGTCCACGTCAGCTTCCTGGTCACTTTCCAAGTGTCCTGCGCGTAGAGATCGAGATTGAGGAAGTTGAAGGGTTCGTTCGCAGACGTGGGGAAAGTTGTTGTTGCCGTCGATGCGACTCCGTAAATGTATTGTGGCAAGGTGGTGTAGGTGACCGTCGGGACCGAGCCTTGCCCAAAGTCATAGTCGTTCAGACGAAAAATGCGGGTATTGGTGCCAAAGCGGAATTCGTGCGCGCCATGGCTCCAGGCGAGATTGTCGTTGATAAAGAACCGGGAGGCGCGCCGTCCCTGGACCCAGGTGTTGTCAAGTCCCCCGACCCTTGTGAAAGGCGCATTCGCGCCGCTACCTTGCAAAACGATCGGGAATGCGGAAAGAGTCTTCTGAAAATCTACAGGCCCGAATAAGCTCTCGTACCAGGAAAATGCGGGGTTGAAGTAGTTCACCAGATTCTGTGAAAAGAGGTGGGTATATCCTGCTGCGAAGGAGTACAGCGGTTGAGGAGAGGTCGAGTGGAACAAAGGATTGATCGGATCGGTGTAGGCAGCTTGCACGCCGGTATCGGCCTGAAAGCGAAACCAGGTGGTGTTTTTCTCATTGATGTTGTAATCGACTCGAACGGTTTGTACTTGCTCGTGATCATCGCTCGAATGCGAGACGCTCTGGCGATTTGCGCAACCGTCTCCATCATTCACAATTGCGGGCTTACCTCCGCCCACATCAAACGGACAGCCAAGTACCGCGAGAGGCGTTCCGTTGGTATTTCCGTAGAGCGAGAACATCTTCTGATAGAACGGCACCAACTCCGGCGATGGCTGATAGACCGACCCGGTGACAGAATCGGTCCCACCCAGCGGGAGTTGCTGCAAGACGTAATTCTGGAACACCGGGGTCGGGACGGTAGTGGCCGTGACAATCGGCAATGCAATCCGCACCCACTCACTATCGAAGAAGAAAAACAACTTGTCGTGGACAATCGGCCCACCCACACTGCCCCCGAAGTGGTTTACTGTTGATCTCGGTTTGCGATTTCCCGGAGTGGCATTCGTGAAATAGTTGGCCGCGTTGAACTGCGCGCCATTCCACAACTCATATAGGTTTCCATGAAACTGGTTCGTACCGGACTTTGTGACGTAGTTGACCTGGGACGCTCCGTACCTCCCCTGATCGACGGCATAGGAGAGCGTGTTAACCGTCACTTCCGCTATCGAATTCAATCCGAGCACAAGGTTCGTCGAGAGTCCGCTGTTCAGATTGGTCAACGGATCATTTGTTTCCAGTCCATCGACGATGTAACCGTTGGAGAGAGCGGGTAGGCCATTGAACTCCACGTTGCCATACCCATTCGTGCCGCCAACAAAATCATTGCCGCTGCCTGCCGTATTGATGAGCGCGCCTGCGGCAAACTGGAGAGGGTAGGTTAAGTCTCCTCCTGGATTGGGTAGATCTTCCAGCGCGCGCGTATTGAGAGTCGTCGAGGTATTCGCATTCTCGGGGTTGAGAATCGCGGCTTCGCTGGTGACCTCGATGCTCTCCTTGGATTGGGCAACTGTGAGGATGAAATCGACGGTTTGCTTCTGGCCCAGGCCAGCGGACACAGCGTCATTCTGCCGTGGTTCGAAGCCTTCTGCTTCTACCTTGACAGAGTACGCACCGGGCTTCAGTTGTGGAAAGTTGAACCGGCCTGCGTCATCGGTACTCGCGCTTCGCCGCAGTCCAGTCTCTTTATTCGTGACCGTCACTGTGGCGCGCGGCACCCCCGCGCCGCTTGCATCGCTCACTTGGCCGACGATCGCGCTAGTAGTTTCACCTTGGGAGAAGGTTAGTTCAGGAAGGAGCAGATGAAGCGACCCGACAAAAACAAATACCGAAAGAACCGAAGACAGCATGGCTGTGGACACAGTTCCATTCATCTGGACCGTTGACATGATTAACTATACTTAAGAAAAGTCATTAAGGCAAGTAAATAGGGTGCAGGAAAACGACATCTCGGAGAACGGTGATCCCAAAAGAGGAACCAACTATTAAGTGGTCAGCGATACGCGGCGGCCTGGATGCCCCTCGTGCGTGCCGACTTCCACAAGCCGGGCCCCGTCGAGCACCACGATGAGATCGGCCATGCGCACCGTCGAGAAACGGTGGGAAACCAGGATCGTGACGCGACCGCTGTCGCCCTCGCTAGTGCCTCGTGCCGCAGCGGAGTATCGCTCGAACAGCGCGTGTTCCGTCTCCGCGTCCAGCGCGGCGGTCGGTTCATCGAGGACGAGGAGCAGCGGTTGATCGCGCATGAACCCACGCGCCAGCGTAAGCTTCTGCCACTGGCCAAACGATAACTCGACTCCGGACGGCCACGTCGGACCGAGCTGCGTGTTGAGTCCTAACGTCAGGCGGGCGACGACGTCGCCCGCGCCGGCGCGATCGACAGCCGCAAGCACCGCAGGTTCGTCATCCAACCGGGGCACGTCGCCCAAGCCCACGGTGTGCCGGGCGTGGAATTCAAAGCGGAAAAAATCCTGGAACGCGCCAGCGAGACGCGCGCGCCACTCGGCAGCCGGCAAGCGCGCCAGCGGCGTGTCGTCCACGAAGATCGAACCAGAGGAAGGCTCGTACATTTTTGAGAGCAACTTGACCAGCGTGGTCTTGCCGGCGCCATTCTCGCCGACGATCGCGACGACCGCACCGGCAGGCAACATCAGTGATACATCATCCAGCACAAGGCGCGACGTGCCGGGGTACGCGAACGACACGTGGTCAAGCCGGATGCCCCGGCGCAATACGGTGGGAACCGGCAGATCGCCCGACGCGGCGACCGATGCGGCGTAGTCTTCGAGCCACGCGAGCCGCCGCGAGCCGTCCATCCAAAATCCGCGCAGGAATCCAATCTCGCCGACGGTTGCTCCGATGTAAGCCGAGAGCCGCGCACCTGCGGCGAGCACCAGCAGCACGGCGCTGGCCGGCGCACCGAGGCCGGACGACACGAACACTACTGCGCCGGCGTACGCCAAGCCAAACACCGCCCATGCCAGCGCATGCCAAAACGCGGAGCCCCAGCGAGCGGCGGCCACCGGTCTGTACCACCAATCCCACGCCGACCGGCGATCGGCAACGAGGCGCTCTCCGATGCCCGTGACCCGCACCTCCTTCCCGGGCGGCGCGGTCGTGGCGATGGTGAACAGGTGACGCGCCAGCCGATTGCTTTGAGCCCCGCTCTCCTGCGCCGCTCGCTCGATCCCGGGCCGCCAAGTGGACGTCAACACAGTGGGCACGGCGAACGCCGCGAGCAAGAGGAGCGCCGGGTGAATGGACGCCAGCAGGGCCATCGTCACGCCCAGCCGCAGAATCCAGCCAAGCGTGGAAAACACCGACATGTACATGTGGTCGAGCACGAACACTTGATTTCGGAGCATGGACAACCGATCGAGATACTCCGGGCGTTCCTGATGCGCGATGGTGGCGACCGAGGCCTGCAGTTGGGCGACGTGAGATTCGAGCGCAATCGTAACCTTGTCGCGGAAGCGGCGCTGCACGCGCGTGCTGACGGTGCGGAGAAACCAGGTTGCGGCGGCTGACACGCCGAGGCCAATCGCCGCGCCTTGCACCATAGCGGGTCTGTGCTCGAGGACGCCTTTGCCGAGCAGCATCAGCCACAAGGCAAGGAGCGCATCGGGCAGCGCGGCGAGCTGCGACAGCACGAACGCCACGACCATCAAGCGTGGTTCGTGGCGATATCCCAGCTTGCAGAGCCGCCACATCGACGACAGCGCCGGCGGCAGCGGGTCAATCGTCGCTGGCTTCCCGGGCGCGTGGTCTCGATCAGGAGAGGACTTCATACGTTGCGCCCTCCTCGTCCTCGGGAACAGTGAAGCGCTGCGCCTGCAGATCGAACATGGTGCGATAGCGTCCGCCGAGCGCAATCAACTCGTCATGCGTGCCGAGTTCGATGACCCGGCCGTGCTCGAGCACGCAAATGCGATCGGCATGGCGAACCGTGGAGAAGCGATGCGAAATCAAGATGGTGGTGCAATGCCGCGTTGCGGTTAGCAGGCGATCGAAAATCTCCGCTTCGCCGCGCACGTCGAGCTGCGCGGTCGGCTCATCGAGCAGCACGACGCCGGCGCCCATCCTGACTGCCGCCAGCGCCCGCGCGAGCGCAACGCGCTGCCACTGGCCGCCTGACAGGTCAGTGCCGCCGTCATAGCCGCGAGCAAGCACGGTGTCCAGTGAAGCCAGGGTGCTCGCACCTGCCGACTCAAGCGCAGCGCTCACGACGTCGTCCGGCGCGCCTGCCGGCGCGACATTGTCGCGCAGAGGCAGCTCGAGACGGATGAAGTCCTGGAACACGGCCGCGACGCGCGAGCGCCACGATGCGAGATCGAAGTCGCGAAGGTTGACGCCGTCGATCTCGATCGCGCCGGACTGCGGATCGTACAGGCGGCAGAGCAGCTTTGCGATGGTGGTCTTGCCGGCGCCGTTTTGTCCCACGATGGCGAGCGAGGAGCCGGCGGGAATGGTGAGATCGAAGTGCTCCAGCACCGACGCGCCGCCAGGGTATGCGAACGTGACATCGCGAAGATGAATCTCGCGCGCAGGCATCGCCTCCGCGCGGCGATTACCAGAACGCAGTGCGCCGGCGGGACGCATCGCTGGCTCAAGCCGCAGCACCGCGGCGACGGGAGCAGCGGCTCCGTCGAGCGCCCAAGTGAATCCGCCGAACGCAATCATCGATACGCCAATGGCACTCTGCACGTAGACGACGGCTTCTCCGAGAGTGATGCGTCCATGCGCAGCAGCGCTCGCCAGTAACCAGAACACCAGGACGTTCGCGGAAACGACGAGGAGCATGCTCCAGATCACTGGGCGCTCGCGCAAACGTGTTGTTGCGTACTGCAGTTCGTGCAGGCGGGTGCGTCGGGCGATGAAACGGTCAATCGTCCAGTTGGCGAGGCCGAACAGCCGCAGTTCTTTGCTCGCGGGCGGGTCCACCGCGAGCCGGTAGGCGTAGTCGGCATCGCGCTGTGCGCCGCGCACTTCCTCGGTGTTGCGGTCGCGCCAGATCGCGCTTTCGCGTAGAAGCCAGTGCGTCGCCAGCCAAGCGCCCGCGAGCACGACCGGCGCCCACCACGCGTATCTGGCGAGGATCACGGCGCACGCGATACCGCCGACCATCTCGACCATGCCGGAGGCGATGAAATCCAACGACATCGACAACGGCGGACCGGTCATTCCGAGGTCGAAATCCCGCGCGACGGTCAGGTCGCTCGTGAGCGCGGGATCCTCAAGGTGTCCCATGCCCGGCGGGCGCACGCAGGCCTCCGTGAGCCGGTCGTAGAGCCACGCCGCAGTGCGGTCGCCAAGGTTGGCGCTGACCGCTTGATGGATGGGACTGAGCACCTGAAGCAGCACAAAGATCGCGCCGGCAAGCGCGAGCGGACCAGCGAGACGATCACCATGTTGCACTGCGCCGACCAACACGCCCATGGCAATGGCGAACGCCGCCGGGAGAATCCCTCTCAGCAGAAGGGTCGTCCACCAGGCTGCAGCGAGGGCCGGGGCTGCCTTCGGCAGGACGGCGAAGAACTTCCACTCCTTACGCTCGGTTAGTTGTTGGAGCACGCCCGCATTTTGCCACAGAACTGGTGCGCGCACAGGCTCCGCTAGCCCCGCGGCAATAATGCTTTCAGAAGTCCGCCCTTCTCATCCCACAAGGCTCGCTTACGGAATTCTGTCGACTAGATCGACGCGGCTCTTAGTTTCATGGAGGATTTATCGAAAATAGTTCGCAAGTGCCGGAAATTAGGGGCGAGATTTCTTTCGGACAAGCCAAGCAAGAGGCATTGCCGAGAGCAGCAGATAGAGAACGTCCGCTTCGGGAACATGCGTAGGCGGCTTATGGTGTGCCGGTGGTAAGCCACCGCCGCCGCCGCCTCCTCCTCCGGGATGAATGGGAGGGAAGAACACTGGAGTAGGGATCAATCCACCGGGGGCTGGCGGAAAGAAAGGAAAAACTGGAGATGTGAGGAGTGGCGTGTCCAACGTAACGGGCGTGGGTTCTGGATCAGAATGTGGTAAGGACGGCTTGTCCGCAATGCGGTTTCCGCAGCGAGTCCGTGAGAGGCTCGTGCCGTCGGTGATTGCGGTTTCGCCCTTGTGAAGAATCAGCTTTCTGCTGGTCCAGAAGATGGCGCTTCCGCGGCGATAGGAGACGTAGACTTTCCGGTCTCCCTTGAGACGAATCACCCGTGCGCTAGCCAGGTTGAAGCCTTGGTAGTGAGCTTTGACGAGGGGGTCACGGGCAATGGCCTCCTTCAATTCCGCAACCGTTCTTACTCCGCCGGGGATAACGGAATAGGGATACGTTGGCCGAAGATTCGCCAAGGCAGGTGCGAGGTAGGCGGACAACAACGAGGAAGGAGCCGGCAGGGGAATCGAAGGGGACTCCTGCCCGCTTGCTACAGAAACTTGGTTCTGTTTATCCCATTCTGGAAAAGCAAAATAGATTAACGAACAAGCGAGAATCAGCAGCAAGGTGATGGCGAGTTGCGGAAGAAGAGACCTCGTGCCGCGTTTTCCCAAGATTCGATGACCGCTTCCCATTTCCTCTTACCACCCAAACCAAACGAGCCGATCCCTGGGGCAAGAGGATCCAGTCCTTGTGGGGAGCAAGTGGCATGCCAATGTAAGCGACTAACGGGCGCTGTAAGTTTCTGAGCGCATAGCCCAAATGTTTGCGAGAAATGTCATAAAATGTGCCATTTTTAAGACACACAGAGTCAAGGAACCGTGGAAGGCGATGACGGGGACGGTTAAAGAGTCATCATTCGGATACATTATCGGGCCGGAACTGTTTCCAGACTGATTCGGTTTTGATGGCTTATCCGGGAGAGAGGTAAGTATTTTTCCGTGATTTTTCACGGATGGCCCTATTTCAGCCTCGCTCTCGCTCAAGCCAAAAGCTTCTGCGACGCTCGGGCTAAGGAGCTTGCAAATAGCAATGTTCGGGACGGCCGGGCTCAGAAGACTCCTCGCCCCACAAGAGCTGCGATGCGCTGTGGGGTATACTTTTCGCGATTATGGTCAGAGCAGCAGGCGACGGCGCGCGATTTCAATTTGCCAGCGATCGATCGTTGCTGATTTACTTTGATCAACTTGAAAAGGAAGTGCAAGCTCCTGACAGGATGGCCGACAAAGTCCACGACATGCTCTCCGGCCAGGCCGGGGCAACCGGAACAGGCGAGGCTGGCGGGACAAGCGCCGCGGGCCCTCTACAGAGTCAAATCACCCTCCAAGCAAATGAGAAGGTCAGGAAGCTCCTGCGGCTGCTGCAGTTGGAGCCCGTGGCGGGCGTGCGTAATCTTCATCCGGCGTATTGTTCTCTACTGGTTAAGTTTGATGGGCTTCGGTTGAGGCATGAGGATCTGGAAGCGATACTGCGGCAATATCTTGCGCGGCTTGAAGAGGTAAAGCTTCCGGAGACAAGGCAAGTGGAGATTCCGGTTTGCTATGGGAGCGAGTACGGTCCGGACCTGAAAGACGTGGCGGCGATGCACGGAATGACGCAAGGACAAGCCATCGAGCTACATGCTTCGGTGGAGTATCTGGTGTATTTTTTGGGCTTTGTACCCGGATTCGCGTATCTCGGCGAATTGCCGAGAGAGTTGGTGACGCCGCGGCTAGCGACGCCACGAAAAAAAGTTCCCGCAGGCAGCGTGGGGATTGCGGGGAATCAAACCGGCGTCTATCCGTTTGCCACGCCTGGTGGTTGGAGATTGCTGGGACGCACCCCTGTGCCGATGTTCCGGGCTGAGCAAGAGGGGTTGAGCCTGTTGTCCATCGGAGACCGTGTGCGGTTTACGCCGATTTCGCCTGAACGATTTGCGGAGATGGAGCGCGCATGGGCGTGATGGAGGTGCAAGCGCCTGGACTCCTCACGACGGTGCAGGATTTTGGGCGGGAAGGATTCGGACCTCTGGGCGTGTCGGCTTCGGGAGCTGCGGATGCTGTGGCGCTGCGGATTGGAAATCGATTGGTTGGCAACGAGGAGGGCGCCGCGGCGCTGGAAATGACCCTGCATGGCGGCACATTCCAGTTTCCAATGGGTGCAGTCATTGCCCTGACTGGTTCCGATTTTGACGCGGCTTTGGACGGCGTGCCTGTCGAGCCATGGACATCGCTTCTAGTGGACCTGGCGCAAACACTTCGCGTGGGGCCGACGCTTTTTTCCGGAGCACGGTGCTATTTATGCGTGCGCGGTGGGATTAGCGTGGAACCTTTTCTGGGCAGCGCGTCGACCCACCTGCTGAGCGGGCTCGGAGGCCACGAGGGCCGTGCGTTGCGCAAAGGAGATGTGCTGACGATTGGGTTGGGCAAGGGAGGGCTCCCGCCCTGGCTGCCGCTGGTAGTGCCGCGCCATCGCAGAAGAACGGTGGCCGCGAAGGCCTTGGAGCGACTGGTGCCACGCAAAGTTTTGCGCGTCACGCCAGGGCCGCAGAGCGATTGGTTTTCAGAAGAAGCCCAGCGGCTATTCTATGCGAGTACGTATCGTGTGGCGGAGGAGTCCAATCGGATGGGAATTCGGTTGCACGGAGCGGCCATTCCGGCGCCTTCGGGCGGAGAAATGATTAGCGAAGGCGTAGCACTCGGCGCGGTGCAGGTGCCGGAGGGCGGGCAGCCCATTATTCTTTTTGTGGAGCAGCAAACGACCGGCGGGTATCCAAAGATCGCCAATGTGATTTCGGCGGATTTCCATAGCCTGGGTCAGCTTCGGCCGCGAGATGAAATTCGGTTTGAACGGGTCGACTTGGAAACGGCACGAACGCTTTTGGCAGAGCAGGAAAAGCTGCTAGCGTCGAAGGAGTTGCTTGCGGATGGCTGATGAGGTCCTCGCCGGAAAGGGGCGCCAGGAGTGAGCAGCACCTTGGACGTGTCATTCTGAGCCCATCCGATGAGGATCGGCGAAGAATCTCAGCTTATGCTTTTAGCAAAACGTGAACGTTGAGATGCTTCGGCGAACCTTATCGGTTCGTCTCGGCATGACAAGGCGGTTCACCGTTGCTTTACCGATGGTGAGAAATAGGGACGAGCTTCCAGGTGAAACAGATGGATCTGAATTGCGATATGGGCGAGCTGCCCGAGGCGATTGCCGACGGAACGCAGGAAGCACTGATGCGTTGGGTCACCTCGGTCAACATCGCATGCGGGGGGCACGCGGGTGACGAGCAGACGATGACGACCACGATCGAGCAGGCCCTACGCTGGAAGCTGGCGATTGGCGCGCATCCCGGGTATCCGGATCGCGCGAATTTCGGGCGAATGGAAATGAAGCTGCCGCCGTCTGAGATTGCGGCTTCGGTTTTCGAGCAGGTGCGGGCGCTGGCCGAGATCGCGGCGCGCTGCGGCGCGCGCCTCGTTCACATCAAACCGCATGGTGCGCTGTACAACCCGCAATCGCGAGCTGGCCGACGCGATTGCGGAAGGGGTCGCGCGATGGAGCCGCGATGTAGTTCTTGTGGGCATGGCAGGCTCGCCGATGCTGGATGTCTTTCGCGAAGCCGGTTTCACCGCCGCCGCCGAAGCTTTCGCCGACAGGCGCTACGACCCGGATGGAACTCTGCGCTCGCGCAAATTTGAGGACGCCTTGATCCGGGATCCCGCGGAAGCCGCACGGCAGGCGCTACGTATTGTTGAACAAGGGACCGTGATCGCCAGCGACGGCAGGGAAGTTGCCGTGCAAGCGCAAACCCTCTGCATCCATGGCGACACGCCAGGCGCACCAGAAATCGCCGCAACGGTATTGCGCACTCTGCGCAATGCCGGCGTCACAGTATGTGCACCCTGCGGGTGAGTAGCCGATTGTACGGGCGATTGAACTTCTCCGCCGAAGCTACTGGTCCACGGGAGTAAACAGGGAACTCATGGGCAGGCGCTAAGCATTTCCGCTAACAGAACCGCTGTTTCTCAAAACCTTTGACAAGAGAAGGACAATCAGCTCGTATCCACCGAAAAGTCCTACCGCCACTACCACTCCTCCGAGCATTGTAGGGACCATCGGACGCGGGACTGCCATATACAGCTCGAACCGGTGCACTTGGTGCGCTATAAATGCTTCGCGCCCCAGTTGGCTCCATCTCAGATAATCGTGATGTGTGTACCATCCAAACGTAACCCCGACTAGTGCTACTGCAAGGACCCTGTTGATCAGATTAGAATTCATAAGAGGGAACTCCTGTGCGAAGGTGTGTGAGCTGTCGGTCAAAAAAACGATTTTTAAGTCTGTTCGGACGGATCATCGAAGGCTCAACCTGAAGATATATTTAATTACGAGTGAGCCGATTTATACCACACTATTGCACAAAATTATGAGGCATGGACCCATGCGTCTTGTCTGGCAGTCCGCGTGTCTTCGGTGAGCCACTCACGTCGCAAATGAGAGAATTTGCCCCCGCGTATCCTTTGGAGCCAAAAAAAGCGGGCAGCTTAAAAAGCTGCCCGCTAGGGGAAGGAAGTGCCGCGGAGACGGCAAGGGCTATTCAAATTTTTCGGTCATTACCGGGAACGTGAGCTTGGCCTTGGCGAGCGACTTGACGACGATGGCTTCGGCGCCTTCCGCAGTGGTGTTGCGTGAGGTAGCCATTTCGCTAACGAGCAGGTACTTCGCGCGTTCGAGCATTTTCTTTTCGCGGAAGGAGAGAGGCTTGCTGCGGCTGAGGGAAACCAGACTCTTGAGGACGACGGCGACTTCG
>WNFJ01186227.1_pt2 | contig 17466 bp, 9 predicted proteins | sample 5400461 | NCBI WGS metagenome assembly WNFJ01 (sample SAMN13153349, study PRJNA577476) | soil metagenome | isolation source: 115 cm saprolite on Douglas fir-dominated hillslope | place: USA:California | collected 2013-09-17 | reverse complement strand
TGCATGTCGCGATAGACATTCGCGAATTCCTGATCGCCAAAAGTTGGTTTGAAATCGCGCGCAGAAGCGAGCAACAGATATTTTCCGTCATCGCTGAAGACCGGTTCGCCCGACCCGTACCAACTATCGGTGACGGCGGTCTGCTGTTTGTTCGCGAGCGAGTACAGGTAAACGCGCGGCATGTCGTTTTCTTCGGGGCGCGCCCAAGTGATCCACTGACTGTCGGGCGACCAGTTATAACCCTGGATCTCGCCGAATTTGTCCTGGTCGACCAGGGTCACGGCCTTGGACGCAACATCGACATAGCGCAACCGCTGCAAGCGATCGCTCCAGAGCAGCTTTTTGCTGTCGGGCGACCATTTCGGCGCGTAGTAGTAGGTGTCGCCGCCATTCGTGATCTGTTGCGGCTCGCCTTTGCCGTCCTGCGAACGCACATACAGTTCGTTCTCGCCGGTCGCGTCCGAGTTGTACGCAATCCATTTCCCGTCGGGCGACCAAACCGCATCGCGTTCGTGTGCGCCTGAAGTTTTGCTCAGATTGCGAGGCGTCCCGTTCTTCGCCGGGACCGAAAAGAGATCGCCGCGCGCAACGACGATCGTGCGCTCGCCGTCGGGCGCGAGGTTTACAGATTCAATATGCTTAGCCGCATCGACCAATCCGCCGCGCCCGCTGTCGAAGTCTTCTTTGATGTCGATGGGCACAGGCGTGGCCTGGCCCGTGGCCAGATCATAACGCCAGATGTGACCGGCCTGCTCAAACACGATCGATTGTTTGCCCATCGATGGGAACTTGATGTCGAAGTCCGTGAAGTGCGTCAGCTGCTTTGTTTCCTTCGTTGCTAGATCCATAACGACATAACGAAGAGATTCATCCGGTTGTCCCGGTCAGAAATGAAATAGATCTTGTTGTCCGGTCCCCACATCGGGCAGATGTCCTGCGCCGGATTGTTCGTCAGGTTTTCCGTAGCGCCGGTTTTGAAATCGTAAAGCCAAACGTCATCCGCCATGCCGCCGCGATAATGTTTCCATGTGCGGAATTCGCGGAAGATGCGGTTGAACGCCATCTTCGAATCGTCCGGCGAAAACGAAACGAATCCGCCGCGCGGCACCGGCAATTGTTGCGGCAATTCTGAGTCCAGACCGACGGCGAAAAGCGAGCCGATGAAATCGTCGAACGATCTCATGCGCGAGCGGAAGACGATGAGCGGCTTGGTGTTTTCCCATGCCATCACAATGTTGTTGGGACCCATGCGATCAGAAATATCGTCGCGGCCCAGTGTGGCCGAAGTCGTCAGGCGCTTCGGGACGCCGCCCTCGGCTGGCATGACGTAAACTTCTCTGTTGCCGTCGTACTCCGAAGTAAAAGCGATTTGAGTTCCATCCGGCGAAAACCGCGCAAACGAAGTGTAGCCTGGTCCGCTCGTCACACGACGCGCCGTGCCGCCGTCTTTGCCGACCGTATAAAGCTCGCCGGCGTAACAAAAAACGATTTGTGTTCCATTCGTCGTTGGGAAACGCAGCAGGCGCGTGGTATCGGGCAATTTTTGCGCGGAGACAGTTCTGACTGAAATCACATCAACCGCGATCAAACACAAAAGAATGAAGAACCGAGAGAGCGTGTTCATAGAATAAGATGAAACGAGCAAGCTGCCGTTGAACAAACGGGATGCAACTCTGATTTGATCCAATGGCCGGCATGCGGACGGTTATAACAAGGGACGCCGCTAAGGGCCGATTTTGTCTAAATGTACCCATTTCTGTCATCCTGAGCGGAGCGAAGGATCTCTGACTGTCGCTGGCGCGGAAAGAACTGAAATGATCAGAGATGTTTCGCCGCGCTCAACATGACAAAAATCATTTGCCAAAATGATCCTCGAAACGCGCGCGGCTGCATCACAACGATCTGGTGAAGTCACGGAAGGGGTGGGATTCGAACCCACGGTGGGTTTCCCCACGCTCGATTTCGAGTCGAGTGCCTTAAACCGGACTCAGCCACCCTTCCTTGAGACACAAGAAAACGTCGAACTCCGATAATCGCGAGCAAGCGTCCAACGGTCTAACATCCAACGCTGAATGTAAACGCCGTTCTGAATTGAGCGTTGAGCGTAAGGTGGTAGCCTTTCTCTCTCAGGCGATTCGGTTCTTTGCCGTTAGAGAGGATGTTCGGCGAGGTGAACCGAGCGCGACCCGCGCAGACTCGTTCCCCCAAAAAATGTTACAATTTTGGGCTTGCCATGGTCTCTCAGCTTACTGCATATTGTGTATCCAACCGGACAGCCACGCTATTACTTGTTGTTGACTGGTATTCACAGGTTGTTGGCGCTGCTGTTCACCAATATTCGCACCTTATTCGAAACCTCAACCCTCCCTCACCGTCATGATTCAACTAAAACCCGGAATTCCGCCAGCTTCACTCACTCGACCGTCCCCATCCGCCTCACGTCGAAAAAAAGGAACGGAAAAAAAGAAAAACAGCGGCCTGCATTTCAAGCGTGTGTTCAGCGACGCTGCCGTTGCGCCTTTTGATCAAATTGAATGGGAACGGCGCAACGCGGAAATCAATGATGACGGCGGCAAGGTCATTTTTAAGCAGGAAGACATCGAAGTGCCGAAGAGCTGGAGCGCTTTGGCGACCAAGATTGCGGTCTCAAAATATTTCTACGGCGACATCGCCAACGGCACCGATCCGTACAAAGGCGGAAGAGAAATGTCCGTGCGGCAACTTATTCATCGGGTCACGCGCACGATCACCGACTGGGGAAGCGCGGATGGTTACTTCGCCGATGAACAAAGTGCGGAAACTTTCTACGATGAATTGACCTGGCTCTGTTTGAACCAGCATGGCGCCTTTAATTCGCCGGTGTGGTTCAATGTTGGATTGTATCATCAATACGGCGTGGGCAAGGACGGCGGAGCCGGAAATTATTTTTATAATCGCGAGACGGGCAAAGCTGAACGCGCGCCCTCACAATATGAATATCCGCAGGGCAGCGCCTGCTTCATCCAAAGCGTGTGCGACACGATGGAAGACATCATGCGGTTGGCCATGAGCGAAGCCATGCTTTTCAAGTACGGCAGCGGCACTGGCACCGATCTCTCTTCCTTGAGATCGACGAGGGAAAAATTAAGCGGCGGCGGCAAACCCAGTGGGCCGCTGTCGTTCCTGAAGGTTTACGATCAAGTAGCGAATGTGGTGAAAAGCGGCGGTAAAACGCGGCGCGCAGCGAAGATGAACACGCTTAAGGACTGGCATCCGGACATCGAAGAGTTCATCGACGCGAAACAGAAAGAAGAAAAGAAAGCGTGGGCGCTGATCGAACAGGGCTATGACGGCAGCTACAACGGCGATGCGTACGGCTCGGTGATGTATCAAAATGAAAATGTTAGCGTTCGTGTAAGCGACGAATTCATGGAAGCGGCGTTGGAAGGCCGCGAATGGTGGACGCGGCGGGTAACCGATGGGCAGCCGTGCGAATGCAAAGATGCGCGGGCATTGTTACGCAAAATCGCCGAGGGCACATACATCTGCGGCGATCCGGGAATGCAATTCGATTCCACGATCGACAAATGGCACACCTGCAAGGGGACAGACCGGCAAAATTCCACGAATCCGTGCTCGGAGTACCTCTTCCTCGACAACACCGCGTGCAATCTGGCCTCGCTTAATTTGATGAAGTTCAAAACCGCGGACGGCGATTTTGATGTCGAGCGGTTCAAGGCGGCGGTGCGCATCTTCATCACAGCGCAGGAGATCATCGTCGATAACGCGAGCTATCCGATCAAAGAAATCGCGGAGAACTCGCATATTTTCCGTACCCTCGGACTCGGTTACGCGAATCTCGGCTCACTTATCATGAGTTACGGCCACGGTTACGATAGTGTCGAAGGCCGTGCGCTCTGCGGCGCGATCACTGCGATCATGACGGGCGAAGCGTACGAACAAAGTGCCCGATTGGCGCGGGCGATAGGGCCGTTCCCAGGTTACCACGACGCACGCGCCAGTGGCGTGCCGAAGCCGGTTGCCAAAGACAACGTCGCATCGATGCTCGAAGTCATTGAGCTGCATCGGGACGCAGTACGCGAGATTTCGGACGCGAAAGAGTTCGCGCATTTGAAAGAAGAAGCTGCAAAAGTTTGGGACAGCGCGTCAGAGCTGGGCAAACGCTGCGGCTATCGCGACGCGCAGGTCACAGTGCTCGCTCCAACCGGTACGATCAGTTTCCTGATGGATTGCGACACTACGGGAATCGAACCGGACATTGCGTTGGTGAAATACAAGCTGCTCGCAGGCGGCGGCATGCTGAAAATTGTGAACCAAACAGTAAAACCCGCGCTGGAGAAACTCGATTACAATTCGGAGGAGATCGAACGCATTATCGCGCACATCGATGCGTTCGACACGATCGAGGACATCGCCGATAACGACGGATCTAAAATCTCATCTGGACTGAGACCTGAGCACTTGCCGATCTTCGATTGCGCATTCAAGCCGTTCAAAGGCGAGCGCGCGTTGAATTACATGGCGCACCTGAAAATGATGGCTGCGGCCCAGCCATTCCTCAGCGGCGCGATCTCGAAGACTGTGAATATGCCGGAAGGAGCCACCGTGGACGACATCATGAACACGTATGTCGAAGGTTGGCGATTGGGTCTGAAGTCGATTGCGATTTATCGCGAAGGCTCAAAGCGCTCTGCACCTCTAAACACGCGCAAGACAAAAGACATGGGCACTGTAGCCGCTGGCGGCCTGTCCGCCGGAGCCTTGGCGAGGGCGGATGATGCCGGCCACGAGGGAGACGCGCTACAAAAGCGGATTCTCGAACTGGAACAAGAACTGGCAACGCTGCAGAGTCGGCTTGATCAACCCGTTCGTCATCGCATGCCGGACACGCGCAATTCCATGACCCACCGGTTCGAGATCGCTGGGCACGAAGGTTACATCACGGTTGGTTTGTATAAAGACGGACAACCGGGCGAGCTTTTCATCACCATGTCGAAGGAGGGAAGCACCATCGGCGGATTGATGGACACCGTCGGCACGCTCACTTCGATTGCGCTGCAATACGGCGTGCCGCTCGAGAGTCTGGTGAAAAAATTCGCGTATCAAAGATTCGAGCCGAGCGGGTTTACAAAAAATCCAGATATCCGCCACGCGAGCAGCATCACGGATTACGTTTTCCGCTGGCTGGCCTGCCAGTTCATTAAAGGTTACAAGGAAGCGACGGCGCCGAACCGCGGGCAGCCCGACTTACCGCTCAAGGAAATTGTCGAGATCGAGAAAAAAGCGGTAAACCGGCCGGTCACTGATTTGGCCCGCACCGCCGACAAAGAAGTGATCGACGTGATCACGAACAATCCCGGCACTGCGGGACACAGAGGGAATGGCAATGGCCATGCCGAGCGGGTCATGGTCGCACTTGGCAGCATCTTCATGGGAATCACCTGTTCGGTGTGCGGCAGCGACAAAGTCATCCGCGCTGGCGCATGCGGCGTCTGCACTGAATGCGGAACTAGCCAGGGATGTAGCTGAGGGCAAAGTCCAATATCCAAATTTCAGTTTGCTGACGCTTGTATCTTAAGGCGCAGTTGCTGCAGCTGATTGGACAGGCGACTGGCCACGGCTACAATGCGTCGCGCCTTTTTCGGCAGCTCGACTAAATGAACAAACTCGACGCGCAGCGACAGAAAGAGATTCAACAAGCTGAGGAACTGCTTTTTGCAGGGCCGCAGGCGCTCGGGTTTGCGAAAGGACTTTTCCAAGGGCATTTCGTGTCGGATTGGGTGATGCCGTATCCGCGGATCGCGGCGGCGGAACGGGGCGAGCTGGATCAAACGGTTACTGAACTTCGCAAATTTTTGAATAAGGATCTTGATCCTGCCGAGATCGATCGGCAGGCGGACATTCCGCGCAACGTGATCGATGGCCTCGGTCGAATCGGCGTGCTCGGAATGACTGCGCCGAAGGAATATGGCGGACACGGTTTCTCGCAGATGGCCAACTGCAAAGTGCTGGAGGAGATCGGGCGACGTTGCGCGTCGACATCGGTTTTCGTGAACGCCCATCACTCTATCGGGATTCGCGCGTTGCTGCTTTTTGGAACACCCGAACAAAAGCAGAAGTGGCTGCCCAAATTAGTGACTGGCGAGCAACTGGGGGCATTCGCGCTCACTGAAAAAGAAGCCGGATCGGATGCGGCAAACGTGCAGATGCAAGCGCGCCCCACGGAGGATGGCTCGCATTTTATTTTGAATGGCGAGAAGCGTTACATCACAAACGCCGCGATCGCGCATGAACTTACCGTGATGGCGCGCACTCCAGTGCCGGGATCGGACAAAACCGCGGTCACGGCATTTTTGGTCACGCCTGACATGCCGGGGTTCGAGATGCTCGAAGAGCGTATGCCGAAGATGGGAATCCGTGGCACGGCAACTGGACGTTTCGCATTGCGAGACGTTAGAGTTCCAAAGGAAAATGTTCTCGGTCCGCTGGGCAAAGGTCTTAAAGTCGCGCTGACGGTGCTTGATTTCGGCCGCACAACTTTCGGCGCGTGCTGCACTGGGGCGGCCAAAACTTGCCTTGATCTGGTGGTGCAGCACGCAAATACGCGAAAACAATTCAACAAAACGCTCGGTAATTTTCATCTGGTCAAAAAAAAGATCGCTCGCATCGCGGCGGATGCTTACGCGATGGAAGCAATGACCACAGTCACGGCGTCGTTTATCGACCGCGGTCTGGAAGATTATATGCTCGAAACCGCCATGCTGAAGGTCTTCACGACCGAGCGGCTGTGGGAATGTATCAACGACGTATTCCAGATTTATGGCGGCTCAGCGTACTTTGTCGATCTTCCGCTTGAGCGCATGCTGCGTGACGCGCGCATCAACCAGATCGGCGAAGGCGCGAACGAAGTTCTTACTTCATTCATCGCGCTGGTGGGAATGCGCGGGCCGGGCATGGAGTTCAAGGAAATTTACGACACAATGATGAAACCGTCGCGCGATCGGATGAGCAAAGCGTGGGCTGCTGGAAGAAACCGGCTTGGAGCGACGATTCGCATTCCTGACGTGCCCGTTCAAAGCGAACAACTGCGTGATCACGCACGGCAGCTCGGCCGCTTGATCCGGCATTTTAACTTCGCCGTGAACCGGGCGCTCATCACATATCGCGAGCCGATTCTGGATATGCAGCTTGTCCAGGAACGGATCGCGAATGCGGCGATGGATCTGTTCGCCTCGACTTGTGTCCTCAGCCGTCAGGACAGCGAAATCCACTTAGCGCGTCGAAACGGGGATGCGGCTGCGGCGGATCACGCCGCCGCCGATCTGTTCTTGCGTCAGTCGTTTCGCCGAATTCGCGGTTTCCTCGCCGGCCTGACGGATAACGACGACAAATCGGTGCTTGCGACAGCGAACTCCTGCCTCGCAAAGCCAGGCAGCTAGATTTGCCCGCGCGCCTGCGCGAGACTGAGAAGCAATCCAATTGAAAAGTTTGGCGCGCGACTACGCCGACTAACGGCCTGATATGCAAAAAATAATCTCGCCCTCGCGCTGCGCACATTGCAGCGCGCCAGTAACCGGCGAAATCGTCGAGTTTTTGTTATCTCCCCGGACGATGGCCGTAAATCGTCATCGCGTTAGCGGTAGTCGGGATCGCGGCGAGCCGATCGCAAGGCTGCGGGATTTTGGAACCCGACTCCACAACGAAGCACATTTTCCTTACGGTTTTTGTGACTGGCTGTTGTGTTGCCGGCAGCACCACCACATTCTTGCTCGGATCAGCAGCGAATGCCGACGTGCAAAACGCGAGTGCGAGCACCACGGTTGCACATCGGACCGACCAGGCGCATGAGCGACTGGCTCTGCATTCTGTTTTCATACCGTGATTGTGAGCCTCGCCAATAATGTTGCAAGCTTATTCCATCGGCTTGCCGACAAAGAATAGACAATCACAGCGACGAGGACTCAGTCCGTCCAAAGAAAATGCTCGAGGCGGAGATTGTTAAGACGCGCCTTTGCTTCTTCGCTTCGGCTGCCTCCGGCCGCAGCGAGCTTATCATACACAGCAGCGGCAGATTCCCACTTTGAATCCTCCTCCAACAATCGAGCGGCGTTAAAGCCAGCTTTGTAATACCAGAAAAGCTCGCGCCGTTGATCCGGCCGGGCTTCGTCTTCCAATATCTCGTAAAACGTCGCAAGCGCACCGTCTCGATCGCTTTTCTTTTCCAAGCACAATCCCTTTTTGAAGAGCGCCTGGTTGCGCCAGTCGATCGGCTCTTTCTTATCGGCGGCTAATTGGTCGTAGGTCTCAATCGCGCGCTGGTAGCTATTCGAGTCCGTTGCGCCGGCTTCAAAGAAAATGTCGCCTTTCCCGCAAAGGGCCTCGCGTTTGTCCGACAGGCCAGCCTCGCTCTTTAGTACCTCATCGTACAAGGCGAGAGCATCTTTCGGCTTGCCAAGCTTGCGTTCGATTACGGCTTGTTCATTGCGTGCCGCCCACCGCAGCGGTCCGTTTTTCTGCACGACCTGATCAAAAAGAACAATCGCGCGGTCAAGTGAATGCTCACCCATGCTCGACATGGCCGATTCTGCTGCGAAAAAAAGTGCTCTTTCCGCGATAGAGTTATCGGGAGTCTCTTGCGCGATAATTTCGAACTGTGTCTGCGCGTTTGCGAAATCCTGGCGCCGGTAAAAAAGCTCCGCTAATTTCATTCGAACTTCGGACGCGAATGGTGAAACGGCATGCTGCTCCAAAAAGCGCTTTGCGAAGCCGATGACTGTCGTGTCATTTCCACGCGCTGATTCCTCCACCCAGATGCTGAGATAATCGGCGCGCTCGGCGGCCGCGGCGGTTGGCCTCGACTCGGCTGCGCGAGCGAGATTTTTTCGCGCTTCATCGAACCGCGGCGGCGAGGAGTGAAAGGCCAGCTCAGCCAGGCCCACCCAGGCTTCCGACAGACGCGGATTTTTTGGAAAATCACGAATGAACTGCTGCAGCGATGCCGCCGCTCTCTTATCGCCCTTCGCTGCCTGCATCAAACCTTCCTCCAATCGCAAATTCGCGCGCGCCTCTTCGTCGCCGCCTTGCTTCTCCAGCTCATTGTAATCAGCTGCGAAACGAGCGTGATTGCCAAGCTGCAGCCAGCCGCTAGATGCATTAAACAGGGCAATTTTTGTCCAGGGCGAATTGGAATGCGCGATTTGCTCAAAAGCCGCGGTTGCTGTGTCAAATCGCTTCGCCAAATAATTTACTTGGGCGGATAAAAAATTGATCCGGGCCAGCAAACCCGGCTCGGGATGGAGCAGACGCGCCTCGTCCAAAATCGTAATCGCCTCATCCAAATGCCCGTCATCCACTTCAAATTGTGCAAACTCAAGCAGAGCGGCTGCGATCGCCGGGGATTTGATATTGGTGCTTCGCAGATCGGAAAATAATTGCAGGGCTCGCTCCCTACGCCCGGCGCGAACTTCCAGCCGAGCCAGATACCATCGGGCAAAAGTTCGTCGCGGTTCTTCCGGCTTGCGCACCCATTTCTCGAGTTCGCTGCGGGACGGTTTGCGCTCCGCGCGATACAGAGCATCCAATTTTTCGAAGACAAGCGGGAGATCAGGGTCGGCCTGGTGACGATCGATAAATTGTTCCAAGACGTCATCTCCAACTTCCGGCGTCTTTAGTTGTAAATGTGCATCGGCTATGCCGAAGAGCGCCGCGATTAATGTGGCATGAGGCGCTCCCTCCGGCCTTTTCAGAAGCGCTTGAAACATGCCGATTGCTCTCTCGGGCCGCTGCAAGATCAGCTCCAGCCGCCCGCGTAACAACCGTCGTTCTCTCCGCTCCGCCACCAATGTCGGTCGCATTTCTGCCAGGAGGCGCCGCGCATTAGGAGCATCGGCCATTTCAATGTAGAGTTCGGCCGCTCGTAGCTGCGCTCGGGTAGCCCATTCTTTGTCGCGGTACAGTAGGCTGAGTTCTTTCAATGCTTCCTGTGGCTTTCCTAACGCGCGCAGCATGTCCGCTGTCCCAAATACGGCTGCGCTATGAAACCGCGAGCCACGGTCCCTCGCCAGTTCCTCATACAGCGGCAGAGCGTCACCCCATCGGTTCAGGGCAGCCAAGGCTTGGGCGCGCCAGAATTGGGCCCATGGGAGTTCACGTAATCGAGGGTCCGCCAGCAAAACGAGCGTCTGCTCCGGCTCTCTTGCAGCCACTTGCGCTTCGGCAAGTTTTTCGGCGACAACGCGCCATTCGGTTTCAGGCACATTTTTATTAAACAACTCCTGCAACCGCGCGACTGCTACTTCCGGAACGCCCTGTGCCAGCGGCGCACTCGCTTCAGCAATCTCAGCGGAAATATCCGCGCGGGCGAATTGTGCCACAATGCCAAACAGACAACTGAGTCCTATTTTTCTTAGGCTCATTTCTTCTCCAGCATTGGCTGCAAATATCGTCCCGTATGACTGGCGGGAAGTGCCGCAATCTCCTCCGGCGGACCGGTTCCGACGAGGTCGCCGCCACGTTCGCCACCTTCAGGTCCCAAATCGATGATCCAGTCGGCGCACTTAGTCATCTCGAGATTGTGTTCAATCACAATTACCGTATTACCCGCATTGCGCAGCTTCATCAGCACCTGCAGCAATTTCTCAATATCGGCGAAATGCAATCCGGTCGTCGGCTCATCGAGAATGTAAAGGGTGCGTCCGGTTGCCTTTTTCGCAAGCTCTGTAGCGAGTTTTACGCGCTGTGCTTCCCCGCCGGAGAGGGTTGTTCCAGCTTGGCCAAGTCGCAGATAACCGAGACCTACGTCGAGCAATGAGTTTAACTTTTCCGAGATGCTGGGCACGTTGCGGAAAAAGCGCGCAGCCTCATCCACGGTGAGATCGAGGACATCGGCAATGTTTTTCCCTTTGTAAGTGATCTCGAGTGTCTCACGGTTATATCGCTTACCATGGCAAACTTCGCATTCGACATACACGTCCGGCAGAAAGTGCATCTCGATTTTGATTAATCCGCCGCCTTCGCAGTTTTCGCAGCGCCCCCCTTTAACATTAAAACTGAAACGCCCAGCGTCGTAACCGCGCACCCGCGCCGCTGGTAATTGGCTGAATAGCTCGCGGATTGGTGTAAACGCACCGGTGTAGGTGACCGGGTTTGAGCGCGGAGTTCGCCCAATCGCACTCTGATCAATCACAATGGCTTTATCGATCTGGTCCACTCCACGAATTGCCCGATGTGCGCCCGGTTTTTCTTTCGCATTGTAGAAACGCCTAAACAGCGCGCGTCGCAGAATGTCGTCAACCAGAGTGGACTTGCCGCTGCCGGAAACACCGGCGACGCAAGTGAAACAGCCGAGCGGAAAAGAAACCGTGATATTTTTCAGGTTGTTCTCCGTCGCTCCGACGAGTGTTAGCCAGCCTTCGGATTGATTGCCAACTCGCGGTTTAACACGCTGTCTCGGAACGGAAATTCGAGCGCGGTCGGAAAGATAATCGCCAGTTAAAGAATTTTTCACAGAGATGATATCGTCGAGTTTCCCTTGCGCCACGATTTCGCCTCCCCGCGGGCCCGCACCCGGGCCAAGATCGATAATGTGGTCGGCCGCCCGGATTGTTTCTTCATCGTGCTCAACTACGATGACGGAATTGCCGAGGTCCCGCAGGCGGCGCAGAGTGCCCAGCAACCGACCGTTGTCGCGCTGGTGCAGCCCAATGCTTGGTTCGTCCAGGATGTAAAGGACCCCGGCGAGTCCAGAGCCGATCTGCGTCGCCAATCGAATCCGCTGTGCCTCGCCCCCTGAAAGCGTGCCGCTCTGGCGATTGAGCGTGAGATAACCAAGTCCGACTTCAACGAGAAATCGCAAGCGCGACTGAATTTCACGCACCACATCCTTCACGACGGTGTGTTGCTGCGCAGTTAATTCGAGAGTGCCAATAAACTGGGCAGCCGCTTCGATCGTAAGCTCACTGAACTGGTGAATGTTCAATTCGCGTTGATTTCGATCTTTTATGGTGACTGCGAGGATTTCCGGCTTAAGCCTCGCTCCATTGCACACGTTGCACGGTTCGCGTGCCATAAACGAGCGAATGCGGTTACGGGTAAATTCGCTCTGGGTTTCCTCGTAGAGCCGCTGCATCTGTGGCACGAGTCCCTCGAATGGTTTCGCGACTTTCTGTTCTCCGTTGTCGCTGAAGCTCATTTCAATCGCCGTCCCATTCGTGCCGAAGTAAAGGGCTTGTTTGAATTGCTCCGGCAAATCGCTAAACGGAACGTCTTCATCGACGTGAAAATGTCTTACCAGCGCCTTTTGCAGATGCCGATAGTATGCCTGCATTCGCTTTGTCCCGCGTCGCCAAGGCGTGATTGCCCCTTCGGCCAGCGTCCTGCCAGGATCGGATATCATTAGGTCTGGATCGCAGACCAATTGCGTGCCGAGCCCATGACAAGCAGGGCACGCCCCGAGATGACTGTTAAAAGAAAAATGTCTGGGAGTTAGATCGCCTAACGTGAATCCCGTCTCCGCATTTCCTTCCCAGTGCGCTGAATCGATGTTGGACGTTGTATGTTGGGCGTCGGCTGTTCTTGAAATTTCTCGCAGCACAACGACTCGGTTCCCGCATGGTTTGAGCGCGGTCTCAATTGAATCTGTCAGGCGCACGCGGATTCCATCGCGAATGACCAACCGATCAATCACCGCCTCAATCGTGTGCGGCCGGGTCTTCTTGAGCCGGATCGGCTCGGGGCGATCCAGCTCCATAAGCTCACCATCGATGCGTGCGCGAACGAATCCTTCGCGCTTCAGCTTTTCTATTACATCCCGAAACTCGCCGGGCTGATTCTCAATGAGCGGCGCCAGCACAATGATTTTGCAGCCCGTTTTGCACGCAAGGATCTGATCGACAATCTGCTGAGGCGTTTGGCGGCTTAGTGGGCGACCGGTGAGCGGATCGTGCGGTTGACCGACAGCGGAAAAGAGGACCCGCAGATAATCGTAAATTTCAGTGGTGGTCGCGATTGTCGATCTCGGGTTAGCGCCGGCGCTGCGCTGCTCGATCGCAATCGCAGGAGACAGTCCTTGGATAAAATCGACATTTGGCTTTTCCATTTGATCGAGGAATTGCCGCGCATAAGCGGAGAGGCTTTCGACGTAGCGACGTTGCCCCTCGGCATAAAGAGTGTCGAAAGCCAGCGAGGATTTCCCCGAACCACTCAGCCCGGTAATGACGACAAACTTCTCCCGTGGAATCTCCACATGGAGGTTCTTGAGATTGTGCTGGCGGGCACCACTAATTTTGATGACTTGCGCAGGCATTCTGACGAGGAATGTCGAACCTATTAGTCAAGCACAGCCGTTCCTTTTCTCCAGCGAAATTGCGTTATCGAGAGTACGACAGAGTGGCTGCCCAGGTGAAATTCCGCCTGGGTTGTAAAGGTGAAAGTCTCAATCGTAATTCCCTGTTACAATGAAAAGGAAACGGTCGAGAAGAACGGCGGAGTCAGGGATGGTCTGAGTCCGGGGCACGAACGAGCTTCGCTTGAAATTCAGTCAACGAAATGATGTAATCCATTTTTGCAATCTGTTGCTCAGTGACTTGGTTTTCCCCGGCAACGTAAATTCGCAAGGAATGATCGTTCCAAACAAGAGAAGCAACGAACAGCGGACGCGGATAGTGTTCGTTTTGGTAGAAGCGGTTTTCTGGCCTTAGCAAAATCATGCTACCGGGCGCTGGACGGAGATGCAGCGAACGCAAGGCTTGAATGACGTGTGCTGCCTTCTGCCCTATACTGAGCAAAGAAGCGGGAACACTGCCAAAGCGTTGATTTTGCCACTGGGTGAAGATTGTAAGCGCAGATGCTACCAGAATCGTTGCGAAGACACGGAATATCGGCAGAGGCATCTTACTCACGGTTGAGCCAAGGGCTGCTCCGCGGACACGATTGATGGCCGCGGCCCCAATAACGGTCTCTGTTGTCGGGCCACCTTCAATACCTTGGCCCAGAAATGTGGAGGACTTCGAGATTAGCCCGATTAAGTCCGATACGAACTTGGCAAAGATCATTGCCCACCCAAACAGCAAAATGTAAAGGCACGCGCCGCCGCGGAGCGGAATAAAGGCGAGAGGAAGAGGTGTTATTACGACCCAAAATGCCATCAATTGGAGCATGCGGTCTCGCCGCAAAAAGGCATAAACAAAAATAGCCGCCCACAAGACCAGAAGCATCCCTTGGGTCGTCATATGATTTGGAACTAGATAAAAAAGCTCGCTAATAAAGCGCGCATTCGACGTCGTAAATGTGTGCCAGGAATAACTCGGGCGATATCCAGTTACTCTTGCCAGAGCGTTACTGCCTTGCGTTTTGCTATAGATGTAGGGAAGTGTAAGCAGGCCTGCGATTAAGGACGGAGCTGCAAAACGCCAGTTGCTACGAATGAACTGATTCCAGTCACGCAAGCGGGGGCATCTCAGGGCCTCATAAATTAAAACGATTACCGGGAGTGTGACCGCCATCTCCTTGGAGTTTAACGCACAGATATATAGCGCCAAAAACGCTACCAATTGCGGCGGACGCAAGGAACGTCCTTTCTCGCGGATGTGGATATAGTAGGTTAATGCCGCAAAATAGAAGAAGCCGCATAAAACGTCGTAGATGAACGAACCAATGAACACTAAGTAGGCCAGTTGGGCGTGGTAAGAGAGGGCAAGAACGGCAAGAAATGCGATCGAGCGGGAAGAGGCAAGCAGCCGCGCCAAATAGTACAACATCGGGATTGATGCAGTTAGGATGCTGATCTGCACAATCCGATACGGTTGAGGGTTTAAGGAGAAAAAGTGATAGAGCGGCAGATAGTAGAGCGCGCCAGCGGGACGGCCGGATCCTGTCCAGAAGCATATATTTGCCCACAGAGATTTGAATGCTCCTGAAAACCAGTAAACATAGATATTCATCATTTCGTCTTCATTAAAACCTCCGCCTAACGATGGAAGGGCAAAGTGAAGGAAATAGAGGACAATTACGGCCACGCACAGCGCGTCAATCGCGCCGGATCGATAAAATTCGGTTGGCTGGGCCTGTCGGTTACTTGAGCTGCTCATGTCAAGCGTCGGCCGATCATAGCAGAAACGCGACACGCGCAACGAGCATAGCTCTCAAAGCTGCCAAGCGCATAATCGCTTTACCATAGGAAAATCCCGGATCAATTGAAAGAAGTGAAAGTTTCAATCGTCATTCCCTGTTACAATGAAAGGGACACGATCGAGAAGATCGTTGAGGCCGTTCGCAACGCACCGTTGCAAAGCAGAGAAATCATTGTGGTGGACGATTGTTCCCAAGACGGGACGCAAACTGTGCTCAGGGAGAATGTTTCCCAGATGGTTGATCGTGTTATTTATCATCCTGTAAATCGGGGCAAGGGCGCAGCCCTGCGCAGCGGATTCGCAGCCGCGACCGGCGATTTTATTTTGGTACAGGATGCAGATCTCGAATACAGTCCCGAAGATTATCCCGTGCTTCTTGAGCCACTAATGTCAGGGAAAGCTGACGCGGTAATAGGATCCCGGTTCATGGGCGGGCGACCGCATCGCGTTCTTTTCTTTTGGCACATGCTCGGCAACAAGTTTTTGACGCTGCTCTCCAACATGTTCACCAATATGAATCTGACTGACGTGGAAACAGGATACAAAGCCTTCAAGGCCCCGCTTATCAAATCGATTCGAATAGAAGAAGATGGTTTCGGAGTTGAGCCAGAAATTATTGCTAAACTCGCCCGTACGGGCTGCAGAATTTACGAAGTCGGAATCTCATACAGCGGGCGCACTTACGCAGAGGGCAAGAAGATCAATTGGAAAGATGGCCTGAGGGCAATTTATGCGATCTTTAAATACAACCTTGGGCGCCGCCAACTATGAAAGAAGCTGTTGTGCCAAGCTCTGCTGCGGGTTCGGCGAATATCAATCAGCCATTAAATGATAGCGAAAGAGTGGGCGCTTTTCCAAATCAGCGCGAGGCGATTACGGAAAGGTGGGGACCAGCCGCGCTCGAGGAAAGGCGCGAGCGAACACGTGATCAGCTGGCCAAAATTGCTGCTCGTCGCGAGAGCTGGATCAACCGCAACAAATATTATTATGGACTGCTAAACCGTCTGTTCCGATTCCTGGTAGAACCTGAGAAAAAGGTTCTATCGGTTCGCTGCGGCACCGGCAATCTCCTGGCGGTTGTCCGACCAAGCAATGGCAAAGGCATTGAGATCTGCCATGAGATCGTGGACATCGCACAGCAACGAAATCCATCCTTTGAATTCGCCGTCGCCTTTCCAGACAAGCAGGAGTTCCAGCAGGCTTTCAAGCCAGATGAGAAATTCGATTACATTCTCTTCAACGATATTGGAGATACGGTAGATGTGCTTCAAGCGCTGCGAAATTTAAAGCCACTTTGCCAGAGGCACACGCGTGTGTTGGTAACAACTTACAACCACCTTTGGGAACCGTTCATTACCTTTGCCGAATGGATCGAGATGAAGGTGCCGCGCACGGAGCAGAACTGGCTTTCCACTACCGATATTCGAAACTTGTTGAAGCTGGCCGGTTTTGAAGCTCTCGAGACCCATCGAATCGTGCTTTTGCCGAAATATCTGCCGTTGCTGTCTGGATTTCTTAACCGTTTTTGTGCGCGCCTGCCGTTTCTGAGCACACTCTGCATGACACAAGTGGTCGTAGCGCGAATGCTGCCGCCACCGGTTTTGCCAGAAGAGCTTGGCGTTTCAGTGGTCATTCCATGCAAGAACGAGAAAGGAAACGTCGAGGACGCCGCTCGCCGCATTCCGTCTCTAGCAGGTCGCACAGAGATAATTTTCTGTGACGACCAATCGACTGACGGAACCGCTGAAGAAGTGTTGCGGGTACAATCGCTTTACCCGGAAAAGAACATTCGTCTTGAGCATGGGCCGGGAGTTTGCAAGTCGCGAAACGTCTGGACAGGTTTCGATGCCGCGACAGGCGACATCTTGATGATTCTTGATGCCGATCTGACCACGATTCCGGAGGAGCTGCCTTACTTCGTCAATGTTATCGTTTCGGGACAGGCGGAGTTTGTCAACGGATCTCGCCTGATCTACCCGGTGCCGAAAGGAGCAATGAATGGAGCAAACATGCTGGGTAACAAATTTTTCAGCGTTGCTTTTACGTATCTGCTTGGGCAAAGAGTAAAGGACACTCTGTGCGGCACAAAAGTCCTCTGGAGAAGCGACTGGGAGCGGATTAAGCCAATGCTTGGGAGCTGGGGAACCGAGGACCGCTGGGGAGATTATGAGCTGTTGTTTGGCGCCGCAAAGTTGAACCTTAAGATTCTGGACTTACCCGTCCACTATCAGGAACGCATCTATGGTTCGACAAAGATGACCAAGGTCTTTCGGAACGGACTTGTTATGCTAAAGATGTGCTGGCACGGCTTCTTGAAGTTAAAACTTGGATATTAACT
>WNFJ01278238.1_pt1 | contig 17467 bp, 12 predicted proteins | sample 5400461 | NCBI WGS metagenome assembly WNFJ01 (sample SAMN13153349, study PRJNA577476) | soil metagenome | isolation source: 115 cm saprolite on Douglas fir-dominated hillslope | place: USA:California | collected 2013-09-17 | reverse complement strand
CGTACCCGAGATGGAGGCGTTCGCGGATCGCTTCGGGTTCCGATTCGTGGCGCATGAGCGGGGCGATGCCAACCGCTCGGCGCGCGTGGAACGCCCGTTCGGATTTATCGATAACAACTTTCTGGCAGGCCGCACGTTCGCCAGTTGGGACGATCTGAACCAACAGGCGCGCCAATGGTGCGACAAAGTCAACTCGACGTACAAGAAACACATCCGCGCCGTGCCGCGCGAACTGTTCGCGGTGGAGCGCATGCATCTGAAACCGCTGCCGGCGTGGATTCCCAAAACCACGGGTTTCCAACGACCTCTCCGCTACGGCAGAGCTCCCTAAATCGCTGATTCTTTGCATACGATGTCTTTGGGGCCATGAAGTGGATCCGCATAGCACGATCGCGCAACACGACCGACTCGCCACGCGAACCTAAGGCTTATTTTGCCGGTCTGGCGTGATCCTGGCATAACGCGACCAGATCGGAGACATTGGCTTCGCCCACACACATGACCGTGTCGGCACCGCCCCAATAGATCTTCACGGTTCCATCGGACTCCGCAACGGCGCCGCAGGTGAAGACGACGTTGTGGACATACCCCGTAATTTCCCAGGGATCTTCCGGCTGCAAGATCCACGAGTCGCCCACGCCGATGATCTTTGCCGGGTTCTGCAGGTCATGAAGAGCGACCCCCAACCGATAAACCGATCCGTCCATTGTCTGGAAAACGCCGTGATAGATGGAAAGCCACCCCTGGTCCGTTTTGATCGGCGGCGCGCCCGGACCGATCTTCATTTCGTCCCAGTGATATGGTTCTGGCCTCATGATGAGTTGCGCTTCTCCCCAAAAACGTAGATCTGGAGAATAGGAAATCCAGATGGACCAAGGGGCGATTTCCGAATGGGGCCGGTCAAGCCGGGCATAGAGGCCGTCGAACCTTTCGGGAAAGATCACCACGTTCCGGTAGTCCGCCTCCGTGATGAGGGAGATCCTTTCCACGTGACTGAAGTCCTTCGTCTTTGCCAGGGCGATCCGCACACCATTTCGCGAGTAAGCGCTGTAGGTGATGAGGTACTCCCCGTCCATGTGTGTCACGCGTGGATCCTCGACGCCGAACTCTTCGTAGGCCGCAAAAGGGCTGTCCCTGGCAGGAGTCAGAAAGGGCTCCGGATCAGCGGTGAAGTGAAATCCGTCGGGGCTGCGTGCCAAGCCAATGATGGACCGTCCAGTGCGGAGATGGGATCGGAACAGCATGATGTACTCGTTCTCATGCTTCGTCACTGCCGCGTTGTGAACGGTTTCTACCGGGTAAGGGATATCGGCTTTGGTGAGGATGGGGTTGTGAGCGTAGCGTCTGACAATGTCCGGCTTCATGATCGCCTCGTCGCTTCCAGATCAAAAACCGTGCTGTAAACCCGTTCGTACGCCTTCACCATGGTTTCAACAGAGAAGCACTCCTGGACCCGTTGGCGGCACGCGTTTCGGTCGATTTCCCCCAGGCGTTTCAGGGCCCGCACCGCCTCGTCGACGTTGTTGACCAGGAAACCCGTCTGCCCGTCTTCGATCACTTCACGGCACGAGCCGAGGTCCATGGCGATTACGGGCACGCCGGCGGCATTGGCTTCCGCCAGGACCAGTCCGAATCGTTCCGGGATGGTGTTCAGGTGCAGCAGCGCTCGGGCATGCACAAACAACTCGTTCTTGCCGGGCACGTCCACTGGCCCGATGTAGCGGATCGTCTGATCGAGGTGGGGCTCCACCTGCTCGCGGAAGTAGGTCTGATCCTGGATAATCCCCGCGATGAGCAGCGGCAACCCGCTCAGGCGAGCCGCCTCGATCGCCAGATGGACACCCTTGTCCGGGTGAATCCGGCCGAGGAAGACCAGGTGATCTCCGCCGCGTTCCTGGATCGGGTACAACGAGAGATCGATTCCGTTATAGACCGTCGCCAGATAATTCAGACCCGGTGCGCGATCGGAGTTGCTGATGGAGACAAAATATCCGTCACGATACTTCTCGTACACGGGCATGATTTTGAGAGACGAGAATCCGTGGATGGTCGTGAGGACCGGCGTCTTCACGAGCCGCGTGTATGACAGCGCCATGAAGTCGTAGTGGCTGTGGATGAGGTCAAACTCAGCAGCGTGCTCAAACACTTCGGAGATGTGAAGGTACTCGGCTACTTTCGGATCGATGGCGGGATCCTCTTCATAACCCCGGTCTACCACGGCATGCAGGTGAGCTCGGGTCACGGAATCCCGAGTGGCGAACAACGTCACATCCCAGCCACGGGAGACCAGTCCCTCGGTGATGTTGCTGGCAACCGTCTCCCACGCGCCGTATTGCCGGGGAGGTGTTCGCCAGGCTACGGGCGACAGGACAGCCACCCTTTTGTTGGGGATGGTCATGCTGGTAATGGGGCTTCCTGCTCCATGGCAGCCAGCACCTCGGCGAGCGCGACGGTCGCGAAACCGGTGGCGTGATCGGCCAAGCCATAAGGAATGATTAGTTCGCCGTTGTGCACTAGAGCGCCGCAGGTATAAACGACATTGGGCACGTAACCTTCACGCTCGTTCTGGTTCGGCTTGAGCAAGGGTTCGCGGAGCCGTCCAATCACTTTGGCCGGATCGTCGCGATCGAGGAGGAACGCGCCGATGCAGTACTGTCGCATAGGGCCGACGCCGTGGCTGAGGACTAGCCATCCGGCATCGGTCTCGATCGGAGATCCGCAATTCCCGAGCTGGACCAGTTCCCAGGGAAAGGCTGGCTTGAGGAGTGCGCTGCGCTCATTCCAGAAGTGGACGTTGTCGGAAAACATCAGGTAGATGTTCTCGTTGTCCTGGCGGGAGAGCATGGCATAAAGACCATTGATTTTCCTGGGAAAGATGGCCATGCCTTTGTTTTGGGCGGCCGGACCATTCAAGGTTATGAATCGAAAGAGGAGGAAGTCAGAAGTCTCGACCAGTTCTGGCACCACGATCTTGCCATCGAAGGCGGTGAAGGTCGCGTAGTAGGTGTGGGTACCGTCGTCGTTCTGGAAACAGGCGAAGCGAGCGTCCTCGATTCCGTTGCATTGAGAGGGTGTGGCCGGGAAGATAATGCGTTGGGACATCTGCTGTTCGGGCTGGAACTGAACTTCGTAGTTGGACCTGGCCAGCATCCAAATCCCCTGGGCGGCGTTCTGGTCTTCCCGTGTCATTCCATCCGGCAAGCGGAACTGTTCGGCTTGGAGACCGGCGCGAAGTTCTTCCAGTGCGAACGACTCCCCGAGTTTATTCATGACCCGGCGCGTCAACTCGCCCCTCAATCCCAGTTCGGAGAGTTTTCGCCCAAACAGCGCCTTCTCGTACGTGGGGTTTGGGATCTGGCGCGGCTCGGTGAGGAACCCAGTAGGGTTGAATACCTCGATCCGCTGATCGGGATGGATGATACCGATTCGAAAAGTGACGGAGGAAATGTGTCCTTCCCCAGTGGCGCGCAAGCTGAGAATAAACCGCAGGGCGCCGGGCGGAAGGTCAGTCTGATCCGGGTGCGGAACGATGGATGGATTGAACAGGGCAGCGGATTCCAAAGAGTATTCGGCGAGGAAATAGGACCCGATCAGGAGCCGCCTCTGTTCGGACACTTCCTCATGCTGCAACATCAAGTCGCGAACTTGTTCGAAACGTTCCAGAAAGAGCTGGCGAATGTGCTGGTGTCGCTGAGAGAATTCAGCGGAGACTTCGTCCAGGAGCGGGCCGACTCTGTCTTCCGGGAGCGACATGATCCTCCCGATGATCCCGCCCGCCCGTTGAGGATCCCCCGAATTGAAGGGCCGCAGAAGAACGCGTGACTGGTCGGGCTTGAGGATCGTGGACGTGCGTTTGAGGTGGATTGACATGGGTTATTTATTCCAGTGCACGGAGACAACAATAGGCGGCTACTCCGCGATGGCGATGGGCTCCTTGAAACTTGTCAGTATGTTTTGCGCCAATCGCATCTCCGCCAACGAAAGTAGGAAGGCCAGGGTTGATTCCGCTCCCTGGTTCCCGTTGACCCGATCTACATGCAACCCATCGCGGCAGCCGCCTGTCTCGGGAGAGTAGAGTTCGAGTCCGAGATCGTTCCAGCCGATGAACCAGTCAAAGGCGCGTTGCGCATGTTCATACCACCAGACGTCCGATGTGGCGCGATAGGCTTCCAGACAGGCCGAGACCGTTGCTTGCGCCTCAATGGGCTGCTGGTCGAAATCGGCGCGCGGGCCGCCGCGGCGGTAAAACCCATTACTGCCAATGGGTCGAAAGTGACCCTTCTCGGACATCTGCAATTTCGTCAGCCAGCGCAGGGCCAGCAGCCCCCGCTGAAGTACCGCTTGTTGTCCGGTTGCCTGTCCGCTCACAATCAAGGCCTGCGCGAGCTTGGCGTTGTCGTACGACAATCCCTCTTCAAACCATTGCCAGTCCGGATGCGCACTCGCTTCAAAGATCTCCATGAGCCGGCAAGTCAGTGTCTCTCGGGTTTGGTTGACCAGGCTGTCTCCGCTCAACCGGCGCAGATATTCATGGATGCCGATCAAGCCGAACGCCCAAGCCCGAGGCGATGTGAACCCTGTCAGCGCAGGCAACGCCAGCGCGAAGAGCTGTCCCGCCATCATATGGAAGCTGCGAAAGGGCGAACGACCCACGCCTATGCCTAGCGCCCAGAGCGCCCTCCCTTGACAGTCCTCCGATCCCATCTCGTCCAGCCAGTGCCGCTCAAAACTCAAGTGGCTGTGGAAGCGTTTTGTTTTGAGATCGAAAGCGTGATGGAGGAACGCCGCGGAGGTAGTGGCCAGTGTCCGCACCGACTCCGGATCCTCGCCCAATTCACCGAGCAGCACCGCCAGAATGAAGGCACGAGCGTTATCGTCGGTGCAATAGCCTTCTGAAAAATTCGGCACACTGAAAACAGCGTGTTGGAAGACCCCCGTGGAATCGGTCATCCTCGAAAGGTGACTCAGCTTCATCGGCGGCAGTTCCCGCGGCTTTTGGTCCAGCGTCTTGGTGGCAAGGAATTTTCGCGACAGCGCCGCCACTTCCAGACGGGAACACTCGAAGGTACGCATATACATCTGGGCCACGTTGCTCCAAACCATCTCACGGCCTATCTTGTAGGCGTTCTTGCGAATGGCATGCCGGCGGGTGTCGTCGCGCAGCAACCCGATCACCTCGCGTGCTATGGCCGGAGCATCGCCGAATGGCACCAGCACACCGCGGTCTTCCGCCAGCAATTCCGCGGCGTGCCAGTACGGTGTGGACACCACCGCTTTGCCGGCGCCAAAAGTGTAGGCTAGTGTTCCGGACGTGATCTGCGCTTCGTTCAGGTAAGGCGTGATGTAAAGGTCCGCTGCGCCGATGAACTCCTTGAGATTCTCGATATCTACGAATTGGTTGTAGAAGATGACGTTCTTGTCAATTCTGTTCTTCTTAGCAAGAATCTCCAGGCTGAGCCGGTAGGCTTCACCGTGCTCCCGCAGTTCATTGGGATGGGTGGCGCCGAGCACGATATAAACCACGTCGGGGAACTCGGCCAGAATTTGCGGCAGGGCATTGAGCACATATTCGATGCCCTTGTTCGGTGAAAGCAGGCCGAACGTCAGCAGCACCACCCGTCCTTCCACACCGAACTGATCCTTGAAATAAGTCGGATCGACGAAGCCTACATCGGGAATGCCGTGTGCGATGAGATCGATCTTAGCCGGCGGTGCCTGGTAAATATCCTGCAGCATCTGTCGTCCGCGCTCGGCCATGACCACCAGTCGGGTTGAGAGTGAGATTAACCCCTCCATCACGCGCCGCTGGTCGGCACTCGGCTCCCGGAGTACGGTATGAAGCGTCGTGACGACAGGCATTCTCAATTCGCGCAGGAGTGCCAGGATTTGACCACCGGCCGGCCCGCCGAAAATACCGAACTCGTGCTGCAGGCAGACGATGTCCACGTTGCTAATGTTGAGGAAGTCCGCGGCACGCAGATAGGACGACAGGTCCTGCTCCTCAATCTCGAAGCGAACCACCTCCGGGTACTCGTAGCCACCTGGAATGTCGTTGACCGACACGGCCAGGCACTGGCTCTGGGGGTGCGCGCTTGCGACGGCAGCAAGCAGGTCAGATGTGAACGTAGCAATGCCGCACCTGCGTGGCAAGTGGTCGCCAACAAAAGCAATCTTGCGGACTTTAGAAGTTTCTATCATGAGGCAGTTCCATTGCAGCCATGCGCCCGTATTCCCGGATCAATCGGATGCTCTCGATTGCAGTACGGGAAACGTCGTTCCTGACCGATATCCTGCCCAGACCCGGCCACCTCCGGACCCAGGCAGCCCGGTGCCTGGTGATGCGCATCGTGGTCCAGTCGTATGCAAAGTGGCGGCCGCACTCTAAGCACACGACATAAGTATCCGCCTGCGTGATTTGCTTTCCGTCCACACTTGCGCTGGTCCGGAGCGTGATCGGGAAGGTCATTCTGCGATGCGAACAACCATACAACAAATCCGCAAGGCCTACTAAGCGCACACGCCACCACGAGAAGCCCGAGCGGCTTCCAGATTCGATACGTGTTCAGACGGTTCCAGTGGACCTTGTTCAGGCTGACGACGGGATTGTCGGGATTCACAAGATAGAGCCGCATCTCTTTCCTTCTCGATTCATCGTTTTCATCTGCGAGATAATCGGCGTGGGTTGTCGAAACTCGATGAAAGACAGCGCCCCTTGGAAGCCGTGTGGCTGAGTCATGTTGGGCAGTTACCCCATGGCGTCCGTTCAACCTGCCCGATTCGCATCCAACGCCTGGGGTAGCCTAATCCCAGATCCAGTGGGCTTCGCCCCATTCCATTTCCCATACCTCCCAATGTCCGTTCCATCGGAACTCGCGTAGCATTTCGGACTCAGTGCGAGTATCGCAGCGGGGGATCGATGGAAGTCTCGACAGATCTTCGGACTTCGCGACGAGTGCGTTTTTGAGCATCGCTTCTGCCCGGAACCAGTCTTCTTGACCCGATCCAACGGGACAGCCGTTGCCTAGCCACAGTTGATACGCAACTGTGGCGATTTCGCTTTCTGGTGGGCTAACGGTTGCGGCGGTTTTCAGGGATTCAGTTACGGTGCTCCTGTCAGGCATCATCGTTGCTACGTCGCTTGACATGGTTTCCGATGAGTTTTGGAGGGCCGTCGCGTCCGAGCCCATTCTCCTTCTTCGACTTGGCATGGTTCACCTCCGTCGAAGCCCCTGTCGTTGCGCGACTCAGGGCAAGCTCAAGGCTTTACTACATCCAGCCTCACGCTTTGTTATCAATCTGTGGGTTGGTTCACGACCGCAGAATAGCGGACTTCCACGCCACAACTCCAGAGATAATAAGACCTGGAGCGGTGACATGATTATGCGCCGACTCTTTGAGATATGCAAGCGGAGCGAGGCTTCCAAAACCGGGCTGAGAAGTTGAAGGTACAACTGCTGTACTTTGCAACACTTTGCAACGGATCATGTTCAAATTGCCCATGGTGCGCGTGTCGATTGGGAAGCCAAATCAAACAAACCGCGGAGGACTGACGCAACCGGCCCCCTGAACCCCGCGCTGGCACCGTAAACTGGCGGTTATACTGCTAATCGGAGCGCATCGTCTTGGATCCCGAGGTCCTGGCCGGCAAACCAGTGATCCGAGGGACGCGTCTGGCCGTCGGATTCATTCTCGAACTCCTCCCAGCCGGCCAGTCCGAGAACGAGCTCCTGACAAACGACCCCAGACTCACGCGAGAGGACATTCTCGCGTGCTTATTGTATCGCAAGAGCGGAATCTTCGAACTCGCGCGTGACCGACCGAGCGCCGGGATGCGCTTCAGCCGATCCCAGCATGTCGTTGAAGAACTTTCAAAAGTCTCTTGGCCTTCTGCGGCGAAACGCTGGAGCACCTCCATGGCCGTCTCCACCATTCCTACCAGCCACCCGCTTTTGAGGATTCATCTCGCTGCCGCACGGCTACCTCTGCCGGTCTCCGCGTGGAAACAGTCGATGCCCTTGACCGGCTGGGTACCAGCGTGCCAGCAACTCCAGACGGCGTCGAAGCTGCCGCGCTGGCAAGAAAGTGGGACCAGTCCGCACGGTCACATCGTGCCAAAGGCAGTGGACATATTCGGCCGCCGTCCCAGCGAAAGAAGCGCAGCCGTAGCGCTCCAGCCGCCTGCTGCTGCCCGCGCTGTTGCGGTTGGCCAATAGCAGCCTCTTCTGTTTGAGGGCGTTTTCGTCAATTTCGCCGGGAGTGCCGGCGGCAATCTCGTCATCCAGGAGCAGCCAGTAAGAGTTGCGTTGACTGTAACTCAGCTTTTCCCAGAGCGCTTGCCCCAGGCACAAGAGCAGTTCCAACGCGATGTCATGGTCTTCCCGGCCTGCCGTCGCGAGTGAAATCTCCAATCCCAGGTCTGTCGCGGTCCACCGCGAAGCTACTGAGGGTCTGCCGAGATCTTCGACAACGGACACCCGGCGGCGCCCGAGTTGGCGAGCCATTCGTGGAGGGACCGAGTGTACCGCAGGCCGGATGAAGTCGGAGATCAATGTCTCGGAGATCTCTCGACCTGCGCACAACTGCCAGCCGTGAGCAATACCGCATACGCTTTCGCTACAAGTATTTTCCACTGCCGTGAGCCTAACCCGACGACCTCTCAGGTGGTGTCAGGCCCCCGTACTTTTCGCGGTCTTCTTGATCAGCGGCGCAGCCTTCTTTGCGTCGTCCTCCGTCTCGAAACCGACGACTGCTGCAAACTTTTCCCCAATAACCTGCGCGACAAAGAAGGCGATATTAATTCCGCCTACAGCTATCATTTGTGCAATGGCGTAACCCAATCCCGGCTTGTTGTCTCCCTCCACCAGCAGAGTCGGAATGGTTGCTGCGCTGAGCCCCGCCGCCCCGGCAGCAGCTACCAATTTCTTGCCCGTGATGGGGAAGACTTCAATCGCCGCCTTTCCTTCGGCGGTGGGGTGCCGATAGCCCATTATGACCTTGAGGTCCGCACCAGCCTTGGCAGGCGGTTCGATGGTGCTGGCAAGCGCTCCCGGCTTGTTGTCGACCTCGCTTCGCCATAACGTGATCTTCTTAACGGTGACTGGCATGTCCTGCCTCCAGTGAATTCTTCAGGCGCTGGGTTCCGTTTTCACCGAGCCGGCGCTCATGGTAGGTCCGCAGTGCTCAATCAGGCTCTCCACCAACGTCAGCCGGTGGCGCAGTTCGTCCCGAAAGGCGCGATGATCGGTGTGTCGGATCTCAATCAGCAGCCTGGCGCGTGCCATTTCCAGCAGTTCGGCCAAGATCGCAAGCTCCTCGCCAGGAAGGTTGAGAGGCTCATGAGTCGTTGAGTTCATAAGAACCTCCTTTTCTCGGATACGTGTTCGATTCCATTTAACGCCGACTGTGGCGAGCCGTCAAGCATCGTGCGCCGTAAGGTCGAGTGCACGAGCAGTCGGGACACAGTTTCTCAGAGAAGCCTTTAAGCTTCGGGCCGGTTTCGACCTCGATCCAGGACTCTCTTGGCACTGCCCTCCAGCATCGTGCAGATCATTTCGAAGACGACTTAGGACCGTTGTTGGACATCCGCGAGCGCCGGCCAGAGGCATCCCCCGCCGCTTGACAGATGCGGCTCACCTGCTCATCGATATCCTGCAATTCCAAATCAAGTAGTTCCCCCCAAACGATCCTATCCTCGGTGGTCTTCCCGAAACCTGAGTCGCCTCGATATGCTCGCTCGGCGTCCAGGTGTTCCAAACAGGTTTTCTCTTCAGCCAGCCGCTGCCAAGTCGTGCTCGCCCTGCATTTCTCGGGTTTCGCCTTGCCGGTTCCAAGCAGCCGACCCGATACGGGAGAATGCTGATCGGTTGATGTCCGCGTGCGCGGGAAAAGGGCATCCGCGATCAACGCAATGAGAAGCCCGACTACCAGCCCTCCGGTAATCGCAGCGACGCCATAAGGCGCCCACCTCAGTCCCAGCGCAAGCGCGCCGAAAGCGGAAGGGATGCTGAAGACCAGCCCAAGCACGAACCCGCGCTTCCACCAGCATGTCGATCCCGCGGTCGCGCCGACGCTGAAGCCCAGGGACACATGGCTGAGCAAGATCCACGCCGGCCCGCACCAAGGAAGCGAGACGGCGAATCCATACTCTGCCAGCCACCAATTCTGAAAACCAAAGATTGCCCCCAAGCCGGTTGCCAGCAGGATCCTCCGGATCGCCGATTGGTCTGCTTTTGACCCCAGAATCGGCATGGCCTCACCTGCCTTTCCCACCTTTGGTTGCTTGAGGCGAATCGGGTACATCAATGCTTCTCCAATTCCGGTAAGCGAGACGCACCACCAATATTGCTACCGCCTGCGGCCGAGCCGCACGATAACCGGCTCCCATCGATCGACGACTCCCGATCTCTACATCGACTGCCTCATCGCTGCCGCGAGTCCAAACCCTTACTCGGCCGGTGTGGGCGTCGGGTGTGCCAACGGCATAGCCCTGGGCACGCAGGCTGTCCAATGCGTCGGCGTTCTTCATCGTTGGCTCCTCCTACTGTGATTGTGCGCCTTTTCCCCCTCAAGTGCACCGGTGAATTCTTCGACAATACCTCCAGACGGACTCCGGCTACCGACCGGCTTCCCGGATACCTTCAGTTGGTTCACGTTCCATATGTATCCTGAAGACGGATCTGGGGGTCCGAAAATGGAGCGGACTGCCGGCGGTAGTGGAACTTTCCCCGCCTCGGTTTTCGAGGGCTGAAATATTGGTGCCGTCTCGGTAAAGCGGGTGCGTCTCCACGAGGAGGGCGCAATGGAGACCGATATCCGCAGGCACCGAATAAGCGCCACCCTGGGCTTCCGGGCAGCGTCCTGAACGAATTCCCAAGCCAAGCCAAATCTCCTCTCGGCGGTTGTGGCCCGTTATCCGGCATTATCTGGCCAATCATGATGCCCGCTTGCGTCTAACTTTAGCAGTATGTGTAACTTGGGAGCGCGTGCACAGATTGGACCAGATAATGCCGGATATACCGGCCAATCAGCTTTTGTTTTCAATCTCTTCGCCGAGTTTCCAGGTGACGTCGCAGATTGGCCGGTATATACATCAATATCGGTAGCTCCACGGCTGGTCTCGGTTCCGGTCCACGCACATCCGCGGTTTGGCCACGATTCGGCCCATTACCGTCGCCAAGCCGACTTCTGGTGAGTAATTCGAGAGCCCGCATAGGACACTGAGATTTTCGATCTATGGAAGGACCGGGGATGCTCGCCCCGTTTCCGGCTCTTGATGCAGGCGTGGCAACTCGGCGGCCCCCTTCCAAGAACGCGTAAATAGGATTATAGTACCTCTAACCATAGTACCTCTAACACTTGTTACTGTATCTTCTGGGAGTTAGTAAGGGGCAACCGTGATTGAACGATTTCAGCTTCTTCGAAATATCGGCCAATTTGATTCAGTGGCAACTGGGGCACAGCTTCCGCTTGGCAAACTGGCGCTCGTTTACGCCGAGAATGGAAGGGGGAAAACCACTCTCTCCGCCGTTCTGCGGTCGTTACGTACGGGACAGGCCGCGCCGATTCAAGAGCGCCAAAGATTGGGTGCGCCTCAACCTCCCCACGCCGTGATCCCTGCCGGACCATGTCGGTGGTATGGGCGTGATTCGGCCAAGTGCGCGCGGCGACCTGATGGCCCTACGCAAGGGCACTACATGACCATCGCCGCTATTCGACCGGGTACGGTCCTTCCATAAACGCATCGACGTGATACCCCTTTGACCCGACTGCTCGCGCCAGTGGACTGCGCGGGTCTTTCCCCGCATGGACCAGATCGATGATGTAAGCAAAGTCATATCTCGGGCTCCAGCCGAGATCACTCCTTGCCCGTTCATTGACGTAGACGCGGTCAATGCGCGGAAACATCGACCATCCGCGGTAGGCGTACACGTGTTCGTAACGGGGCACGCGCTTCCTTACGACCTCCGCCGCATTAAGGCCGAGTTCCTGCAAGTCGTCGCTCGTGAAGGGCGTCGTCGCGCTGACAATGTAGCGACCGAACCCGATGGCCTGCACTCGCTCGAGAGCGAGAAGATGTGCGTTGACGACGTCTTCAATGTCCGCTCGCCGGTAGAGAAACTCGTTGATCTTGGCGTTGGTGTCATCGTAGGAGAGCCGAATCTCCTTCTGGTCGTCGGGCTCGGGAAAGAAGCGCGAAGTTCTCAGGATGAGGCAAGGCAGACCTCGAATGTTGTGGAACAACTCGCACAGCTTCTCGGCGGCGTCCTTGGTAACTCCGTAAATGTTTTTCGGCACCGGCACGACGTCCTCGGTGATCCACGCCGCTGGTGTTCCAGGGGGCGGCGTCAAGGCGCGCCCGTAGATGCTCGTCGTGCTGGTGAAGACGAAGGCGCCCACCCCCACAGCGGTCGCTTCCTCCAGCAAGTTGAGCGTACCGGTTATGTTTGTATCGACGAAATCTTGACGCGTGTGCGTGGCCACGTGCGGTTTGTGCAGCGTCGCAGTGTGCAAAACGGCATGCACTCCCGCCATGCATTTCTTCAGAAAGTCGCGATCGGTGATCGACCCGACCGCGTGAGTGAAGGCCGACTGCTTAATGTCAACCCCAATTGCCTGGTGACCCGCTTCGAGCAGCGTTCGCAGGAGTGCCTCGCCCAGGTGTCCGGCGCTCCCTGTGACAAGAATCGCCATACTTTAGGAATCTTCTCACAAGCGGGATTGGGCACCTGCCGCCGGTAACGGCGTGGTATATGCCGATCCCTTGGACGGAACGTCCCAACCCACGGAAATGACCACCATCGGATCAGATAGGTCCCCATAAGTCTGCTTGTGTCCGTCAATCCACCTGGCCGTATCACGCCCCTAGAGCCGTAGATGTGGTTCCTGCATGCACGGCCCCGGCGATTGCTGTCGTGAAGTGTCCAATTAGGCCGCCGAAGGCGGACCAGTGGGTCCAGTCTACGATAAGCCGGTTTTCTGCCCCGTGGCCCTGTTTCCGAGATGCCCGCAATCGAGGCGCTACTCTTCCAGTCGCATCTCCCGCATGGCGACGGTTATGGGAGCTGAACAAGCGGCACTCGGACGGACTGATCGGGCACGTCTCAGGAGCGCGCCAGACGGTCCTTTGCCGCTGGTCCGGCGATCAGTCGCATGACTGCCAATGTCAACGCCACCGTAACGAAGTAGACTGCAGCATTACCCGCGATGGGAGCGACTCCGGGGCCGAATACCATCAACTCGGGATAGCGGGTCGCGATCGCGTAGTCACGTGGAGGGCCTAAGACGCAGACTGCGGCCAGCGAGCATGCGGTACCGCGCCAGCCGAAGCGGCGCTCGATCCGCCATGCGACCAATGCGATTGGGGCATAGGAGACAGTGAATCCCAGGAACGTCACAAGCGGTGCGTGGGGCAGGTTGAGGAACGGGCACCGCCACCAGCCTTGCGCCTCCGCGAGCGCGAGCAGCAGCGGAAGGCTCAGTCCCGCTGCGACCCCGCCGCCGAGAGCCCCCATCATGCGGCGCGTACCGGGACGGGCAAAATAGGCTACCGCACCCAGTGACACCAGGTAAATCAGGGAGCTTAGGATCAAAAGCCGCATCATGTTTCGACTCCTGGGCACGCTCATCCCGCCTTCGCCAATGCGGGACAGAATTTCGTTTGTGCATGGCGTGCTCACCCTTCAGAGGACAGGCGCAACCTCACTTATAACGCCTCTCACCTCGGATGACAACGGTAAATGCGGCCCTATATTCTGTATTCCGCCACCCCTTGACCCACTCGCCGCCGAGTAGTAGAGTCTACCCGGATTGCCCGGCTCTGAATTTTGCGTTGAAAGGTTGCCCATGTACAGGAACGTTCGCAAGATCACCGGCTTCGTGAGCGCACTCTTGCTGTTCGCGCTTGCCTCCCCCGCCCAACTCGATACGGGCACGATCACCGTGGCCGTCAAGGACGCCTCGGGCTCCGTCGTGCCCGGCGCCAACGTCGTACTGCGCAATGAGAACACCGGCATCGATGCCCGCACGGGCGTCAGCAACGAACAGGGGAATTTTAACGCTCCGCTGATTCCCAGTGGCAGCTACTCCGTCCACGTGGAACTGCGCGGATTCAAATCCTACCAGCAATCCGGCATCTACCTCCAGGTGAACCAGCAGGTCACCATTCCTGTCGCCCTTCAGGTGGGCGAGGTGAGTGAACAGGTCACGGTGACCGGCGCGGCGCCGCTGGTGGAGTCGACAGCCGGCGTCATTCGCGAGACGGTCGACCGGGTGAGGGTTTCCGAGTTGCCCCTCAACGGCCGCAACGTCCTCCAGTTGCAGGTCCTGGTTCCGGGCTCCGTAAGCGGCGGCTCGCTGGACCAGGGCGCGGGCACGCCGGGCTACGCCGTCAACGGCGGCATCGCGGGCTCGAACATGTATTCCCTGGACGGGGGCGAATACCAGGATGCCTACTTCAATGCTCCGCTTCCGTTCCCCAACCCGGACGCGATCCAGGAGTTCACGATTCAGACCAATTCTTACAGCGCCGAATTCGGCCGCAACCGCGGCGCCTCGATCAACGCGGTCACCAAATCGGGGAGCAACGAGTTTCACGGCGGCGCGTTCGAGTTCGTCCGCAACGACCACTTCGACGCGCGCCCCTTTTTCTCCACCACCACCCCGGTCTTCAAACGCAACCAGTTCGGCGCGCAGCTCGGCGGCCCGATTCGCAAGAACAAAACCTTCTTCTTCGGCGCGTGGCAAGGCACGCACGAGCGAGGTACGCCCACCACGAGTACCGCCACCGTCCCGTCGGCCGCCATGCGGACGGGGGATTTCTCGCAACTGCTGCCGGCCAAGCAGCTCATCGACCCGCTGTCCAAGGCCCCGTTTCCAGGAAATCTTCTTCCCGCCTCGAGGCTCGCCAAACCGGCCGTGAACTTTCTGAATAAGTTCGTCCCACTTCCCAACCTCGGCAATAACTTCGTTACGCCGCTACCCTCGCCCAAGGACGGGAACCAGTATCTGACCCGCATCGATCACGAGATTGGTCAGAAGGACAGGCTCTACGGGCGCTACATCTACAACAACGATTATCTGTTCAGCCCGGCGGGCAACCTGGCGAACTGGGGGATTGACCAGACCTTCCACAGGCAGGGAGTGGTGGCCAGCGAGACACACCTGTTCAGCCCTTCGCTGGTCAACAGCTTCCTGTTCGCATTCAATCGCGTCTACTCTTACATCGTGCAGACGCCGGATTTCCAGTGGGCCGACCTCGGCGCCAACATCCCGAACGCCAATCCGGTCACCCACAGCTGGCAGAGCCTCACCATCAGCGGCTACTTCACCGCCACGACCGGCACCTTCTGGGATCTCGCCCGGAAAACCTATAACGTGAGCGACTCTCTGAGTTGGACCCGCGGCCGCCACTCGGTGAAGTTCGGGGCGCAGATTTCGCGGTACCACGTCGACCAAGTAAATGAATTCTTCTCGCGATTCGGCGGGGTGTTCAACGGCTTCGCCACCGGCGACGCCGCCGCCGACTTCATGCTCGGCAATATGAACAACCTGCGCATGGTCGGAGTGCTCAGCAACAACCTCGACCAGACGAACTGGCAGTTCTTCGGTTCCGACGAAATCAAAGTCACGCCGCGGTTGACCGTTACGTTGGGCATGCGCTGGCAGCCGGACCTGCACTTCACCGAAGCCAGCGGAAAAGAGAGTTCCTTCCGCCCCGGCCTGCAATCCGCCGTCTTTCCGAACGCGCCGCTGGGACTGCTGTTCAAGGGCGATTCCCAACTTCCGTCGAACGTCCTCAACCCCAATTGGCATAACGTCGCGCCGCGCATCAGTTTCGCCTACGATCTGTTCGGCACCGGCAAGACGGCGGTGCGAGGCGGGTACGGCATTTTCTACGACGATTTCGCGTCCATCCGCTTGAATCGCTTCCCGCTCATTCAACCGTACGTCCTCGACACCACCGTCTTTGACGTCCCTTTGGCGGACCCGTACCAGGGCAAGGGCCCGTACCCGTTCAGTCCGCCGACGACGGCCGAACAGAAGAAGGCTTACCAGTTCGTCCGTCCGGCCGCGACTACGTCGTTCAACGCCGATTTCCGGACCCCCTACGCCCAGCAGTGGAATTTCAATATCCAGCAACAGTTGCCTTTCGAAACCGTCCTCACTCTGGCGTATGTAGGTTCCAAGAGCTCGCGGCTGTTCGGCTCGCACAACCTCAACCCCGCCGTCTATCGACCGGGCGCGACTGCGGGCGACACGCAGGCCCGCCGCATCTATCAGGACTTCGGCACCATCGAAGATGAGTCCACCGTTGGTTACTCCCAGTACCATTCCCTGCAGATTACCGCCAACAAGCGGTTCTCGCGCGGTTTCACGCTGCTGGCGGCATACACGTTCTCCAGGGACGTCGGGCAGACTTCATCGCAGGGCGAAGGCTCACTGGGCACGCGCGACCCGAACAACTGGAATCTCGACAAAGGGCCGATGCCCACGGACCGCACCCACATCCTGGCCCTCTCCTCGGTCTGGATGATACCGTCCCCGCGCAGCAACAAGGCTCTCGTCGCGGCCCTCGGCGGCTGGCAACTAACCGGAATTCTCACCGCGAACAGCGGCGCGCCGCTGACCGTGCGCACGGGCGTGGACCGTTCGCTCAACGGCCAGGGTCTCGATACGGCGGATGTGGTCGGCGACTGGCACATCAATCAGAGCCGGCCGCGCGGCCAGGAAATCCTCAAGTGGTTCAACACTTCCGCGTTCGCCCTCAATCCGATCGGCACGGTGGGCAACGCCGGAATCAACATCGTGCGCGGTCCGGCGCTGTCGAATCTGGACCTCGCCATGTTCAAGAATTTCCAGATCAAGGAGCGGTTCAAGCTGCAGTTCCGCGCCGAGTTCTTCAATACGCTGAATCATACCGTGCTGGGCAATCCCAACACGACGTTTACCAACGGCAACTTCGGAAAGATCCTCGGGACCCAGACGGCGCCGCGAGTGGGCGAAATGGGCCTGAAATTGTTGTTCTGATCCATTCGCGCCACGCAGCCGCTCGACGAGGTGTGAGCTTAGCGTCGGTCTTCCCGCTCGCCGTTATATTCACCAGCGCCCCGCCCAGTTGACCGAAAGTGGGGTTAGCTTCCCCTAGCCCGCCGACCCGCTCACCGGGCGGTCAATGTACGACAATCGCCGTTTTTCTGCCCCAGTGAATGAGAGCAGCCGCCCCAGACCGATGAGTAAACGCTTCGCGACGAATCGCGACTAGTTGGGGGTAATCAGCGGAGTAGCCGACCGGAACATGATTTGCGGATGCCCGACGTCGTGCCCTCGATCCTACTCGCTGCGCAGCACGCGCACAGGATCTACCGTCGCGGCGCGGCGAGCGGGAAGGAAGTTAGCCAGCAATCCGACGACGATCACACCGGCCACAACGGAAGCGTAGATTACGGGATCTCGGGAACTGACTCCGAAC
>WNFJ01068090.1_pt1 | contig 17469 bp, 17 predicted proteins | sample 5400461 | NCBI WGS metagenome assembly WNFJ01 (sample SAMN13153349, study PRJNA577476) | soil metagenome | isolation source: 115 cm saprolite on Douglas fir-dominated hillslope | place: USA:California | collected 2013-09-17 | reverse complement strand
CGCCTCATCAGAGCCTCACAAATCGGCGCACGCCGATGTAGCTCCCGACGGCACCCATGAGCGCGCCGCCCAGCAGCAGGTCGCGGGCGAGGCTCGCGATGAACGAAGGATCGTACGAGAGCGGGATGAACGCGATGTCGTTGCGGAACTGCTCCACCGCCGGCGGATAGGCGATGACGAGCAAAGTCAGCGCGATCGACGCGGCGATGAGCCCGGTCATCACACCTTCGATCACGAACGGCCCGCGCACGAACCATTCAGTGGCCCCGACCAGTTTCATGACCTCGATCTCCTTGCGGCGGTGATATACGGCCGTGCGGATGGTGTTCATCACGATGACGACTGAGACGACCACCAAGATCACCAGCAATCCGGCGCCGGCGTAGCCGAGCCACTGCGAGAGCTGGAGCATTCGCTTCACGAAATCGCCCTGGTAGTTGGTCGGGTTGGTCGGATCCACGCCCGACCACTGGCGCGCGAGCGTGTCGATCGACGCCACGTCCGACAGGTTGCGCACGCGAACCTCGAGCTTGGCGTCGAGCGGATTGCCGTCCAGCTGCTGCGCCAGCACAGCGTTGTTGGGATCGGCGGTGAAGTTGGCAAGAGCCTGGTCCTTGGTGATGAACTTCACGCTCGCCACGCGCGGATCGTTGCTGAGCTGCTGCTGAAAGTCGTACACGCTCGCCAGCGGCGTGTCGTCGGCGACGTTGATGGAGATCACGCTCACCTTGTCGCGGAATCCATCGAGCACCTGCGAAAACGCGTGGCCGACGAGAAGATTGACGCCGCCGAGAATCAGGATGAGCGTGATCGACAGAACCGCGGCCATGCTGACCGCGAGATTCCGCCAGAAGCTCTGCCAGGCGCTATTGAGCGCGAATCTGAGATTTCGAAACATCGTCATGGTATCGGCCAGAACGGTCATCTCGGGCAATCTGCCCGGCATCGATCGCAACCACGCGCCGGCGGAGTAGATCGACGATCTCACGGTTGTGAGTCGCCATCACCACCGTGGCGCCCCGCGCGTTGATGCGAAGAAACAGCTGCATGATCTCCCAAGCCGTCGCGGGATCGAGGTTGCCCGTCGGTTCGTCGGCGATGATCATGCTCGGCGCATGCACTAGCGCACGCGCGATGGCGACGCGCTGCTGCTCGCCGCCAGAGAGGTTGGACGGGTATGTCTGCTCCTTCTCCGCCAGGCCCACTGTGTCCAGCGCCTCCGCGGCTCGCGAGTGGACGAGACGGTCGGGCTCGCCGAGCACACGCAGCGCGAAGGCCACGTTCTCGTACACGGTGAGGTTCTGAAGCAGCTTGAAGTCCTGGAAGACCAGGCCGATCTTCCGCCGGTAGAAGGGCAGCTTGCGCCGCTTCATGCGGCCCAGCTCCACGCCGTCGACGAAGATCTTGCCTTTGGACGGCTTCTCCTCCCTGATGAGGAGCCGCACCAGGGTCGACTTGCCGGCGCCCGACGGGCCGACCAGGAACAGGAAGTCGCCCTCGGGGACGACGAGATTGATATCCCGCAGCGCCTCGGTTCCAGTCGGGTAGGTCTTCCAGACATGCTGGAAGCTGATAACCGGCCGGCTGTCGAAATCCGGTGTTAGAACCATGTGCTAGATCATTTGCTTTGACGTCTTGCGCCGGCAGGCGCCCGTGGCCAGGTCGCGGGCAGTATAGCTCATGCCCCCCGATGCTCCAAATGCCACGCGTCGAGTTCAAACACCCATGTAACGGGGGCGTCCGGGTTTGCTTGCGCGCGGGCTCGGAGGCCCTCCAGGTCCTAGCCGGGAGAGCCGTTGCTCGAGCTCAGCCGCCAGCGCAGCCAGGCCTCGATAAACGGGTCGAGGTCGCCGTCGAGGACGGCCTGCGCATTGCCGACCTCGAGCCCAGTGCGCACGTCCTTCACGAGCGTGTAGGGCTGGAGCACGTAGTTGCGGATCTGAGACCCGAACTCGGCCGGCATGACCTGGCCGCGAATCTGCTCGAACTGGGCCGCGGCCTCCTGCTGCTGGCGTTGGAAGAGGCGCGCCTTGAGCACCTTCATGGCCATCTCACGATTCTTCATCTGCGAGCGCTCGTTCTGGCAGGTCACCACGATGCCGGTCGGCAAATGCGTGATCCGTATGGCCGAGTCGGTCTTGTTGACGTGCTGGCCGCCCGCGCCGGTGGCGCGATACCTGTCGATGCGAAGGTCCTGGGGGTTGATCACGACCGCGGCCTCATCCGTGCTCTCCAGCTCGGGCATCACCTCGACCAGCGCGAACGAAGTGTGACGCCGGTGGTTCTGGTCGAACGGCGAGATGCGCACCAGGCGGTGCACGCCATGCTCGGAGCGCAGCAGCCCATACGCGCGCGGGCCTCGCGCGATGAACGTGACGCTCTTCAGCCCCGCCTCTTCACCTGGTGACTGATCGACGACCTCGACCTCGAAGCGGTGGCGCTCGGCCCATTTCAAGTACATGCGCATGAGCATCTCGACCCAGTCCTGCGCCTCCACCCCACCCTGGCCGACCGAGATGGTCACCACCGCGTTGTGATTCGCGTACTGGTCGGTGAAGAGAAGGTCCAGCTCGCGCGAACGCAGCTCGGCCGCCAGCTTCGACTCCTCCTCGGACACCTGCCGCGCCAGCTCGGGATCGCCCGAGGCAAGCTGGTCGAGCTCGATCAAGTCAAGTGCGCGCTTCTCGAGCAGGTCCCACGTCCTCACCAGCTCACGGTTCTCAGACGCTTCGCGCGCCAGCCCCCCGGCGGTGCGGGGGTCGTCCCAGACGCCTGGCTGCGTCAGGAGCCGGTCGAGCTCCTCCGCGCGAGCCAGTTTCGCGGGCAGGTCAAAGATGCTCCTTGAGCTGAAGTATCCGGTCCAACAGTTCTTTCGGGCTCAGCTGAACGTCCATCTACCTGCCGTGACACCTCTTGTATTTCTTACCCGATCCGCACCAGCACGGATCGTTGCGCCCCAGCTTAACGGCAGTCGCGCTGCCCGCACTCGCCGCGGCTGCGGCCGGCGCCATGCGCCGCTGCTTCTTCGGGGCGCCGTTGCGCCCTGCGCCTGCAACGCCGTCGGGATCGCCCGGGCCGATCTCCAGCACTTCGCGCACGACTGGTGGAGGAGGCTTCGGCGGCGCGTTTTGTGTGAGATGCACGCGAAAGATGCCCGCCACGATCGAGCCCTGGATGCGGTCGCGCAGCTCGTTGAACATGTCGAGGGCCTCGTTCTTGTACTCGACCAGCGGATCGCGCTGCCCGTAGGCGCGTAGCCCCACACCCTCGCGGAAGTGGTCCATCTGGGTGAGGTACTCCATCCACTGCCAGTCGACGACCTGGAGCATCACATCCTTCTCGACCAGAGGCATCAGCTCGGGGCCGATCTCCTCGACCTTGGCATCGTAGGCGTCGGCGGCCGCAGCGTTCAGGTGCTCGGCCAGCGCCTCGCGCCCCTTCTCCAGCACCTCGTCGGGAATCTGCGAGCCGGGCGCGATGGGCAGATACGCGGACAGGTACTTGAGGAGACCCTCCATGTCCCAGTTCTCGGGGTGGCGGCTCTCGCAGTGCACCTCGATGCCCTTGGCGACGATCTCCTTCACGTACTCGAGGATGTTGGTGCGGGCGTCGGCGCCCTCGAGCACCTTGCGCCGCTCCTCGTACATGATCTGGCGCTGCTTGTTCATCACGTCGTCGTATTCGACCACGTGCTTGCGGGCATCGAAGTGCATGCCCTCGACCTTCTTCTGGGCGCCGGCGATCGACCGCGCCACCCACGGATGCTCGATGGGTTCGACCTCGAGGCTGTCCATGAGCCGGCCGATGCGGTCGGCGGCGGGTCCGAAGATCTTCATCAAATCGTCTTCCAGCGAGATGAAGAACTTGCTCGAGCCGGGGTCGCCCTGGCGGCCCGCGCGGCCGCGCAGCTGGTTGTCGATGCGGCGGCTCTCGTGCCGTTCGGTCCCGATGATGTGCAGCCCGCCCACGTCCGTCACGCCCGGCCCGAGCACGATGTCGGTGCCGCGGCCGGCCATGTTGGTCGCGATGGTCACGGCGGCAGGCTGGCCCGCCTCGGCGATGATCCCCGCCTCGCGCTCGTGCTGCTTTGCGTTCAGCACGTTGTGCTTCACTCCGCGTCTCTCGAGCATCCGCGCGAGACGTTCCGACTTCTCCACCGAAACGGTGCCGACCAGCACCGGCCGCTTCTGCCCATTCATGTCGACGATCCCATCGATGCCCGCCTCGAATTTCGACTTCTCGGTCTTGTAGATCACGTCGGGGCTGTCGACTCGGACCATGTCGCGGTGAGTCGGGATGGGGACCACATCGAGCTTGTAGATCTTGTGGAACTCCTCGGCCTCGGTCATCGCCGTGCCGGTCATGCCGGCCAGCTTCTCGTACTGCCGGAAGTAGTTCTGGACGGTGATGGTGGCGATGGTCTTCTGCTCCTGCTGGACCTTCACGCCTTCCTTGGCCTCAACCGCCTGGTGCAGGCCGTCGGACCATCGCCGCCCGGGCATCGTGCGGCCGGTGAACTCGTCGACGATGATCACCTCGCCATCCTTGACGAGGTAGTCACGATCCCTGAGGAACAAGGTCTTGGCCTTCAGGGCCTGGTTGATCTGGTGGGCCTCGATCACGTTCTCGAGGTCGTAGATGTTGCGGATGCCCGTCCAGCGCTCCATCTTGGCGATGCCTTGCTCGGTGAGTGATGCGGACTTGTGCTTGAGGTCGACCTCGTAGTCGTCGCCTTCGGCCAGCCGGCCCGCCCATCGCGCGTACTCGTAGTACTTCTCGGTCGACTCCTCCGATTGCCCGGAGATGATATGAGGCGTTCGCGCCTCGTCGATGAGAATTGAGTCGACCTCGTCGACGATCGCGTAGTGCAGCTTGCGCTGGCTGCACTGCGCGAGGTCGCGCGCCATGTTGTCGCGCAGGTAGTCGAACGCCAGCTCGGAGTTGGTGGCGTATGTGATGTCGGCCTCGTAGGAGTCTTTCTTGGTGGCGGGGCGCAGGTGCTGCAGCCGGCTGTCGGGATGCGTCTCGTCGACGAACTCGGGGTCGTAGACGAACGTGCCCGCCGTACCGACGTTGACGCCGACGCTCATGCCCAGCAGGTGGTAGATGGGCGCCATCCAGCCCGCGTCCCGGCGGGCCAGGTAGTCGTTGACGGTGACCAGGTGCACGCCTCTTCCGGCCAGCGCGTTCAAGTACAGCGCCAGGCTCGCCACCAGCGTCTTGCCTTCTCCGGTCTTCATCTCGGCAATCTTGCCCTGGTGAAGCACGATGCCTCCCACGAGCTGGACGTCGAAGTGCCTCATGCCGATCGTGCGCCGAGCGGCCTCGCGGCACAGTGCAAACGCCTCGATCAGGAGCTCGTCGGGGTCCTCGCCGTCGCGAGCGCGCTGCCTGAGCTCTACAGACCGGGTCTGGAGCCCGAAGTCGTCCAGGGCCTGCAGCTCGGGTTCTAGCTCGTTGACGGCGGAGGCCACCGCGAGGTGGCGCTTGACCTCCCGCTCGTTCGGGTCCAGGAGCTTGGTGAGATTCAGCATGGGCTAGTTCTAGTTCTAGGGTACCCGGAGCGGAGTTGGGTTAATCGGAACACCCCCACCCGGCGCCGCATGCAGCGGCGCCGACCTCCCCACTGCGTGGGGAGGCGACAGAACCCTACGGCACGACGGGCTCGATGATTGCCACCGAGCCGTCCGCGCGCCGGAACGCGATCTGGATGCCGCCGGAAAACTCGTCCAGGAAGATGTGGAACGTCTGGCCGTCGGATTCGAGCTCGGCGATGGCCTGCTCGATCGATTCCGGCATCAGCTTCATCCGGATCCTCTCCGGCTCCCCCCTGCGAGGCGCGGGCGCCTCGTCCTGCGTGGGGACCCGCACCGGCGACACCGCCAGGTGCCGGTGTGTCCTCCGCTCCTTGAGCTTGACCACCTGCCTGTCGATCTTGTCGAGGGCGAGATCGAGGGCTGCCTGAGCGTCCACGCCGCGTTCATGCGCCGACAGCACGGGCGTACGGCGGCCGTTCACGTGGACGTTGATGCGGCACACGATGGTCGCGAGCCCGAAGCGCTTGTGCTCTTCAGAGAAGTCCACTTCGGCATCGGCGACTTTGCCGAAGTGGCGCTCGAGGCGGGCCAGCTTGCGCTCGGCGTACTGCCTGAGCTCAGGCTTGAGGCCATCCGTGCGGTCGTTGAGAACGACCTTCACGGCCTGAGTATAAACCCGCCTCGCGGGGGGACTATCGCGCGGAGGGCTTGTACCCGGGCGGGGGCGGGAAGAGCGTCAAGATCTCCTTCGGGAGCGGGATGCCCTGGGTGAAGATGCGGTCCAGAATCTTCGGCCGCAGGCCGGTCGGCTTGAACTCCGCGATGACCTTGCCATCGGGCGTGGCGCCTTTCTGCTCGAGGATGAAGATGTCCTGCATCGTGATGATGTCCTGCTCCATGCCCACGACCTCGGTGATGTTGGTCACCTTGCGAGAGCCGTCGCGAAGGCGGTTGAGCTGGATGATCAGGTTGATCGCGGAGCCGGTCTGCTGGCGGATGGCGCGCACCGGCAGGTCGACGCCGGCCATCAGCACCAGGGTCTCGAGGCGAGCGAGCGCGTCTCGTGGTGTGTTGGCGTGAAGCGTCGTCATCGACCCGTCGTGGCCGGTGTTCATGGCCTGGAGCATGTCAAGAGCCTCACCACCGCGGCACTCGCCGACCACGATTCTCTCCGGGCGCATGCGCAGCGAGTTGATGACGAGCCGCTGGATCGTGATCTCGCCCTCGCCGTTGATGTCCTTCGGGCGCGTCTCCAGCCGGCAGACATGCTCCTGGTGGAGCTGAAGCTCGGCCGCGTCCTCGATGGTGACGATGCGGTCCTCGACCGGGATGAAGCCTGACAGCACGTTGAGGAAGGTCGTTTTCCCGGTGCCAGTGCCGCCGGAGATGATGATGTTGGCCTTGGCGAGCACTGCCGCCTTCATGAAACCGAAGCCGGCCTCGTTGCAGCTGCCGAACCGGATGAGGTCGTCGACCTGATAAGGGTCGCGCGAGAACTTTCGCACGGTGAGCAGCGGCCCGTTGAGCGCCAGCGGCCGGATGACCGCGTTGACGCGGGAGCCGTCGGCGAGACGGGCATCGCACAGTGGCGAACGCTCGTCGATGCGGCGGCCGACGGTGCGGACGATGAACTGGATGACGTTGAGCAGCTGGTCTTCGTCCACGAACTTGATGTTGGTGAGTACGACCTTGCCGGCCATCTCGACGTAGACGTGGTCGCTGCCGTTGACCATGATCTCTGTCACACGGTCGTCGCGAATCAGGGGCTCGATCGGCCCAAGCTGCTGGTAGTACTCATCGATATTGATTCCTGGGATCCGAACTGCCATTCGTCAGCCTCCCGCTGTGATACCGGACGCCGACCAACTATACGGCTCGGGCCCCCGACCTTCATACGGTTACGCGGGCCACGGCCGCCCCGATCACCGGGCCAGATCCGGCGGCTCTGAGCGCCGCCGCACAGGCTTCCAGCGTCGCGCCGGTGGTGGCGACGTCGTCGACAATGAGGACAGATCTGCCCGCCAGGTGGGGCCCAGCCCAGGCGAAGGCGCCGCGCACGTTGTTCTGGCGCCACAGGCGGTCGTGGCCCACCTGGGGAGGGGTGGCGCGCGTGCGGACGAGCCGGCCTGGCGCCGGTTCCAGGGCGAGGCGCGCTTTCAGCTCGAGCGCCAGCAGCTCCGACTGGTTGAATCCGCGCGCCCGCAAGCGTTCGCGGTGAAGGGGGACGGCGAGGACCCACGCCGCCGCCAGGCCTTCCACCACAAGGCGTTCAGCGAGCAGCAATGCCAGGGGTTCCGCGAGCCGCCGCCAGCCCTGGTACTTGAATCTCTGAATGGCCAGCTCGATAGGACCGTCGTATACCACCGCCGCGCGCAGCCTCGCCAGCGAGCGCAGGCGGAGACGGCAGCCGCAGTCGGGCCGAGGAGTCTCGACCTCCGCCCCACAGCGGCGGCACAAAGGCTCACGCAGCCGCCTGATCCGGCTGCGACAGCCGTCGCACAGCCACGTCCCGACGCGTCGGCAGCCACCGCATCGAGGTGGCAGGACGAGGTCGATGAGGCCCGCGAACACGACACGAGGCTACGGCCGCGCGTCAAGGGGGTCTTTACAACGGTGTTTACCCGATGTGGATCTCGTCGCCGCGCTGGAGATCGAGCGCAGCAGTCGATCCGGCCGGCAGCTCGAGCACGCTGCGAGCGCCCCATACGAACCACACCACACCCCACCAGGCGGGGAGGTTTCGATAGACCTTCCTCACGCGCTCCTTGCTGTCGAGGAACACCGCGTCGATCGCAAATCTCATGAACAGCATGTGGATGCTGCCGCCCTCGCAGGGGTTGATCCACATGCCGCGGCCGGGTGCGAGCGTGCGGCGAAACATCAGCCCCACGCCTCGTCCGATGAACGTGCGCGGCACGTCCAGGTCCTCCGCCAGCAACTTGCCGGTGCGAGCGTGGAGCGCTTTCGGGCCTGCCATTTCGAGCGCGTAGCCTAACCGGAGCAATGGAGTTCGACAGCGATGGATTGCGTCTGCATTACGAGGTCCACGGGCCAGAGTCCGGGCGCGCGGTGGTGCTGGTGCACGGTTTCGCGTCTGATTACCAGCTGAACTGGGTGGGCACGCGATGGCAGGAAACGCTGGTGCGCGCCGGGTATCGCGTCATCGGCCTCGACTGCCGCGGCCATGGCCTTAGCTCCAAACCGCATGATCGCGCCGCCTACGTGATTCCCGCGATGGCCGGCGACGTGCGCCGCCTGCTGGACGAGCTGAGCATCGCGCGCGCCGACTACATCGGCTACTCGATGGGCGCGCGCATAGGGCTGCAGGCGGTGCTCGATTTCCCGGACCGGCTGCACCGCGCAGTGCTGGGCGGCATGGGTGTGAGCGGGGCCGCCGAGGATGCGGCGCCGATTGTGCGGGCCCTTCGTGGTGGCAAGCCCGAGACGGTAGCCGCGCTCTCGTTCCAGCGTTTCGCGTCTGGGCGACCGACCAACGACCTGGAGGCGCTGGCTGCGTGTATGGAGGGGCTGGCGCAGAGCTCGGCTCTGGACTGGGATCGGCTGGCCGGCGTCAGCACTCCCATCCTGCTCGTCGTGGGAGACGAGGATGCGATCGCTCACGAACCGGAGCGCCTGGCGCAGAAAATTCCATACGCGAGGCTGCTCTCGATTGCCGGCCGCGACCACATGGGCACGGTGCCCGCCCGCCAGTTCAAGGACGCGGCGCTGGAGTTCCTCGGCGAAATCTGAGGTTGGAACCCCGGTTGGTGCGACGCGCTCAGCCCGAGCGGCGCTGGAAGCGGACGCGGCGCTTGGTGCGCTGCACGGCCGCGCCAGTCGGCACGATCGAGATCGTCCCGTCCGCCTCGAGCACGGCGATCTGGACGTCCTTCATGTCCGTGATGCCGTGCTCCCGCATCGACATCGCCACCTCATCCTGGTCGGCCCCCTCACGCTTCATCACCTCTGGGAGGTATTTACCGTCCATGACGACCACCGCAGGGTGCCGCGAGAACAGGCGGTGGAACCGCGGCAGGGTGTCGAGCTTGCCGACGACGAAGTTGGTCGCGACCAGGGCGGTGATCAGCACGATGCCCCCGACGACCGAGGTGTCGGGCCCGGTGATGGCCGGCTGCAGCGCGTTCGCCACCAGCAGGATGAACACGAGGTCGTACAGCGTGAACTGGCCGACTTCGCGCTTGCCGAAAATCCTCAATGCCACCAGCAGGGCCACGTAGATGACCACCGCACGAATGACCAGCTCCCACGGCGGGACCGTGAACTGCAGCGCCGCGGGCGTGGGTAGTTGCTCCTTTACTTCTTCGGCGCGAGGAGGATCAGAGCAGCGGGTCCCAGCAGGACGATCCAGAGCGTCGGGAAGATGCAGCCAACCATGGGCAGCATCATCTTCAGGGTGGCCTGCGCAGCTTTCTCCTGAGCCCGCTGCCGCCGCTTGCGGCGCATCTCGTCAGCCTGGATGCGCAGGATCTTGCCGATGCCGGTGCCGAACTGCTCCGACTGGATGACCGCCTGGATGAAGTTGTGCAGGTCCTCGACGCCGCTGCTCCGACCCATCTCATCCATGGCTTCCAGCCGAGGCCGGCCGAGGCTGACCTCGCGCAGCACCTTGGCGAACTGTTCTGAGAGCGCGTTCTTGTACTTGTCCGTCACGCGAGCGAGGGCCGCATCGAAGCCGAGGCCGGCGTCGACTGCGATCACGAGCAGGTCCATGGCGTCGGGCAGGCCCTTCTGGATCTCTGCCCGACGAGCGTCCACCTTCTGCTTCAGCCACATCACCGGCGCGTAGTAGCCGAGAATCGCGCCGACAGCGAGGGAGATCACCAGGTAGAGGGTGTTGCCGAACAAGAAGCCGAGCAGCAGTCCCAGGGCCGCAAAGATTGCCGCGGCGACCAGCCTTACGGCGCCGAAGTCTTCCGGCGTCAGGTTGCCGGGGCGGCCCGCGAGCTCGAGCTTATTCATGAGGTCTTGGCGCGCCTTCGCGGGAGTGGAGCGAGACAGCAAGGTGCCCAGCTTCTCGATGGACGGGCGCAAGAAGCGCTCGCTGAAGGGTCGCTGGAGCTCGACCTCCTCCAACGTCAGCGGCTTCTCGCCGCCGTACACCTGGAGGCGCTGCTGGACCAGCTGGGTCGTGTTCACCTGAGATGGGGTGCGCGCGAGGCCCAGGAAGATGATGAAGATGCCGAGACCGACTGCCAGCGCAAGGATGGGGACCATCAGCTCATACCTCTATCGCGACCACGCGACGGATGATCAGGTTGCCGACGAAGATCATGAAGGCGCCGATCGCGATCAGTATCCAGCCGATGAAGTTCTCGAACATGGGCCGGAAGTAGGTCGGCGTCACGAAGTACATGAAAGTCGCGAGCACGATCGGCAGGAAGGTGATCAGCGTGCCGGACGCGCGGGCCTGCGCGGTGAGCGTCGAGATCTCGCCCTTGATCCGGACGCGTTCTCGGATCGTGTACGCGATGTTGTCGAGGATCTCGGCCAGGTTGCCGCCTACAGTGCGGTGGATCGAGTAGGCCGTCGCCACCAGGTCGAAGTCGGGGCTGGCGATGCGCTTCGTGATGTTCTGCAGCGCCTCGTCCGGCGAGCCGCCGAGGTTCATCTCGCGCACCGCGCGGGCGAATTCGTCAGCAATCGGCGGCACCGCGTTCTTGGCCACGGTGTCGATCGCCTGGGCGAACGAGTAGCCGGCCTTCAGGGCGTTCGACAGCAGTGTCAGGGTGTCGCCGAGCTGGTTGTTGAAGGCGCGCAGGCGCCGGTTGATCCGATATTTGACATAGATGCCCGGCGCCAGGTACCCGGCGATTCCGAGCACGACGATCTGGATGATTCCACCCGGGAACCCGAACCGGACGAGCCCGATGAACATGAAGAGCGCCGTCGCGCCCAGCTGGATCATGAAGTACTCGGATGTTCGGAGCTTCAGGTCGGCCCTGTTCAACTGCTCGGCAACCGACGGCTTGCCTTTCTTGGCGTCACCGCGGCCCACGCGCTCTGCGGCCGGCGAGAAGAGGCGGTTCATCGTCTCGCGCAAGCCGCTCGCGGGCGGCAGCTGCTGCGCGCCGGCGGTCGTGACCCCATAAGCGGCCAGGCGCGCCTGGAAGTCCTCGGCGCCGCCCGCGGACCGTCGTGCCTGGTTCAGGCCGACGAAGAGCAGGAAGATGCCGGCGAATGCGAACAGGCCGAGAATCGCGCCGATTGGCATGTGGACCTCCTAGTGGTTAGTACAGCTTATCCGGCGGGGGCTGCGGCGTTGGCGTAAATAGCGATTCCGGGATGTCCTCGCCCTCGGACCTGAGGTGCTCCATGCGCAGGGGGAGCATCCCGGTCGCGGTGTGGTAGCCGACCGCCTTGCCCTCTGAGTTGACGCCGATCTGACGGAACAGGAACAGCTCCTGGAACTGGACCTCGCCGTCCCTGATGCCGGTGATCTCGGCAACGCTGACGATGCGGCGCACGCCGCCGCGCAACCGGGACTGCTGGACGATCAGGTGGATCGCGGCGCCGATGGTCTCGCGGATGGCGCGAGACGGGAGGTCCTGGCCGGCCTGCAGCACCAGCGTTTCCAGGCGGACGAGGCATTCGTGGGGGTTGTTGGCGTGCAGCGTCGACATCGAGCCATCGTGGCCGGTGTTCATGGCCTGGAGCATGTCCAGCGCCTCGCCGCCGCGGCACTCGCCGACGATGATTCGGTCGGGGCGCATACGGAGGCAGCTCTTGACCAGCTCGCGGATGGGCACGGCGCCCTTGCCCTCGACGTTGGGCGGCCGCGACTCGAGCTGGATCCAGTGCGGCTGCTGCAGCTGGAGCTCGGCGGCGTCCTCGCATGTGATCAGGCGCTCCGTCTCGGGGATGAAGGACGACAGGATGTTGAGCAGCGTGGTCTTGCCGGAGCCCGTGCCGCCGGAGACCAGGATGTTCAAGCGCGCGCGCACGCAGGAGCGTAGGAACGTCATCAGCTCGGGACTGGACGAGCGGAACCGGTTGACGACGTCGGCCGGGCCCCACTTCTCCTTGGCGAACTTGCGGATGGTGAGGCAGGGCCCCTTGAGCGCGATCGGAGGGATGACGACGTTGACACGGGAGCCGTCCTTCAGGCGCGCGTCACAGATCGGAGTCGACTCGTCGACGCGGCGGCCGACCAGGCTGACGATGCGGTCGATGACCTGCCGCATCTGCCTCTCGGATTCGAACGTCACGGCCGAGAGGGTGGGCTCGCCGCTCTTCTCGACGTAGATCTGCTTCGGGTGGTTGGCCATGATCTCGGTGATGCTCGGGTCGGCGAGCAGGGCTTCCAGGGGACCGAGGCCGAGAACGTCGTCAAGGACCGACTCGACCAGGCGCTCCTTGTCGGCCTTGGTCATCGTCATGGCCGTCGTGCGGAAGTACTCCTCGGCGAGCTCGACGATCTTTTCGCGGACGCCGGCCTTGTTGCTGGAGTCGATCTGGTCGGCGAACTTCTCGATGAGCTTGGCGTGGATCTGGACCTTCGCCGCGGTGAAGGCGGGCGACATCTCGCCCCCGGCGGCGATGGCGGCGCGCGCGGCCAGGCTCGAGGTTGGCGGAGCCGCGGTCTCCACCGGCGCCGCCGGCCGGGCGACCGGGATCGCGGTCGCCGCCGCGTAGGGCATGCCCGGGCCGGTCCCCGCCGGCCCGTTGGTCATCGGCGCGACGGGCATCGGCACCCCCGTCTGGTTCTGCTTGACACGGTCCAGCAGACCCACGTCAGCTATCTCTCATGAGGCGGCCGCACCGGGAAATTAAGCCAGCAGCGCTGAGAAGTGGTACCTGGCGTCGACCTGCTTATTGGTGACTCCTTGAGCCGCCAGGACGGTCGGGCATGTGGGGTCTGGCGCGCTCGGCGGCTGCTTCAGATAATCGGTGAAGGACTCGACCGCGTACTTCAAGGTCATGTTGGTGAGGAACCACGTGAAGTACTCGGCATCGCATTGGGTGAGCTCGATCGTGAGGCTGGAGGTGATGCCACTGGTCACGGCGGACGATCCGGGCGCCGCCGCCGCGCCGGTCGCCGGCTGGACGTTGGATGAAGCCGGGCCCAGGCCGATGATGCGGACGTTCGTGAACACCGTCTTGCTGACAGCGCCACTGATGGAGGCGCCGGTCTTGGGACTGAACAGGGTCAGGGCACCGGAGGCGATGACGGTCATGTAATCACCCAGCGTGATGTGCCCGGCGACGCCCTGCTGCTCCCCGGTGGGGATGGTGATGGCGACGTAGCCGCTGGCCAGGGGCAGATACGCAGGGGCTGTCCCCAGGGTGATCAAGCCGGCGTCCCGGGCCAGCATGTCGGATGTGATGAGCGCGCCCTTGCTGATCTGGATCTCCGAGATGAGGTCCTTGACGTCGCTCGTCTTCCCGTATGTGTTCGGAATGTTGCCCGAGATTTTCGTGGTCGCCAGGTCGGCGTCCGTGATCTGGTGCCTGATGGGGATGGTCTGCGCGGCGACGACGGCGACGATCTGGGAGGGGCCGCCAATGGCGCCGCCTCCACTACCGAAGTTGCCGAGGAGGAACACTCCGGCGCCGGCTAGTACGGCCAGTAGTAAACCGATGATGATTAGGAATCGACCACCGCCTGGTCGAGGTCTTGCTGCAGCTGGTGCGACGGCCAAAACTAAGTCACCTCCGAGATCACTGATCTATCGAAACGCCTGCATTGTAGCGAGGGGGACCGCGATCGTCCCCTTCATCGGACAACCTTCTCGCGAACGAAGAGAGCCCCTTGCGGGGCTCTCTTTTGAAGGTGCTACTACGTTTGGCTACCGTTAGCCGAGAGCGGTTCTGACGTTCGAGAACACGTTCTTGATCTGGTTGCCCATCGTAAGAAGGATGACGATGACCACGATTGAAACGAGCACGAGGATCAGGGCGTACTCAACCATGCCCTGGCCTTCCTGACGAGACGTAAGGCTGCGAAGCTTGAAGTAAAGGCTCAACATCTGCGAATTCACCTCCTTTTTCCGAAGTACCGTGTCAATTCGAACTGACGGGCCCCCGACCGGTTTCTTGCGCCCCCGGTCTCGGCCGCGGCGGTGATCCTACTCGGGCGCCCCAGGGAGGTCAATTCATTAGGCGAAAAATCGTTGCCGTGTGACTTTTCGGGGATTCCCGGCCGTACCGGCTGATACCTTTCGCCGGGAAATGCTGGCCACCGACGTGGATACCGCAGTGAACAAACGGGACGCCGGCTACTGGCGCGACCTGGTCTTCAGCCGTGTGGCTCCCGCCCTCTTCTTCAGCATCTTCCTCGCCCGGCAGCTCATCTTCGTGTGGAGCGGCCTGCAGACGCTGCGAAAGCCAGATGACTACCTCTTCCTCCTGCAGCAGTGCCTCGCCCTCGCCTACTTCACCCTCCTCGTCGTCCTCTACAGCGTCCGGCTGCCCAAGCGCGGCACCGATCGACGCCTTGGGGTTGTCTTCATCGCCTTCACCGGCACGTTCTCCGCCATCCTGGCGAGCTTCCTACCCGGCGGCGACCGGCGGGAGTGGCTGGTCCTGCCGGCCGACATCATCGCCACCATCGGCCTCGCCTACTCGGTCTGGGGCCTCGCCTACCTGCGCCGCTCGTTCTCGATCATCCCGGAGGCGCGCAGGCTCGTCACCGGTGGGCCCTACTCGCTGAGCCGGCACCCCGTCTACCTCGGCGAGGTGACCACCGCGATCGGGATCAACCTCGCCACCGCGGGCTGGCTTGGCGCCCTCGCGATCGTCTATTTCATCAGCTGCGAGCTCCTGCGCATCCGCTGGGAGGAGGGCGTGCTCGCGCGGACGTTTCCGGGCGATTACCCCGAATACGCGCGAAGGGTGCCGCGATACGTGCCCAACCCTCTCAAGGGCCGCACCTGACGCGGCTCGCAGACCGGCTGAGCGCGCGGATGCTGCTGCTGGGCAGCGTGATGATCGTCATCGTCGCCCTGTTCGTCGGAGCCGTCCAGGACCCCGACTTCTGGTGGCACATTCGGATCGGCCGCTGGATGGTTGAGAACGGCCGCCTGCCGTCCAATGACATCTTCACCTACACCGTCCCCGGCCACGTCTGGACCGACCACGAGTACCTGACCGAGGTCCTGATGTGGCTCATCTACTCCAGTACGGGGGCGGTGGGGATCAGCGTCTTCTTCGGCCTGATCACTTATGCCGGCTCCTACTTGATGTACCGGCAGGTGCGACGCCTGCCCTTCGTCGTCGTCGCGATGGGACTCGCGCTCGCGGCGATCGCAGGGGCTCCGATCTGGGGCCCGCGCGCGCAGATGATCACGTTCGCCCTCACCTGCCTCGAGCTGTTCTGGCTGCAGGGATACCTGAGCGGTCGCAGCCGCAACCTGCAGTTCTTTCCGCTGGTCATGGCGCTCTGGGCCAACCTGCACGGCGGCTGGGTGATCGGCTTCGTCTGGCTCGGCGTGGCGCTCGTGGCGGAGCTCGCCGGCTGGGCGTGGGAGCCGTCGAACCCCGCCCACCGCGCGCACGTGCGCTTCCTGGCCATTATCACCGCCGCCTCCGCAGTCGCCGTGCTGGCCACGCCTCACGGGTTCAGCCTTTACCAGTATCCGTTCCAGACGGTGGCCAGCATGGCCCAGGAGCGGCTCATCGTCGAATGGTTCTCGCCCGACTTCCACCAGGCGTATCTGCACCCGTTCGAAGCCATGATCCTGCTGCTGGTCGCCGGCTTCGCGCTGCGCCGGCCGACGCTGTACGACGTGCTCCTGACCCTGGTCGCGTTGGCGTTGGCGCTGCAGTCGGTGCGCAACATCGTGCTGTTCATCGCCGCCACCACCCCAGTGCTCGTCAACACCTACTCGGAGTACTGGAAGGAGATCTCGAAAGCGCGCGGCTGGAAGCTCACCCTGCCGTCGCAGCCGATCTTCGGCGCCATAACGGTCTTGGTGCTGCTGTTTGTCGCTTTCTTCACAGCCGCCCACGTCGCCGGCGAGACCGCCCCCAGCCGGCAGCAATCGCTCACCCAGTCCACGTACCCGGTGGGCGCCGCGGACTGGCTGGCCGCGCATCCCGACGTTGGCACGCGGATGTACAACCAGTACGGCTGGGGCGGGTACCTCGCCTACAGGTTCTATCCGCAGGAGAACCGACGGGTGTTCATCTTCGGCGAGGCAGCGCTCATGGGCGACAACCTCCTGAACAGATATGAGGATGTACAGACGCTGCGGCCCGATTGGAAGCAAATTCTCGATCAGTGCCAGGTCGACTACGTCGTTTACAACCGCGGCGAAGCGCTCGCCAATGTGCTGGCGGGCGATCCGGCGTGGCGTCTTGTCTATTCGGATGCGGTGGCCGTGATCTACGTCCGGGGACCGATCAACTGGCTGCTCGCTCCGAACTGTCAGTAGATCCGCCAGATCTTGAAGTTCGGCGAGTCGTAAGACGGCGGGCCTAAAGAGTCGGGCGGCGGCGCGGGCAGGTCGGAGGTCCAGATCACGTAGCGGACATGACTGTCCTCGATGAACCGTCCGATGTCCTGCTTCCCGGTCAGCACGGCAAGCGCGGTCTGCGTCTTCGTGTAGTAGTCGAACGTCTCGTCGTAATGGCCGACATAGACCGTGTCCGAGCTGTACGCCGGGACGTAGAGTCCGACCCCGGGCATCGAGAGCACGACCCCGCTCGGCTGATTGCCCAGCCAGACCAGCCCGTCGTACTCGGCCTGGCTGACCGTGTACTGAGGCTGCGACGCCACGGCGAGGGGGGCGAGAACCAGAAACGCGCTGCCGACCGTCGCGAATGCCACATAGGAGAACGGCACGAGAGCGCGGGCACGCACGGTGCGAAGCCTCGGCACGATCACCTCGTACATGCCACGGGCGGCCAGCACGCCGAGCGGCAGGTACAGGCCGTCGAGAAAGCGGCGTCGCAGGTCGCCGGCGGGGTTCGG
>WNFJ01046373.1_pt1 | contig 17473 bp, 16 predicted proteins | sample 5400461 | NCBI WGS metagenome assembly WNFJ01 (sample SAMN13153349, study PRJNA577476) | soil metagenome | isolation source: 115 cm saprolite on Douglas fir-dominated hillslope | place: USA:California | collected 2013-09-17 | reverse complement strand
ACCGCCCTCAGCCTCTTTCGGGCCAATCAACGGGCCATCGACCTGGTTCTGCTGGATTTGACCCTGCCGGGTATTTCCGGCAAGGACGTCTTGTCCGAACTCCGGCGGATTCAGCCCGATGTGAAGGTGATCCTCACCAGCGCCTATAGCCAGCAGATGGCGACTACCTCCCTTGGCGGACAGCAGCCCCAACTTTTTCTGCGCAAGCCGTACCGTTTTGGCGAACTGATGACGCTGCTTGAAGGTCTTTCCCGGCAGAACCAGACCGGGTCGATGGGTGAAACTGCCATGAACTTATGGCCCCCCAAGGCCCATTAGAGCCATCGTGCTTCTGTATGGGGGGGACTCATATGGAAGTCATCCAGTTCGAGAACTTCAAGCATATTATCGAAGACCTTCTGAGGGGACAGGAAGACCCACTCGGGCGTCGTGACGAGATCGCCGTCGAGAGCACACCCGATACACTCGATCAGGTTCAAAAGGCTGCCGACCGTGCTCTGGCCATCCGGCAGCTCGAGCTGGATTCCAACCGGCTGCGGGGCTTGCGGGACGCCCTGGCGCGTATCGAGGATGGCACCTACGGCACATGCCTGCGATGCGATGGCGAGATCAGCCTGAAGCGGCTAAAGGCCGTTCCCTGGGCGGCATACTGTCTCGCGTGCCAGGAAGCTGCCGACCACGAAGAGAGCGAGGCCGCGGAACGCGAGGAGCTTGCCGCAGGGATGATTGGAACGCACTAAATCGCTGAAAATTTAATAAATCCCGCTGGGCGGCGACTGGATCGGGGTGACACGTGAACTGACAGGGGAGTGGAATAGAGGACACCCATCCAGGGAGTGAGGCAGGAGCACGGAAAATGCGAAAATATCGGAGCAGAAGGGCAATAGCGGACGAGCTGGCGCGCACGGTCCAGGATCAGGCGGTCCCGGATCAAGCGGGCAACGGCGCGGCATCCGGACAATTCAGCAGGGAAGCCATCGAAAAGCTGGCATACCAGTACTGGTTGAACCGAGGGTGCCCGAGCGGATCGGCCGAAGAAGACTGGTACCAGGCCGAGCGGTCCCTGCTGGCAGCGGCGCAGACGGATCGCGTGAACGAGGTCCATACGTCCCTGGTAAGGGCGGTAATGAGAGCCGGCAGCTGACCGGCTCTCCGGCGGTTATCCCCAAGAATTGGCGCACACGCGGAGCGAAGCGATCAGAGCTATCGAACGGGGTCGAGACAGGCCGTTGCGTGAAATGCCGGGAGGTCCGGCACCTGCCTCAAATTCGTTAGGGGAGAAATTCAAGGTGAGAAGATGTCTCGTGGTTTTCTCCGCGGTCTTGATCTTTGCTCTGGTAGCGGCTGCCCAGGATGTGCCGAGAATCGAAACATTCCTGTATGACCCGCCTGCAGAACCTGCGCACGCAGGGCGATAACAGTCAGAACAATCTCCGATATACCGCTGGATTCAATTTTACTTTCGGAGCTCGTTAGACGCGTCTGAGGTTGGCGCCGTTTAAACACTCGCAATCAGGGAGTGATGATATGCGAAGAATCCGAAACGCGACCCTGGCTGTCGTCTGTTTCACCTCGCTGGCGACGGCTCAAAAGGTGGAGTATCAATACGACAAAGGGACAGCCTTCTCGAAACTCCGCACGTACGGCTGGGTCGCGATCGATGACGGCCCTGGGATCAACCGGATCACGGCCGTCAACATCATGAACCTGGTGAATTCACAGCTTGCGCAAAAGGGCCTGGTGGCGGCTAAGGACGGCCAGACGCCGGACCTCTATGTGGGTTTTCAAACCAGCCTGGGCCCGGACATTTCGACTGCCGGCACGGGCACGCTGGTAATCGATATATACAATCCCACCCAGCGGCAGCTGATTTGGCGTGGCACTGCCATCAACACGCTGAACCTGGGCAGCAATGCCGACAAGAACTACATCAACCTGCACCGGGCTGTTGAGAAACTGCTGAAGCCCTTTCCGCCGCCAGGGAAGAAGTAGAGACCTATCCCTGGCCTTGCGGCGCACTCTGCGCCGGCAGGGCCGGCAGGAGAATCCGAAAGCGCGCGCCCTTACCCGGCTGCGACTCAACGTCGATGTGGCCGCCGTGATGCCGGATGATTCCATATACCGTAGAGAGACCGAGGCCCGTTCCCTTCCCTTGTTCCTTTGTGGTGTAGAACGGCTCGAACAGGTGACTCCGGACATCCTCGGTGATCCCGATACCTGTGTCGGCGACTACTAACTCAACATATTTTCCGGGTGGGGCTCCCGATAAGTGCGCATCCCTGTCACTAAGCTCGCGGTTTGACGTAGTAATGATCAGGCTGCCGCCCTGCGGCATCGCATCGCGGGCATTCACGATCAGGTTGAGAAGTACCTGGCGGAGTTGTCCGGCGTCGGCGCGGACCAGGTCCGGCGACGGCTCCAGGCGGGTGATCAGACGGACATCATCCCCGATGAGGCGGCGCACCATTTCTTCGTCATCGGCGATCAGCGCTGTCAGATCGAGCAGTTCCGGCCGCGGAACCTCACGCCGGCTGAAGGCCAGAAGGCGGTGAGTGAGATCGGCCCCCTTCTCCGCCGCTTCGGAGATTGCGATAAGACCGGCATACGCGGGATCCGAAGGCTCCGTTTTCTCGAGAAGCACGCTGCTGTAGCCCGTGACGACGGCCAGCAGGTTGTTGAAATCGTGGGCGACGCCGCCGGCCAGTCTTCCAATACTCTCGAGCTGCTGCGCCTGCCGGAACTGCGCCTCCAGCATTTTGTATTCGCTGATATCCCGTCCCACGTTGGCCGACACAACGATTTTGCCGTCGGCATTGCGCAGGCTGGTGCTGTCCCAGGCGACCCACCATCGCGTCCCTTGCGGGCCCAGCAGGGTACTTTCATAATGCGTGGGGGCCTCCGACTGGAGTTTGGCGGATGCGAATGCTGTCCGCGCTTTGCCGCGGTCCTCCAGGGGCACCATCAGGTCGAACCAGTCTTTGCCGATGGCATCGTCCGGTGTCCAGCCGGTTAATCGGTATAGTTGCTTGTTGCAGTACGCGATGGTGCCATCTTCATTCAGCATCACCACCAGCAGGTTCAGCGTCTCCACCAGATCTGTCAGGCGCTGTTCGGAGGCATCCAACTCCCGCTCGATCGTCTTGAGATCCGTAATGTCGCGGTTGGTTCCCCAGGCGCGCACCAGCATGCCGTTTTCGACAATGCCCCACTGGCTGCGCAGCATATGGCGCCTGGTCCCGTCACGGGCTTCCGGCATGGTCTCCACAGTGCTGAAGTGATAGCCGGACCGAATGGCGTGGAGCGCGGCGTCGCGCACGCTCGCATTGGTGATGGGCGCCAGGTCGCTAATCCGCCAACCGGTCAACTGGGCGGCTTTCTCGAGCCCGAACAGCCGGGCCAGGGCATCGTTGCATTCCGCAAGATAGCCGTATTTATAAATCTGGTCGATTTGTTGCTCCTCCGGCAGTGCGATCGAGATGGGCTTTTCGAACTCGATGCGCCACATGGCGTCGGAGTTGAGCGAGACAAACGCCCGGTAGCGCTGTTCGCTCTCGCGTAGCCGCTCTTCGTCCTGCTTCCGCTCGAGTTCCGCGGCGGCTCGCGGCGCGAAGATATCCAATAACGATTTCGCGTCGCGGAGGCTCGCTACACTTTTCCGGTAGACTGCCATGAGCACTCCGGCGGGAGCGCCCTCGGAAGTGGTCAGCGGGACCCCGGCGAACGCCTCCGCGTACAAGCGTGCAAGCGCCTGGTCGGAAGGGAAGCGCCGCTGCGCGTCCGCGCGGCACAGAACCGGTTTGCCGAGGGCTATCTGCGCGGAGGCGCTGCCTGCCAGCGCGTATTCAACGCTGACGGATTCGTCGTCTGCGCAGGCTGCCAGGGTCTTGACGCGTTCCATCTGGCCGCCGACGAATTCTCCGACGTAGACGCAGTCGGCAGCCAGCGCAGTTGCGAGATGTTTCGCGATCGCGTGGAAAAAATCACTTCCGATGGTTGCCGAAACCCGGCGGGCGATCTGCAGAACGCTCCGTTTGTTGTGGCTGATGTCAATCCGCCCGCTAGCCATTGCCGGCCTTTTCACCTGCCGGTGAAAACTGGAGGGCTGCTGTCCGCAGCCCCGTGACGGAGGATGCCGCGTGTTCCACGAATTAGCTGGCGCGGGTGTAGGCCGCCTGGTTGTACCTGGCAGTCTGGGTGAGCGTGCCGACGCCCTTCCGTCCGCAGTGCGTGGAAATGCGCGAACGCATCTCCATCCTTGCCCGTCTCAACCGGGACTTCGCCGCGGGAACCGAAAGACCCAGCTTGCCCGCGACGTCGAACATCGACAATTGATGCACGTCGCGAAGCAGCATCACATTCCGAAGCAGGGGCGGGATCCGGGAGATTTCCCTCCGCAGGAGTACTCCTACTTCGCTCAACCCGAGCTGGCCTTCTGGATCCGGACTCTGGCCGACCACCTCGAGGCGAACGTTGGATTCGGTGGGTTCGTCCAGGTACACGAAGCGCACATTTCGCTCATCGCGGATGCGCATCAGGCATTGGTTCTCCACGATGCGACTCAACCATGCGCCGAAAGTACCTTCCCCGCGGTACTGTTCCAGGCGCTGGAAGGCTTTCCAGAATGCGTTCTGACACTCATCCTCGGCGTCACTGCGGTCGCGGATCATCAGGCGGGCCCTCTTCAGACAGGCGCTGCGATGGCGCTGGATCAATTCGCCGAAAGCCAGGGTGTCCCCCTTCCGGGAGCGTTCGACCAAAACCTCGTCACTGGCAACGCAATCCACGTCTGCCTCTCCGGAAGGCGATTGCGTCGCGGTCTCAGGAGCAAACGCGCACCCGTTGATGGAGGCTGGTATGAATTCCTGAATTGGTAAGTACTGGTTTGATGGCGAGCACATGCACAAAGGAAACGCACGCTGGGGACCAAGCCTCCGTTTAACCCCTCTTACTCCTGGAATCAGTGATTTGGCCGCAACAGCAACAGGAGTCCTAGAACGTTTAGTCCATTACTGAACGACGCGGTCAGGTTCAAGTGCACACTTTCGTGCGCTCGAAAAGGGAAGGGAGGTCAGATCTGTGACGGAACTTACTAAGGCGGGCTGTACCGACGCGAGGACCTAAGTCGCTCCCCGCGTCTTTGTCTTGGGTCTTCCTACATCGGCGCCCACATCGTACTTTTCCAGACGATAGGCGAGAGCCCTACGGCTCATGTTCAGGTACCGCGCGGCCCGGGTCTGATTGCCGGCTGATTTCTTCAAGGCTTGCAGGATCAGATCCTTCTCGAGAGCCTCGAGGCTGATTCCACCATCCGGCAAAGCCATGGGCATGGCTTCGCCCTGCGGCGGGACTGCGGACTGCAGGAAATCCGGGAGGTCCGCCGAGGTGATTTCGGAATCCCTGGTAAGCAGCACGAGACGTTCGACGGCATTTTCCAACTGCCGTACATTGCCGGGCCAGTCGTAGTTAGTGAAATGCGAGAGCAGATCCGGGGACATAACAAGCTCGGGCCGGCCATGCTTGACCCTGCTCTTTTCGAAGAAGTGCTGCACCAGAATCGGGACGTCGCCGGGACGCTCGCGAAGCGGCGGAAGATTGATCGGGACAACCAGCAGCCGGTAGTACAAATCCTCGCGGAAACTACCGGCCTTGACCATGGTTCCGAGCTCCCGATGGGTGGCCGCTACGATTCGCACGTCCACCTTGGTGGGGTTTGTCGCGCCGATCTTTTCAATTTCCCGCTCTTGAATCAAGCGCAGGATTCGGACCTGCAACTCCAGGGGCATCTCGCCGATTTCGTCCAGAAGCACCGTGCCGCCATCGGCTATTTCGACCTTGCCTTTTTTGTGGGTAAACGCGCCGGTGAAGGAGCCTTTCACATGTCCGAACAGCTCCGATTCTAGTAACTCCCTGGGTATGGCGCCGCAATTGATGGTCATGAATGGCCGCTCGCGGCGGGAACTGCGAAGGTGAATGGCCTTGGCAACCAGTTCCTTCCCGGTTCCGGTTTCGCCATAGATCAGAACGGTGGCGTCGGTGGACGCGACCCGCGCGGCAATGTCCAAGGCTCGCAGCAAAGAGGGGGAGGAACCGATGATGGCTTCAAATCCGTATTTTTCGTCCAGGCAACTTCGGAGAACCTGAACCTCTTCCAGCAAACGGTGATGCTCCAGCGACCTCTTGACCAGCGTTTTGAGTTCGTAGGGGTGAATCGGTTTGGTGAGATAGTCGTAGGCCCCGGCCTTCATCGCTTCGACGGCAGTCTGTACGGTCCCGTAAGCTGTCATGACGATTACCGCCGTCTCCGGGTAGTCCAGCCGGACCTTCTTGAGCAGTTCGATTCCGGAGACTCCCGGAAGATGGAGGTCCGTTATGACAAGGTTCTGGGAGTTCTTCTCCAGAATGGAGATCGCCTCCTCGGCCGTGGAAGCGGACGTGGTCTCATAGCCTTCGCGTTCGAGCTGAACATTCATCACTTTTCGAAGGCTCTCGTCGTCTTCAACGATCAGTATTCTTCCGGAGCTCATAACGGTCATTTCGGGGCTACGGGATCGCACTGCAAGGCCCATAGGAACTCGAGATCGGAGACCACTCCATTTCGTATCTCAAATGTTCTCACGATGCAGACCGCCTGGGAAGGGTTTTATTTCCCGCATTGCACCAATCGTGTGCTGTCCAGTATGCCCGCGAATGACCTTAGCCAAGGTCGTAGCGATGCGGAATTGCAGACCCGGGCGTGTTTTGGCACTTTTGTCGCGTTTGTGACGCAGCCCCAGGCCCTCCCAGTGTCCTGGCCGTTTTGCGTAGAAACGCACCTTTCCTCATGGACAACCCGCTTCGAGACTTGTACGAGGGCACACAGTTCGGCGCGGGAGTTGCGCAGTAGCGAAGAACGTCGGCAGGGATGCCGACGTGGCAACCCGAAAGGTTGCTCGACTGAGGCACATTTGTTAGTTCTGCAGAATGTAGGTTGCATCAAGGCACATTGAAGAGGGGTAACTGGAGGGTAAGTGCCTGCACAGAACACGAGCCCGGAAGCCGTGAGGCTCCGCGAGGCTCACAATCCGAACACACCCTGGAAAAAATGGGGGCCTTACCTCACCGAGAGGCAGTGGGGAACCGTGCGCGAGGACTACAGCCTGAACGGAGACCCGTGGAACTATTTCACTCACGACCAGGCGCGATCCCGCGCGTATCACTGGGGTGAGGATGGCCTGGCCGGTATCAGCGACGAGAAACAGTTGCTCTGCTTCGCCGTGGCCCTCTGGAACGGCCGCGACCCAATCCTCAAGGAGCGCCTCTTTGGCCTCACTAATAGCGAAGGCAACCACGGAGAGGACGTTAAGGAGTATTACTTCTATCTGGACAGTACGCCCACCCACTCATACATGAAGTATCTCTACAAGTATCCCCAGGCGCCCTATCCCTATGTTGACCTGGTTCGAACCAATGGGAGCCGCAGCCGGAATGAGATGGAATATGAGCTGCTGGATACCGGTGTATTCGACCAGGATCGCTACTTCGACGTATTCGTGGAGTACGCCAAGGATACGCCGGAGGACATTCTCATCCAGATCAGCGTCTGCAATCGCGGACCCGAGCCCGCGACCCTCCATGTCCTGCCTACGCTCTGGTTTCGCAACGCCTGGACCTGGTGGCCCGGCGCGCTGAAGCCGGCCTTGACGCAGGTTTCGGGCAAGACGGGAACGCGCACGCTGGCCGCCGTGCACGCCGAGCTGGGGGACCGCTTCCTTTATTGCGAGACCGATGTTCCGCTGCTGTTCACGGAGAACGAGACCAACAACGAGAGGATCTTCGGTACGCCCAATGCCAGCCCGTATGTCAAGGACGGGATCAACAACTATCTGGTCGCGGGAAAGCAGGATGCGGTCAACCCAAAGCCCTTCGGAACGAAAGCCTCGGCGCACTACCAGCTCACGGTGGGCGCCCGAAAAACAGCCACCATCTGGCTGCGCCTGAGCGACCAGGCGCCTGCCGCGATGGTCGAGCCGTTCGGGAGCCAGTTTGCGCAAATCGTGCAGTCCCGGCGGCGCGAAGCGGACGATTTCTATCGCGCGATCACGCCGGGCAGGCTCAGCGCAGACGAGGCCCGGGTGATGCGCCAGGCATTGTCCGGCATGCTCTGGACCAAGCAATATTTCGGTTTCGACCTGGATAAATGGCTCGACGAGCACGGCGCCGACCCCATGCGGCCCGAGACCCGGCATGTGCGGAACAGCGAATGGTTCCACATGGTGAACCAACACGTCATCTCCATGCCGGACAAATGGGAGTATCCCTGGTATGCCGCGTGGGACCTGGCGTTCCACGCGATTGCACTCTCCGCGGTGGATGTAGAATTCGCGAAGGAACAGCTCGACCTGTTGTTGCAGGAATACTTCCTGCACCCGAGCGGGCAGATTCCGGCCTACGAGTGGAACTTCGGGGATGTCAATCCGCCGGTGCATGCCTGGGCCACGATCTTCCTCTACCGGACCGAGCAAGCTCTCCACGGAGAAGGCGACCTAGACTTTCTCAAGCGGTCTTTTCGAAAACTGATGTTGAACTTCACCTGGTGGGTGAACCGCAAAGACCGCTTCGGAAAGAACGTGTTTGAGGGAGGATTCCTGGGGCTGGACAATATCGGCGTCTTTGACCGTAGCGCGCCGCTGCCCGGCGGCGGTCATCTGGAGCAGGCGGACGGCACCGCGTGGATGGCGCTGTTCTGCCAGAACATGCTGGAGATAGCCGTGGAACTGGCGGCCTACGACACGAGCTACGCGGAGATGGCGACGAAGTTCATCGACCACTTCCTTTGGATTGCCAAAGCCATGAATCACGTAGGGCCCCACGGCATGTGGGACGAAGAGGACGGGTTCTACTACGACGTGCTGCGATACCCCGACGGGCATGCCACGAGGTTGAAGGTCCGCTCCATGGTGGGCCTACTGCCGTTTTGCGCGGTCACCGTGGTGGAGCCGTGGCAGCGGGACCGAGTTCCACAGGCAGTGGCAATGTTGCGGGAGCGGCTGCAACGAATGCCGGAACTCTTCGAGTGCATTCACCCCACCGGCCCCGGGCACCTCGGTGTGGGCGATCGCGGCATCGTGGCCCCTGCATGCTCGACGAGAATGAATTCCTGAGTCCTTACGGGATCAGGGCGCTCTCCCGCTATCATGCAGAGCATCCGTATATCTTCACGGTGGAAGGCCAGGAGCACCGCGTGAACTATCTTCCGGCCGAATCCGACTCCGGTATGTTCGGCGGCAACTCCAATTGGCGCGGGCCTGTGTGGATGCCGGTAAATGCCCTCTTGATCCGCGCCCTGATGTCGTACTACCTCTATTACGGGGATAACTTCAAGATCGAGTGTCCCACGGGTTCCGGCACCAGGATGAACCTGTTCGAGGTGGCTCGCGAAATTGCCGACCGGCTGACGCGGATATTCCTGCGGGACGAGTCCGGGCAGCGTCCGGTTTACGGCGGTACGCAGAAATTTCAGACCGATCCCAACTGGAAAGACTATATTCTCTTCTACGAGTATTTCCACGGGGACAACGGTGCGGGCCTGGGCGCAAGCCACCAGACCGGCTGGACCGGAGCGGTTGCGAAGCTCATCGAGATCTTCGGCCGGCTCGACGGGGAGCACTTCCTTGCGACCGGCAAGAAAGGCGCGTTTGCGAGGGAAGAAAGAAGACTGGAGCATGTAAGTCATGGTGAAAGAAACTAAGCAAGTCCTCGCGGTAGGGCTGAGCCTCGTGATCGCGGCCTCATCTTACGGATATCAAGACACGGAGGGGACTAGCGCGGGTGGCGCCACAGATGGCGCACCGATGAGCGCGAGCCAACTGGAGGCGTTGGTCGCTCCCATCGCGCTGTACCCGGACGCTCTGGTGGCGCAGATACTAGCCGCGGCTACGTTTCCCGATCAGGTGGCGGTTGCCGACTATTGGCTGAAGCAAAATCAGCACCTGACGGGACCCTCGCTCATGCAGGCCGTCGACAAACAACCGTGGGATCCGAGCGTGAAGGCACTTACCGAATTCCCGAAGGTTCTCGATAACCTGGCGAAGAATCTCACCTGGACTTCCTCGCTGGGAGAGGCTTATCACAACCAACCGTCGGAGGTAATGGCGGCCATTCAGAGGCTGCGCGCTAAAGCCAAGGCTGCGGGTAATCTCAAGTCGACTCCTGAAATCACCGTAGTACAACAAACGCCGCAGACCATCGTCATCCAACCCGCGAACCCGCAATTCGTATATGTTCCGGAGTACAATCCGGCAATGGTCTATGGCACACCTTATGTCACCCCGGGATACACCGCGGGAGACATGGCGGCTGCCGGCGCGATCGGGTTCGGAGCTGTAGTCGCTCTGGGTGCCCTTGAAGGCGGCGGCTGTTGCGGATGGGGATGGCGCTCCTGGAATCTTAACTGGAACGGTGGCAGAGTGGTCTATAACCATAATAACTTCTACGGAAACCCGGCCTGGCACGGCGGTTACTATAACGGCGGCTATCATGAGGGCTACGGTTACCACAACGCCTACAACAGGACCATAGTCAATAACTTCAGCGGGAGCGCGAACCGGGTAAACAATTTTAACCGGAAGGACGTTCGGAACTTAACGGCGAATCGCGCCGCCCCGTGGAGCCACGCCGAAGGCGCATTCGGAAGATCGAATGCCTTCAGCGGCCTGGGCGATCGCTTCGGTGGGATGGGCGGTTGGGAATCGCGGGCGGGCCAACAGCTTCCGCGGTTGGGGAAGCATGCGCGCCGGGGGTTTCTCCGGTGGCCGTTTCGGCGGAGGCGGCTTCGGCGGGGGAGGTTTCCGCGGTGGAGGTTTCCACGGCGGTGGGTTCCGACGTTAGACGGCCGCAATGGAAGGATATCTATGTCGCACTTACCTTCGAACCACAAAATCGTAATCTTCGCGCTGCTTGTCTTACTGGTCTCTTGTAACAAGGGAGTCAAGTCCTCGGCCGTTCCGGAAAAGACGGTTCCAAAGCCTTTCGCATCCCCGTCCGAGGCAGGTGCTGCGTTGCTGGCTGCCGCTCAATCCGGCGACCGGTCCGCGTGGCTGGAGATCTTCGGCCCGGAGGGAAGGGAACTCCTGTTTACGGAAGACGCGGCGCAGGACGGGGCCAACCTGCGGGATTTCGTTGCCGCGTACACGCGAATGAATCGCTGGGGACAGATCAAGGCCGGCGGCCAGACACTGTACATCGGTCCCGATAATTATGCATTTCCGATTCCTTTAGGCCAGAATTCCGCGGGTCGATGGTATTTCGATACCGCGGCCGGCAAGGACGAGATATTGGCGCGCCGGATCGGCAAGAACGAGTTGACCGCGATCGCGGCTTGCGAGGCCACGGCCGACGCGCAAAAGCACGGTCAGTCCGCAAGCACGCTCGGCCGGCTTGGCGACTTCGGAAAGGCCCTGACCTCCAACGCCGGCGATCCCCCGCCGCTGTTCAACGGCTATTACTATCGGAGTGTCACCAAGTCAGGTGACCTGGTGAAAGGAAAAACGGCCGGAAGCTTCGCCGTTCTGGCCTACCCCGCCGAATATAGGAACTCGGGCATCCTGACCTTCATCGTTGGCAAGGATGACGCGGTCTACCAAAAGGACTTGGGCGAAAAGACCGCAGACATAGCCTTGGCGATCACCGAATTTAATCCGGCTGACGGTTGGAGCCCGGCCATGCCGCACACCGGCACCGCATCGCGCGTTCAACAGTAGAATGCCGAGCTTATTTGTACGGCTTCGTACCTAAACATTTTTTGAATCCGGTGATTTGGATTCGCATCGCGATTTTCGTGGGATCTTTTAAGGCGAACGGTGTTAATACCACAGAGGCTGTGGTGCAGGTTCGCGACGCTGTTGTAACAAATAACACGTCGGGGCTGTCACGGGTTTTGTCCTCCGCAGAACCCGGCACGCCGCTTACCCCCGAAGCGCTATCCGTGCTTCCGGAGGAATTGTGCGGCGACCTTGAGAATGCCCTGATCATGCTGGACGTAGACCGTGTTACAGCGCTGATCCTCCGTGTTGCGGAAAGCTACCCGGCGGTGGGCGCCATCATGGCGACCCTCTCGGAAAACCTTGCCTATACTTCCATGCTGCGCGCCATTGTGGCTCGCAAATTCACATTAGCGGTTCCCAGTCGCTTCGCCTGCTGACCGACACCCTGACGGGCGCAGGCTACCGTGTGCGCCCCGCCGATAGCGGCGAACTGGCGCTGGCCTCAGTGGGAGCCGTCGCGCCGGAACTGATCCTGCTCGATATCCGCATGCCGGGAATGGACGGATTCGAGGTCTGCCGCCGGCTTAAGGCGAATCAAAAAAGCCGCGGGATTCCGGTGGTGTTTCTCAGCGCCGCCGGACAGGTGGAAGATCGGGTGCATGCCCTCAGGCTTGGCGCAGCCGACTTCATATCGAAACCGTTTCAGGCTCCCGAACTGCTGGCGCGGGTCCACATACACATGGAACTGGGCCTGCTTCGCGCCCACCTGGAGCAGCAGGTTGCAGAGCGGACAGCCGAGCTTCGCCTCGCCAATGAGCGACTGTGCCTGGAACTTGAGGAGCGCCGGCGCGCGGAGCACGAATTGAGGGAGAGCGAGGAGCGTTTTCGGAACCTTGCGAATCGTGCGCCTGTCGGAATTTGGGTCATGGACGCGGACCAGGGGGTCACGTTCTACAACCGAAGAGCCTTGGCATTCTTGGGCCGGAAAATNCCGCCGGTGGACCGACTTCGTACATCCTGACGATCTGGAGGCGGTTTCTTCCAAGTATCGTTCGGCGGTGGTGGGCCGCCGCAGCTTCAGGATCGAGTGCCGGGTACGCCGCACTACCGGAAAGTACCGCTGGATGTTGCACACGGGAATCCCGCGTTCCATCGGGGGTGTCTATTCCGGCTATATCGGCACCAGCCTCGATATCACCGATCTTAAGCGCGCGCACGAACGGATGATCGTGAACCAAAAGCTGGAGAGCCTGGGTGTGCTGTCAGCCGGCGTGGCTCACGACTTCAACAATCTGCTGGGCAGCATCATGGCCGAGTCGGACCTTGCGCTGTCCGATCTTTCGGAGGATTCGCCCTCCCGCGCGAACATCGAACGCATCGCGGCCATCGCGACCCGGGCGTCGGAGATCGTGAACCTGCTGATGACTTACGCCGGGGATCGCGATCTGGCGATCGAGGCGGTCGATCTGTCCAAGATTACCGCGGAAGTGCTCTTCCTGATGCGGCCCCCGCTGAGCAAAACGGCCGCTATCGATGTCAATCTGGCTAAGAACCTGCCGGTTGTCCAGGCGAATATAGCGCAGATCCGGCAGGTTGTCCTAAACCTAATTACGAATGCGTCGGAAGCCCTCAAGGGCAAGGAAGGGAAGATCACGGTCAGGACCGGGCAGGTGCACATCGGGAAGGCCGCTGCCGCCAAGCGCAAGGTCGATCTGCCGTGGGGCGATTATTGCTATCTGGAGGTTTCCGACACGGGCTGCGGTATGACAGCGCAGACACAGAGCAAGGCCTTCGACCCGTTCTATACGACCAAGTTCGTTGGTCGTGGTTTGGGCCTTGCCGTGGTGCAGGGGATTCTGCGTTCGCATGGGGGCGCCATCACGGTAGTGAGTGCCCCGGGGAACGGCTCCACGTTTGAGATTCTGTTGCCGCGCGCCGGCAAGCGCACCGCGGAGAGGCGGCCGCCAAATCCAAATACCGATACCGAGCAACCGCCCATCTCAAAGATATCCGACGCCTGCCCGGCGTGATGAGATGGCCGGCGGCCGCATATTGAAATTACTTCTTCTCGAAGGCAGCTCTGAGGCGCGCGGATTTGCGACGGAGTCCGGCGCCAGTCATCCAATCAATCAGGGATAGGATCATGCTCGAATGGGCACGAGAAGTTGTCCACCGCCTGCTGCGAGGCCCCGACGCGTCTTTGGAGACCGGCAGCAAAACGCCGGGCGAACATACTCGCGACGGCCAGCAGTCATCATCATCCGATCCTTCAGGCGCTTTCGACCGGTTCCTACAGGACTATAAGGCACACATCGACGCAGAGTTTCAAGAGGGCACGCAGGTCAGGCAGCCCCAGCCGCGCACGTGCGGCCCACCGGATTCGCCCTCTGCACCCACGCGGAGGTGAGTACGTGCCGCACCTCCTGCCGGTTGAAAGGCTTGGCCAGAAGGTCGTAGCCGCCGAGGTTCAGGACTTCGGCCCAAAGGGATACGTCGGCGAGTCTCGACGTGACGATCAGAAGGGGCGGCTCCAGCGCACGCGAGGTCCGATTGAGTATTTCGACCCAATTCCCGTCCGGCAGTTTGCATTCGCAAAGGACGATACCGAATGGTTCCGTGTCCAGATACCTGGCCGCTTCCCGGCACGTCCACGCGGCCGTGAGAAGGAAAGGCAACTCATCGACGATCTGGAGCAGCGCGTTGTGATCGTTCTCATCGGGACTCACCGAGAGAATTGGGATTCGGCGGTGCGGCCCCAATGCGCAATCGTCCGCGCGGGGTTGAGTGTCATCCATGTTGTCGAGCGTTGATAGTTCCGCTGGCACTGCAAACTCAGTTGCCGCCATTTTGTCTCCTTCACACCCTGGCAGTACAGCACGCACCAAGTAGTCCTGATAAGGAGGTGGATGCCGTATTCACAAAGAGGAGTCATTTTTTTTCGAAGTTTTGCCGCAGACGAATTTTGAATCTGGAGAAGCGCTTTGGCATCGGAGGTCTGCAGTGCTAAAACGTAAGCCGGGGGGCTTCCCGCAGTACCAGAAGCTTCAGGCATTGGTGCGAATTACGGTGATCGCAATGGCGATCGCTACTCATCCGCTGCACGGGCAATCGCAGGACGACCGCGGCGGGGGTGAGGTTTCCGCGCTGAGCGGGGTGGCGGTCGGCGGCCTCGGGACCCACGCTGTACTCGGAGGCGGCGCCGGAACCAACATCTCACGATACATCATGGCATTGGCCGAGGCATCCGTTATTCCCCTCAACAACCAGACCTTGCTCCCTACAGGAGCTGTCAGCGTCCGGGGCTCAGACCTGTTCGATTTCAACGTCGCTCTTCAGGTCCAGATTCCGCTCAAGCGACGATGGGATCCGTACGGCCTGTTTGGGATGGCGGTCCTGATGAATCCATACACGGCAGGGATCCTGGGTCCGGCGGGAAGAGTGGCGTATGTGGGAGAACGGCACTCAAAGTTCGGCCTGGAATACGGAGCCGGGTGCCGGTACTACATCAGGGATAAGTGGGGTGTCCGGGCGGAGTACAGATACACGTCATCCACGCGTAACTTCAATCGTGTTCTGGGCGGTGTCTTTTACAGGGTTGAAGGCGTGTCGTTATTCACGCTGCTCCCGGCCTTGCGCCGGCAACTGAGGAGATGAGTTAGGAGATTCGGTCTTGAACACGCGGCGACCAGGCTTCAGCAAATCGCGTACCACACCCAGCAGGGACTTCATCGAGAACGGCTTGGGTAGTATTGGAAACCGGGTGCGACGGACCTCGTTTTCGCAATAGCCTGACATCAGCAACACTGGTAAAGCGGGATTTTCCGCCTGAAGCTGGTTGGCCAGCGTGCACCCATCCATCATGGGCATTTTGACGTCACTCAAGAGGAGGTCGATTTCCCCGTGATGGGAACGAGAGAGGTCAATCGCGTCCGGGCCGCTGCCGGCTGTCAGCACAGAGAAACCGTCGTTCTCGAGCATCAGCGCGACCATCTCTCGAAGCATCGGTTCATCGTCTACAACAAGAACTGTAGGCACATTCGTTCCCTTTATAAAAGCGATGCTGGTTATGCATCCAGGATTCCAAAAGAATGTACGTAATCGCACCTTGCGTCAGTTGCTCTTGCGAGATCCGCCGCGCCCCTAGTTTGCGAGAAGCCTTTGGTAATTCGAGTTCCGCACAGTCACCCTAAGGCGGCGGGACGGTGCGTTCAAGATCTCGATAACAGGGCAGTTCGTGCCGTCGGGCAGGCTATCGAAGATCACCTCGAGGTTGAGCGGTTCCGACGATTTATCTATGTAAGTGTTCACGTTTAATTTCTGAATGCGTCTGTCCGCCGGTTCGAAGTCGAATGCCAGGGAGTCTCCGGGCTTGAGATAGTTGTCAAACTGGAGCTGCACCGTCCCCGGTCCGGTTTGACCGATAGACGCGTTGCCGCGGCCGACGGACTTTTCCATGAGCTGCGCAGACGGCGGAAAGTAAGAGTGAATCAGGGTCTTGGCCTGCTCCAGGAAGTCAATTACCTCGTCCTTCGCTCTTTCCTCGATTCGCCCGAGGATGCTTCGCGACGCTTTTCCCTGGCCAGGCGATCCAAGAAGCGTTCTCTGCACCTTGCCGTCCGGACCGTAATGGCAGAGCGCATGTTCGGTCTTCCTCACTTCGTTATCGAGGCTGATCTGAATTTGCTCCGTCCAGGTGTACTGGCGGAGTTCGGCCTGATTCCGGGATACCGACTCTTTCACAACCGCCAGCTTTTGCTGTGCTGCCGGGCTCATACCTTGTCCGGCCACTTCCAGCCCCAGAGACGTAACGACAATTGCTGCAAGAATAATCATCCCCGCTTTCATTTGCAGTCCTCTCTGCTGCGCTCGATGCGCGGTGCATCCCGAGGCGTTATTTCCTCAGGCTGCGTAAGTTACGACGATGGTCTTGCGCCGAATTTTTGCGCCAGTGGCTGCCTGGCCGAATCGTTAATCCAGAGAGAGGCGAGGCGCAGAATAGGAAGTGAAGGATTCGACCGGCTCAGGGTATCACTCGACACCCGGGCTTCTCAGGATAGCGAGCGTCGGCATGAGTGCCGACGCGGCACGGAAGAGTGCGTGCGCCACGCCCCTAGCGAGCTCGCTCCCGGTACAGAACCACTACGGAGCGGGCGCCGGCCCGATAGCTTCCACCGGCAACGGTCGGCGCCGCGCGCCAATCCACGATGTCTTCCGGCGAGTCCAGAAACGTATCGATCCAGCGGCGCCACGGACCGGCCATGCCTACTGGCGGCAGTTCGAATTCGAGCGGCTCCCAGTATGCATTTGTGATCAAGTAAAACGATAACGGTTCGTTCGGCAGGTCCGCGCTGAATGCCAGGCTGTGCGACCAGGAGTTCCAGTCCGGCTGCAGGAGCTTCACGCCATGCCAAGCTCGGGTCGCGTTGTGCAGTAACTCGTTGAGGGTGGTGCGCTGATGCTCGTCATCCAGGTCGCGCAACATGCGGCGCGCGGTCAGCAAGGTGACGAAGCGGTGCAGGTCGGCGTACTTCTCGAGCAGGCTCCAGTCGAACCAGTTGCTCTCGTTGTCCTGGCAGTATGCATTGTTGTTGCCGAGTTGCGAGCGCCGCACCTCATCGCCCATCACGATCATGGGAACGCCCAGCGAGAGGAGCGTGATGGTGAGGAAGTTCTTCACCTGCCGGTTGCGCAGCGCCTCGATCTCCGGATCGTCCGTCGGGCCCTCGACGCCG
>WNFJ01000323.1_pt1 | contig 17473 bp, 15 predicted proteins | sample 5400461 | NCBI WGS metagenome assembly WNFJ01 (sample SAMN13153349, study PRJNA577476) | soil metagenome | isolation source: 115 cm saprolite on Douglas fir-dominated hillslope | place: USA:California | collected 2013-09-17 | reverse complement strand
ATTTCCGACACCTTTCGTCCGGCGGGAGCACGCCTTCGCCACCACCACTGTCCAGTGTGCGCGATCGGAGCCGCACATTGTCCGCCCGAGGGCCGCATCTGCCCGGATGCGGGCAGGTGCGCGGGCAACCGGGCACCGAGGGCCCACGGCCCAAGGCATCCCAGGCCTAGCCTGGCCAGGCCCAAGGCACCGGCCAGGCTCAAGCACGGGCCAAGGCTCGAAGGCCGCCAAGGCCCAGGCTCCGGCAGGTCCCACGACCGGCAGGTCCACGATGGCCATCCCAGGATGACAGGTCCGCACCCGGGTCGCGCCCAGATGCGCGGTCGCGGGCACTCAACGCGACGCGATCCTGCGCTCGCCACCACACCCCAGACGCGATTCGCCACCACGACCGAGACGCGATGCGCAGCCGTGGCCCGCATCCTGGATTTCCGCATCGGAGGCGCGCCGCGCCGGTCATGGACCGCGGAGCACATGCGGGGGTTCACGGAGTTGCCGGGCGCGGCGCCATCTCCGGTGGCGTGGGTCAGAAGCCGTGCGCGGCCACGTCGTAGATCTCGGCCTGGAAGACGCCGCGGCCGTCGCCTTCTGGGGGGAGCCGGGTGAACCAGATGAGCACGTACCTGCCGCGGTACGGCGCGGCGGGCCGCAGACTCACCTGGCCGCTGACGTTGTCGGCGGTCGCGGCCACGCCTAGGTCGCCGAGCGAGTTCATGCTGTCACCGATCCGGAGCTGGACGCTGGCGCCGGGGGTCGAGCCGAGCAGCACGGTCGCGCTCGTGATCGTCACCGACCGGCCCATGTCCACAACCAGGCCGGTGCCAGGCTTGAGATTCCCGAAGAGCGGTGTCGTGTACCAGAAGGTGTGCCAGGCCGTACTGGGGTTCTGGTCGATCGCGGCCGGCGCGAGTTCGTTGTTCTCGTCTTCACCGTTGCCGTAGGGATCGAACGCCTGAGCACCGGACATGCCGAGCAGCCGGCTGGGCGGCAAGGCCGGTCGCGTCACGGCCGGCCGCTGCGTGTGCGCGACGGAGCGTGCGACGTGCGGGTGGTGTGAGGCTCCGATGATGCTGATGCCGATCAGCGCGGAGTCGATGATGAACAGCGCGCCAAGGATTCCACCGGCGGCGAGCGTCCGCGCCCGGCGCCGGGATCGCGGCGCCAGATGCTGGCCTGCGGCGGGTGAGTCGAGGCCGTCCGAGCCGCGGGTGCCATCGGTGCCGTCCGAACCGTCGTCGAACGCGCCGTCCGCGGGCTCGGCCGCCTGAGCGGGCGGCACCGGCTCCCTGCGCAGGGCCTCGCCGAGCAGGTCCGCGAGCTGGCCGGGGCTTGTCACCGGTGGCGGATCACGCGGCAGTTGCTCGAAGAGCGCGCGGCAGGTGATCTCGTCGATCCGGGCTGGCACGCCGGCCCGGACCTGGCGAGGGCGGTACGGACGGCCATCTCGCCGGGGCGCCGCGGGCAGCGCAGTCTCCTGCGGTCCCGGCCAGTACCGCCGCCGCGGTGCGCGCCGTTTCCGCGCCGGCCGCTCTTGGCCTGGCCGGACCCGCCGGCGGCGTCACTCCGTACCCGGTCGGCGCCGTGTTCGCGAGCGCTCGCGCCCTGTTGTTGGGCATCGCGCCGGCCGGCCCGGCGGGCACGGCTTCGACCGGAGCGGTGTCCGCAAGCGACCCGCGCGCCCCGCCCGCGGGCATCATGCCGGCCGGCCCGGCGGGCACGGCCTCGACCGGAGCGGTGTCCGCAAGCGACCCGCCCGCGGGCATCGTGCCGGCCGGCCCGGCGGGCACGGCCTCGACCGGAGCGGTGTCCGCAAGCGACCCGCGCGCCCGCCGCGTGCCAGCGTGCCCGTTACCGGCAACCGCCGGGCCGGCCAGGGCCGCGTCAGCGTGCCCGTTACCGGCAACCGACCGGCCAGCAGGGCCCGAGGGCCGCGTCGATGGCGAGGCCGAGGATCTTCACTCCCGCGTCGTGGGTCCACAGGACCGACCTCGGGGTGAGGCGCAGATGCGCGATCCCTGCCGCGTGCGCGGAGTCGAGCGCACTTGCTACCTCCGCAACGATCCGGGTGGCCCACCCGACGTCCAGATGGCCCCTGGTGAGCAGGTCTTCGAGGTTCTCCCCGTCCGCCCACTCGGTGACGATGTACCCGCCGTCGGCGGCCACATGGGCGTCGAACACCCGGGCCAGCCTCTCGTCCGGTACCCGGCAGGCCGCCCGCGCCGCGGCGACAACCTGGGCTGTATACGCGAACCCCGGCCCAAACGTGCGCACCGTTACCGGGCGCCCGAGAATGTCGTCGAAAGCCCGCCACAAAGCGGACTGCCCGCTTTCGCTTATCCGGTCCTCGAGGTGGTACCGCTCGGCGATGCGGACGGCGTACGCCGGCACGCTCGCGCCAGCTTCCTGCCCCGCGCGGTCGCGCCAGGCCGCCGTAGCCCCGCCGCCTTGACCCCTCTCCTCCCGGTAAGCCTCGCCCCTGGTTGCCATGACCAGCCTCCGTATGGCGATGCCACCACCTCCCCCATACCCAAAAAACCATCCCAGGCACAGCGGAAGGGTCGTTTGTCCCGTGATCTGATGCTATGCTGCCGCACCCGCTCCGTCAGGTATCGGCACACGGCCAATTTGGCAAAATCCGGGACGCGGCCGCGCGGACAGATTGCAACGAAAGGACGGACGCGCGAAACGCCCGGACGGCGGCGTCGGCGACTTAGCTGGCGGCGCCGGCGACGGAGATACCCCGGCGGCGGCGGATCCCCCGGTCCACCACGCCGAACAGCGAGTCCACCACCATCCCGATCACGACGATGACGATCATGATCGCGATCACTGCCGGTGCGGAGTTGGTGTTCTGGTCATTTTCGAGCAGTACACCGATGGACGGCTGGTGCGCGATGAGCACGAGCAGTTCACCGGCCATCAGGCTGCGCCAGGCGAACGCCCAGCCCTGCTTCAGCCCGCCGACATAGGCCGGAAGCGATGCGGGCACGATGATGTGCCGGTACAGCGAGACACCGCCAAGGCCGAGGACCTTCCCCGCCCGAAGGAGCAGCGGCGGTGTGTAATCCACCCCCGCGATCAGGCCGTTGGCGATGGACGGCGCGGCGCCCATCACGATCACGAAGAAGATCGCGGTTTCGTTGGGCTGGAAAAGCAGGATCGCCAGCGGGAACCAGGCGATCGACGGCATTGTCTGCAAGCCGGTGATGAGCGCGCCGATGGCGCTGCGCAGTACGCGGAACCTCGACACCGCCAGCCCGATGACCGTTCCGATCACGAGCGCGAACGCGAAGCCGGTCACCGCGCGCCGGAGGGTGATCGCGATCGCCTTCCACAGCACGGCGTGGTGCGCCTCACTCCACAGTTCCCCGAACGCGGCGCGCGGCCCGGGCAGCACGTAGGCCGGCTTCCATCCGGACCAGACGACGATCTGCCAGATGGCGATCACCAGCACAAGCGCGATCAGCTTCGGCCACGTCGCCGACCACGCACGTGCGGCGCGCCTGGCGGCCGGGCGGTTCGTGGCTCCTTCGAGGACGTCGAGCCCGGCCAGCGTGTCAGCCGCCATGACGCAGCACCTCGCCGCGCAGCCGTTCGGTAATCTTGGCGGCCAGCCCGGACACCTGGGGTGAGTCGATCAGGCGGGGCCGCGGGATGTCCACCGGGTACTCCTCGATCACCGTGCCCGGGCGGCTGCTCAGCAGCACCACCTTGTCGCCGAGCCGGACCGCCTCGCGCACGTTGTGCGTGACGAAAAGCACGGTCAGGCCGCGCTCGAGCCAGATCCGCTCGAGCTCGTCGTGCAGCAGATCGCGGGTCATCGCGTCGAGCGCGCCGAACGGCTCGTCCATCGCAAGCACCTCGACGTCCTGCGCGAGCGCACGGGCGAGCGCCACCCGCTGCCGCATCCCGCCGGACAGCTCATGCGGCCGTTTGCCGCCGAGCCCGGCCAGGTGCACCGCGGCCAGCAACTCGTCGGCCCGCTCGCGCCGCCGTTTGGCCGATACCGCGCTCGCGCGCGAGCCGAGCTGTACGTTGCGCGCGGCGGTGAGCCAGGGGAACAGCGCGGGCTCCTGGAACATCAGCGTGCTGCGGCCAGGCACCTCGACGGTTCCAGCCGACACCTGGTCCAAACCCGTGACCAGGGCCAGCAAGGTGCTCTTGCCGCAGCCGGAGGCGCCGAGCAGGCAGACGAACTCACCGGGCGCGGCGGACAGGGAGATCCGGTCGAGCGCGAGCACCGCCTGGGCCCCCCGCCCGTACACCTTCGAAACGTCGCTGAGCCGGACCGCGCAGCCGGTCCGCACGGTCTGCGCGGCCGGGTTCCCGGGTTGCCCGGCCGCTCGATCGGCTGGCGCGGCGCGCGGTCCGGCCACGCTCATGACGACACCTGCTGCTCTCCGGCCGCGGTCAGCACGCTGTTCAGCGGGCCGAGATCGAAGATCCCGGTGAGGTCGACCGGCTTGAGCAGCCCGACCTGCTCCGCGTGCTGCGCGCCGGCCCGCAGTGACGAGGCGATCGGGTCGCTGGTGAAGGTGATCTCCTTGAAGGCGGCGCTGACCACGTTCGGCTTCAGGCCCTTGCCGGTGAGCGCGGTGAGCTCGGCGTCGGCGGCGGCCTGAGCGGCCGCCGGCTGCTTGTTGATGTAGTCGGTCACGTCTACCTGGCCCTTCAGGAGCTTGGCGACGGCGTCCGGATGTGCCTGGAGGAACGCGGTCCGCACCACGAGCAGGGTGGTGGCGAACTGCCCGCTCGGCCACAGGGTGCGCTCGTCCACCAGCTTGGTCCCGCCGGCCTGCACGAGCTCGCTCGCGTACGGCTCGGGCAGCCAGCCGCCGTCGATCTGGCCGGACTTGAACTCCGGTATGGTGATCGAGTTCGTCTGCGGCTTGATGTGCACGTCGCCGCCGCCCTGCGTGTCGGTCCTCAGCCCGTGCTGCAGCAGGAAGTACCGCAGCGCCACGTCCTGCGTGTTGCCGAGCTGCGGCGTGGCCAGCGTCGTGCCCTTCAGGGCGGCCACCGAGGTGATGCCCTTCTTCACCACGAGCGAGGCACCGCCCGACGCCGCCCCCGAGATGATCTTGATGGCCTGTCCCTGTGACTTCTGCCAGGCGTTGACCGCCGGGCCCGGGCCGATGTAAGCCGCGTCGAGTGCACCGGAAAACAGGGCCGTGACCTCGTCGGGACCCGCGTTGAAGGTCTCGGTCCGCAACGTGACGCCGCGGCCGAGATCCTTGGCGAAGATGCCGCTGTGCACCCCGACGAGCGCCGTGGCGTGCGTGATGTTCGTCAGGTAACCGAGATGGAGCGTGACCTGGCTGCTGCTGCCGCCGCCGGTGGACGAGGCCGCGGATGACCCACAGCCTGCGGCGGCACTGACCGCGGCGACAGCCACCGCGGCGACGCCGATGGCCTTGACGGCTCTTTTTCTTGCCGCCGCACGGGCGAGAGAGGTCCGCATCGAAGGGACTCCATTCATTTCCTATTATATGAGTCGTGAAAGTAGACTACAGCACGCTCGCGCGGACGGAGCGCGGGCCTCGTTGACAGCGCTGCCGCGTGGGCGGAAACTTGCCCAGCGACGGCCAGCGAGGCTGTCGCGGCGCATTGTGACGGCAGCCATCAATGCAGGGCCTCGTGATCGTAGGAGGGCGGTGGCATGCTCTACGCGTTTGGCTTCGAGCGGATCGGCGTGGTGCTCGGCGACCTGTACTTCGTGGACCCGAACCCGGGCAGGGGCCAGGAGGGACCGGAGCGCGGCGTGCGCCTCGAAGTCCGGGTACTCGACCGCGGCCAGCTCAAGGGCTCGATCTACTCGGCGCAGCCGATCGACGTCGGCCAGCCGATCTGGCGCGTGGACCTGCTCGAATCGGTGGAGGGCCCGCCGGGCAGCTTCGACAGGACCCACCATCACCCCGCGTTCCGTGGGTGGGAGCCAGGCCACCGGGTGTTCGTCAAGGAGCTGTCGGCGAATCCACTCGGCTGGCTCGGCGAACAGCTCGCCGACCTCGAAGGCGTGCTCGAGCGGGCGGGATTGCCGCCCGACGAGGCCATGGCCGTGGACGCAGCGAGTCTTCGTGCCTGTGTCCCTGAGATCCTCGAGGCGACGGACAAGCTGCTCGGCAAGGTGCGGGCGGGCGAACTCGCCACGCCGCCCAGCAACGTCCACAGCGACGTCCACAGCGATGCGCCCGGCGATGCGCACAGCGACGAGCGCAGCGATGGGCGGCCCGCGTTCGCCCGCGCCGGCTGGCTGTAGCGCCGCGTCGCCGTCCCGACCAGCCCGGCGTGACCGGTAGGAAGGATCCGCATCAGGCCATCATCGTGACCTTGCCGGGCCCGCCGCGCGCCAGCGGTGCGTTGAGCTTGGCTGGCCCGCGCGCCGTGCCTGGCCAGCGCGGCGTAGCTGCCCGGCGTAGCTGCCCGGCGGGGGTGCCCCGTGCGGCGGGCCCGCTGCCGACGTGAGAACATCGGCTGGGAGGAGTGGGATGACGACAACGGCGCGCGGGCGCATGACGGGGTGGTCTTGGGGCCACCGGCGGCGGGTGATCGCGGCCGCACTCGCCGCGTGCGCGCTGACCGTGGCCGCGGCCGGCTGCACGGCGCGGGTGGCCGCCGCGCCGTCGCTCACGGTGACCAGCGCCTACGTCCCGCTCCCACTGACCGCCGCGCCGCATACCACCGTCGCCTTCCTCGACATCCGCAATGACGGCGCCGCCGACCGCCTTGTCGCGGCCCGCACGAGCGTCGGCGGCACGGTCGTCTTCCGCGAACCCACAGGTCAGGGCACGCGGATGCGGACGGTGGCGGCGATCAGCATCCCGGCGGCGTCCACGGTGCGGCTGCTGCCGAACGACGCGCACCTGCTCATCAGCGGGGCCGGCCCGCTCCGCGGCGGCAAGGACATCACGCTGGTGCTGACCTTCGCCCGCGCCGGCACCGTATCGGTCACCGCGCAGGTCACCGACCCGCAAAGCGGCGGAGGCAGCTACTTCACCAACTGACCCCCCTGCGCGGCGCCGCGACCGCGGCCGGGCCGGGCCGCCCACCCCCTGCCTGACCTGGCCGGCCAGTCATGCGGTGCGGCGCGCAGCCGTTCAGGATAAGTCCCCTGTCACGCCGGTCGCGTGGGGGACATATACCGAACGGCTGCGCACCGGGCCGCCGCGTGCGCAGGTAGCACCGGCGCTGGTCGACCGGCGCTGGTCGACCGGCGCTAGTCGATCCGGACGTACTCGACCGGCGCTAGTCGATCCGGACGTACTCGAAGTCCGGCGGCGCGCCGTTGATGCCGGCCGAAGGCGGCGCGATCCAGCCCGCGAACTTACCCGGCTCGTAGACGGGCCGCATGAGCTGCGCGACGCGGAACCTGTCCTCGGGCGTCGGCAGCCAGGAGTCACGGCCCCGGTCCCACACCGCCTCGCCGGCGAGTTGTCCGGCCGGGGTGATGCGAGCGCCCGCGTAGCCGCCGACCTGGCGGTTGAATCCCTCGTGCGGCAGGAACAGCCGGTGGTGCAGACCGGCTTCCCCCAGCGCATGGTTCCACCGCTTGACGCCGGTGGCGCAGTCAGCCACGTACTCGCGCCGCAGGTCGACGTTGAGCGCGGCAAGCGCGGCGACCTCGTCGGTGACGAACCGCCCGTCGCGGACCCGGCTCACCCCGGTCACCTGGTCGATCAGCCGGTGGTCGTCCTTGCGCCTGGTTTCCATCCAGCGGCCCTTGAGGCCGGCGGTGAAGTAGTTGGCGGCGTTCGTGCTCACCTCCGAGCCGAACAGGTCCATGGACACGGAGAAGTGGAAGTTGAGGTAGCGCTGTATGACGTCGAGGGGAATCCCGCCGTAGCGCCAGATGTCCTCGGTGTCGTGCTCACGCATGAGCTGCGCCGTTCGCTCGATGATCCGCTGCAGGCCGGTGATGCCCACGAACATATGGTGGGCTTCCTCTTTCAGCATGAACTGGCAGGTCCGGGCGAGCGGGTCGAACGCGCTCTCCTTGAGGGTGCCGAGCTGGAACTTCCCGTCCCGGTCGGTGAAGTAGGTGAACATGAAGAACGCGAGCCAGTCCGGCGTCTGCTCGTTGAAAGCGCCGAGGATCCGCGGCTGGTCAACGTCGCCGGAGTTGCGCCGGAGCAGCATGTCCGCCTCGTCGCGGCCGTCCCGGCCGAAGTAGCGGTGCAGCAGGTAGACCATGGCCCACAGGTGACGGCCTTCCTCCACGTTGACCTGGAACAGGTTGCGCAGGTCGTACAGGCTCGGCGCGGTCGCGCCGAGGTGGCGCTGCTGCTCGACGGAAGCGGGCTCGGTGTCACCCTGGATCACGACCAGGCGCCGCAGGTCGGCGCGGTACTCGCCGGGGATCTCCGGCCACACGGGCTCGCCCGCGTGCTGACCGTGGCTGACCACCCGGGCCGGGTCGCGCTCCGCGAGGAAGACGCCCCACCGGTACTCGGGCATGCGGCAGTAGCCGAAATGCGCCCACCCGTCACGGCCCACGGCGACCGCGGTGCGCAAGTAGATCTCGTTCTGCTTGAACACCGTCGGGCCCAGTTCGTGCCACCAGGTAAGGAAGTTGGGCTGCCAGGACTCGAGCGCCCGCTGGAGCCGTCTGTCGGTGGCAAGGTCGACGTTGTTCGGGATCCTTTCCGTGTAGTCGATCCTGCTCGCGCTTGTGCCTGCGCTTGCGCTTGGGCCTCGGCTTGCTGGCGTTGGGCTGGCGGACACGGTCACACCCGCCTCCGGTCGTATGCGGGCCGCTGGCCGGTTCCGTAGCGGCGCAGCGCGCCTTCCGGGCCAGCGGCGTTCGGGCGCTGGAAGATCCAGTTCTGCCACGCGGACAGCCGCCCGAATATCTTGGTCTCCAGCGTTTCCGGGCCGGCGAACCGGTTCTGCGCCTCCATGGCGGTCAGCGCGTCCGGGCTGAACGAGGCCCGCTCCTCCAGCGCGATGCGCAGCTCCTCGTCCCAGTCGATGTCGTCGAACGTGAACGTGACGAGCCCGGCCGCCACCGCACGGGCCGCGCCGAGCGGCACGCCGACGAGCCGCTGCACGGCCGCCAGTTCGGCCTCGTGCCCCCAGAACCGGCACGCCAGCCTGGACAGCCCGTTGGCCATCGGCAGCGGACCGGTATTCATCGCGCCGAGCTGCAGCGTGGCCGCGGCGTGCCCGGCGGACGAGTCCTCCGGCCGCAGGCCGTCGAGCAGGTAGCTGCGGTCGGCGGCCAGGGCGAGTTCCGCGAGCGAGCCGGAGAAACAGCTGCCCGGCTCGATCAGCGCGAACAGGCTCCGGCTCGTGACGTCGAGCCGTTTGATCGTCCGCTTGTAGTAGTGCAGGATCTCGTCGGCCAGCCAGTCGCCGCGGCTGCCGAGCATGAACTCGTCGTAGGCGGCGACCGCCGCCGGGTCCCCCGCGGTCTTCAGCACCCAGATGCCGATCTCAAGCTCGTTCACGCGCAGCCGCAGGATCAGGTCGTCGAGTTCGCGGGTGACCGCGAGCAGCCAGCCGTCAGCGCCCTGGTCGTGCAGTTCACCGGGACTGGCCGGGATCGCGCGGGGCCCGTCGACGGTGATGGTCGCGACGCCGAGCCCGCGGTCGATCTCGCAGCCGACGTGCGGATACCTGATCGCGTCCGGCCCGATGGTGCGCCGCAGCGGCGTCAGCTCGATTCCGATGGCGTCCGCGGGCCGTGCGCTGCGCTCGATCGCGTCGCTGACCCGCGCGGCCACCGCCTGCTCGAACTGCCTGGGCGGTGCGACGGCATCCACCAGACCCCAGTCGGCGGCCGTCTGCCCGCACACTCCCTCGGCCTTGGTGGCGAGCACGTCCGCTACGTCCCTGCGCACACCCCTCTTGTCGACCATGCGGGTCAGGCCGCCCGTGGCGGGCAGCACGCCGAGCAGCGGCACCTCCGGCAGCGCGACCGCCGCCGACCCGTCGTCGACGAGCAGGATCTCGTCGCAGGCCAGGGCCATCTCGTAGCCGCCGCCAGCGGTCGCGCCGTTGAGGGCCGCGATCCACGTCTGGCCGGAGTGTGCGCTCGCGTCCTCGACGGCGTTACGTGTCTCGTTGGTGAACTTGCAGAAGTTGACCTTCCACGCGTGCGGCGATTGCGCCAGCATGCGGATGTTCGCGCCCGCGCAGAACATCCGGTCCTTGGCGCTGGTCACGACGACGGCGCGGACCTGCGGGTGCTCGAAACGCAGCCGCTGCACGGCGTCGTAGAACTCGATGTCAACGCCGAGGTCGTAGCTGTTCAGCTTCAGCTCGTAGCCCGGTGTCAGGCCGCCCTGCTCGTCCACGTCGAGCGACAGGCGCGCCGCCTGGCCGTCGACCCGCAGCTGCCAGTGCCTGTACCTGCTCGGCTGCGTGTCGAAGTCAACGACTGGGGGCTGCGCGGTCTCGGCGCTACTCGGGGCGCCGGTGCTGCCGCCGGTGCTTGTGGCGCCGGTGCTCGTGGCGGTGTTTGCGGTGGGGCTCGTGGTGGGGCTCGTGGTGGCGCTTGCTGCGCCGGTGCTGGCGGCGGGGGCGCCGCCAGCGGCAGCGACTGTCATGCGTCAACTCCTCGCCTGGGGGGTCCCGGCAACGCTCTCAATGTGCTACATGTATTTGGCAATGGTCAATAGCAATGTCGAACTTCGTCCGGTGGTCCCCCGGGCGCCGCGGCGCCCGGGGGGCCACCGGATCGGCGCGGCAAGCGCCAGATCACTGCTCCTGACCCTGCTCGGCGAGTTCGTTCTGCCCGCCGCCGAGCCGCCGTGGACCTCCGCGTTGCTGACCGGGCTGAGCCTGCTCGGTGTCGAGGAGAAGGCGACAAGGCAGGCTCTGGCCAGGATGGCCGGCGAAGGGTGGGTCGCTCCCTCCCGGTCGGGCCGGCGCGCATGCTGGCGGCTGACTGCCGCGGGCCGCGAACTGCTGAGCACGGGCGCCGAGCGCATCTACGGTTTCTCGTCACCGCTGGCCGCCTGGGACGGTCGGTGGCTCGTCGTCCTGGTCAGCGCGCCTGACGGCAGCCGCCAGCTTCGGCACCTGCTGCGGACCCGCCTGGCCTGGACCGGCCTCGGCAGCCTGACCCCCGGAGTGTGGGTCAGCCCGCACCCGGGCCGGCAGCCGGAAGTGCGCCGGGTGCTCGAGGACGTGGGTGTGGCCGGGGGCGCCACGTTCTTCGTTGCCTCGCTCGGCGAGCTCGGCGACGCCAAACGGGTCGCCGGCCAGGCCTGGAACCTGACCGAGATCGAGGCACGCTACGAGGAATTCATCGGCCAGGTCAGGCGGCTGGCGCCGCGAACGCCGAACGAGACGTTCGCGGCGCAGGTCAGGCTGGTTCAGCAGTGGCGGCGCTTCCCGCTGCTCGACCCCGGGCTGCCCGCCGAACTGCTGCCCGACCTCTGGACCGGCGCCGAGGCCGCGGCGCTGTTCCGCAGCAGGCACGCCGCGTGGAAACCGCCCGCCGACGCCGCTTGGCGCGGTTTCGCCGATATGTGATGATCCCCGCCGCGGCCGCCGCGCTGGCCAAACGTGGCATCCGCTGCAGCCCGCCTACCGCGAGGCCATGCAACGGCCGGCAAAACCGGATGCGCCGGGCAGGTGCCGGGCCGGACGATGGGGTATGGGCTGGTTCACCACGCAGGATCTCGCCGAGTACCTCGCGGCCGCAGGCGACTTCATGAGATCGCGGCCCGCAGAGAACACCGTGCCGCTGACCGTGACCGAGGTCCTGCGGGTCCGTGGCGCCGGTGCCTTCGGTGACGCCGCGCCGCTGTTCGGCTGGTGGCGCGACGGTGAGGGCGCGGTCCAGAGCGCGTTCCTTGTCACCCCGCCCTACCCGCTCCTGCTGAGCTCGCCACCGGCGCAGTCCCTGGCACCGCTCGCCGAGCTGCTTGCCCGTGCGGAGACGCCGTTGACCGGCGTCAACGGCGAACCGGCCGCGGCGGAAGATTTCGCGGCCGCGTGGGGCGAGCAGACGGGGGCGAAGGCGAAGACGTCGATGCGCGAGCGCCTGTTCCGGCTCGGGGAACTCGTCCCGCCGACGCCGGCCCCCCGCGGCCACGCGCGCGCACCACAGGCCGCCGATCGCGATCTGCTTGTGGCGTGGTTCGCCGCGTTCAGCCAGGAGGCGGGCACCGGTGAAAAGAACGCGCCTGCGGCGGTCGACGACCGCCTCAGCTACGGCGGCCTGACCCTCTGGGAGGCCGATGGCCAGCCGGTCTCGGTTGCCGGGCTGACCCGCGAGGCGGCGGAGATGAGGCGGGTGGGCCCCGTCTACACTCCACCGCAGTCGCGCTGCCGCGGCTACGGCGCGGCCGTGACGGCCGCGGTCAGCCAACGCGCGCTGCAGGAAGGCGCCCGCGAGGTGCTGCTCTTCACCGACCTTGCCAACCCCACGAGTAATGCCTTCTACCAGCGGCTGGGGTACCGCCCCGTGCAGGACAGGCTCGTCCTTTCCTTCGTGACCTGACCCGGCACTTTCCCCATCGACCGCATGGGCCGGATTACCCGCGCTGCCCTGATGCTCGCCTTGGCGCTGCCCACCAGTGGCGCCCAGCGGGTCATCGCGGGCCTGAAACAGGCCAAGATCCGCAACTGTGTCAATCTGCCTGCAAATAGCGCAGGCAGATTGACACAGAAACGGATCATGAACGCGCCAGAAGCGTGGATGCACCCTGTGGACGCGCTGAGCCGCCTTATGGGGATCATCGGTGCGGCACACCGCACACATGAGCGTGACTGTTCAAGATCACGAGTTGAAACCTGACCCCGGCGACGCTCAGCCCCAGCGACGCTTGGCCCGGGCTCGGCCCCGGTGCGACACTCGGCCCAGCCGACACTCGGCCCCAGGGCAACGCTCGACCCGGGGCGACACTCGGCCGGATCTGCTCAGGTTCGCATCGGGGCGAGCAGGTACCTGAAGCCTGGGCTGCCGGTGATGACCGCTGGTTTGTCGGGACTGGTGAACTCGATAGTGACGGTGCTCTCGCGACCTTCCTGGTCCGGCTCCCCCGGTGCGGCGCCATTTACCCGGCCCGCCCCGGCCTCCGCCCCGGGCGAGCTACCCGCCCCGGGCGAGCTACCCGCACCGCCCGGCTTCCCCGCGCTGCCCGGCTCCTCCGCACCGCCCGCTCTTCCGTTACTGCCCCGCTCGTCCGCGGCTCCGGCCGGCCGTCCCGCTCCCGCCGGCCGTCCCGCTCCCGCCGGTACCTCGGCGCCCGCTCCGGTCTCCACGCCGACTCGTGTTTCCGCACCCACCCGCGCCTCCGCACCGGGTACCTTCGCGCCAGCGCGCGACTTCGCGCCAGCGCGCGACTCCGCGTCCGGTACCTCCGCGCCAGCCCGCGCCTTCGCGTCCGGTACCTCCGCGCCGGCCCGCGCCTTCGCGCCCGGCCGCGCTCCTCCGCCCATCCCGGCGGCACCGACGCCATCGAGCAGATACTGCGGCTTGAACGCGATCGCGAAACCCTCTTCACCCTCGAAATCGGCCTCGACGGTTTCGACCGCACACGATCCTTCACCAGATCCCGTCTCGATCACCACTTCACCCGCCCCGAACGTGAGCAGGAGCCGGGACTCGCGGTCGGCGACGAGGGCGACCCGCCTGATCGCCTCGCTGAACGGGCCGGCCGGCAGCCGCGCACGGTAAGCGAACTCGCGCGGGAACCGCGACTTGTAGGTCACGAACTCGGTCCCGAGCAGGCGGGTTGTCAGCCGCCGGCCGCCGCCCTCGAACCCGATCAGCCCGTTCACACCGCCGGCACCGCGCGCCGGACCGCCGCCCGGCGAGCCCGCGGCTCCCTGACCCTCGACCGCCAGCGAGATCGCCACCTCGGTGCCCGCGATCATGGTTTTCGCCGCGTCCGCCAGGGTCCGCGCGGGGACCAGGGCGGAGGACCGGATATCCGGCTCAGCAGGCTGCCAGTCGAGCTCCCGCAGTGCCATGCGGTACCTGTCGGTCGCCACGAGCGTCATGCCGGCGCCGTCGATCTCGACGAGGACGCCGGTGAGCATGGGCAGGGTGTCGTCGCGGCCGGCCGCGACCGCCACCTGCCCGACCGCCGTCGCGAATGCCCCGCCGTCCACGGTGCCGGCTGACGGCGGCACCTGTGGCAGCGCGGGGAAGTCCTCCACGGGCAGGCCGAGCAGAGTGAAGCGCGCGCTGCCACAGCTCAGGATGACGACGTCGCCGTCCGACACGAGATCCACGGGGTGCGGAGGCAGACTGCGGGCGATATCGGCGAGCAGCCGGCCGGCCACGAGCGCGCGGCCAGGCTCGGCCACGGCCGCGTCGGCGCCCACCCGCGCGGACACGTCGTAGTCGAAACACGACAGGATGAGCCCGTCGCCCTCGCCGGCCTCGAGCAGCAACCCGGCCAGGATCGGGATGACCGGCCGGCTCGGCAGCGCGCGCGCCGCCCAAGCGACCGCCTCCGCCAGAGCGTCCCGCCCGATCCGCAACCGCATCGCTGCCTCCCCGCGCCGCAACATTCTCTTTTCAGGCATCGTGACACGTGGGAGTGACAAACGGACCATCCCAAACGGCTGCCGCGAGGCGCACCGAACATATGGTGACAATGATCTCGCGGACTGCGAGACCGGATGCGGCCAGGCGGCGGAAACGCACCTCGATCATGGAAGTGGGCCCGGTGCGGGTTCGGGTGCCGCTCACGGGGCGTATAGGTATCTATCGTGGTCAGCGGACCGCGCTGGGGAACACGTCGAGGTAGGAAGGGGCGCCGGGGCGGCCGGTCGCGGCCAGGATCGCGTGCGCGACGGCGCGGGAGAACGCGTCGGCCGCGGCGCCAAGGAGTTCCTGGAACATCCCAAGATCGGCGGGCTCGCCGCGGCCGCGGCCCAGACCGAACACGGCGTCCCCGTCGATCATCGTGTGGGCGGGCCGGATCGCGCGGGCGAGCCCATCGTGACCCGCGCCGGCCAGCCGGGCGCACTGCGCCTTGGTCAGCGCCGCGTCGGTAGCAAGCACCCCGATCGTGGTGTTGAAGACGGCGCCGCCGCTGGCTGGGCGCCAGGCGTCGACGTCCGCCCGGGCCGGCGCGACCAGCCGGGCGAACTCGCCGGGCAGGCCGAATCGCGCGCCGTAGAGCTCGCCGCCCGGGTCCACCGGCGAGCCCGCGGCGTTGACGATCGCGAGCGCGCCGAGGGTGGGACCATCGCCAAGCACCGCGCTGGCCATGCCCACGCCGCCAGCGAAGCCGCCCGCGACCGCACCCGCGCCAGCCCCGGCGTTGCCCTGTGCGGGCTGGCCGCGGCCAAAGCTGCGCGGACCGCGCTGATCTTGGTAATGCTGGCCCCGGTCCGGCTCGTCCCGGCCGCGCTGACCGCTGTTTTCCTCGCCGATGGCCGCGTCGTAGGCGGCGGCACCCAGGTCCGCACCGGGTGTCGCCCGAAACGTGCCGCCGCGGCCGAGATCGAAGATCACCGCGGCCGGCACGATCGGCACGACCTCTCCCGAACCCGGGCCGACGGCGAAACCGATACCCGCATCGGCCAGTCTGGCCATGACCCCGTCCGCTGCGGCCAGGCCGTACGCGGATCCACCCGTCAGCGTCACGGCGTGCACCCGGTCCACGAGGTTGCGCGGGTCGAGCAGATCGGTCTCCCGCGTGCCGGGTGCCCCGCCGCGCACATCGACCCCGCAGGTCATTCCATCGCGGCCGGTGAGCACGACGGTGACACCGGTCCGCCAGCCGTCGCCGATCCGCTGTGCGTGCCCCACGCGGATACCGGCGACGTCCACCGGGGAGTTCGTCGCGCCGGCCCGAACCTGTCCAGGGCCAGCGGCTGCCTCGTCATCGCTCATGTCGACGGCCATTATCACGCCATCCCCCAGCCCCGCGAGCCGGCCGCAGCGCCGGCGCGCCGCGGTAGTACGGCATGACGGTCGGCCGGACAACGGGACGGGGCAGGAGAGCCGCGCACGGGGCCAGGCTGGTGCGAGACTGCGTAAATGACCTACGCCGCCTCACCCGACCGGTACGAACGCCTCCCCTACCGCCGCTGTGGGCGCAGCGGAATCGAGCTACCCGCGGTGTCGCTTGGGCTGTGGCAGAACTTCGGCGATACGACGCCCATCGACACGCAGCGGTCGATCATCCGGCTCGCGTTCGACCGTGGGATCACGCACATCGACCTCGCCAACAACTACGGGCCACCCTACGGCTCGGCGGAGATCAACTTTGGCCGTATCCTCCGTGAGGACCTGCGCCCCCACCGCGACGAGCTGGTGATCTCCACCAAGGCCGGCTACGACATGTGGCCAGGGCCGTACGGGGACCGGGGGTCCCGCAAGTACCTGCTGGCCAGCCTGGACCAGTCGCTGCACAGGATGGGCCTGGAGTACGTCGACATCTTCTACAGCCACCGGGCGGACCCGCAGACACCGCTCGAAGAGACGATCGGCGCGCTCGACCGGGCGGTCCGGTCCGGCAAGGCACTCTACGCGGGAATCTCGTCCTACTCCGCCGAACGCACCGCGAGTGCCGCCAGGATCGCCAGGCAGCTCGGCACACCGCTGCTGATCCACCAGCCCTCGTACTCGATGCTGAACCGGTGGATCGAGCACGGCCTGCTCGATGTGCTGGAGCGCGAGGGGATCGGCTGCATCGCCTTCTCACCGCTGGCGCAGGGCATGCTGACCGGGAAATATCTGCACGGCATCCCGGACGGATCAAGGGCGAGCCGCCCTGGCTCGCTGTCCCGTGACCTGCTCAGCGAGCAGAACCTGGCCCACGTGCGCGCCTTGAACGACATCGCCGGGGCCCGCGGTCAGACGCTCGCCCAGATGGCACTGGCCTGGGCGCTGCGCGACGAGCGGGTCACGTCGGTGCTGATCGGCGCCAGCAGCACGAAGCAACTGGAGGACAACCTCGGCGCGGTCAGCGGGCCACCGTTCACCGCCGAGGAACTCGCCGCCATCGACGCGCACGCGATCGAGGCCGGCGTCAACATCTGGGCGCCGTCGAGCGCGTCCTGACCCGGGGCCGGGTGGTCGCGGCGCGGCGGCGGAACGCGCTGTCAAAGATCTTTCCTGAACGGCTGCGCGGCGTGTCACGCGCGGTAAGAAGCGGCGGCGCAGTGTGCTCGCAACGGCGGACGGGGGCACCGCCGAAACAGCGAGTCACGCGCGCGGACGGGGGGACCGCGCCAACTGCGCCGCCGCACAGCGTCACTGTACAAGCAGGCGTGTGTGTTTGCGACAGCGGCGTGGTCCAAGGTCCTCAGCCGTCGCCTCCCCCGCGCCCGTGGCTGTCGCATGATGAACGCCGATGACACCGGCGCATGTCGGCGGGCTTAAAACCGGGGCACCTTCCGATAACGGAGATTTGGGTAAGAATTGGGTCTCACCGAAATCCCGCCAGCGATGGGCGACGAGTGCGGCTCTGTTCGAGGGACTTCGTGAGGTCGGCAGGATGATGCTGGCCGGTTTGGGGCGCCGCTGAGGGTGGCGTGACCGAGCCGGGGCCGCAAC
>WNFJ01557305.1_pt2 | contig 17477 bp, 17 predicted proteins | sample 5400461 | NCBI WGS metagenome assembly WNFJ01 (sample SAMN13153349, study PRJNA577476) | soil metagenome | isolation source: 115 cm saprolite on Douglas fir-dominated hillslope | place: USA:California | collected 2013-09-17 | reverse complement strand
AGGCGCGCAGCCGAATCTGAAACTCCTGGCGATCGCCGAAAAAGAAAGCGGGCAGTACGTTCCCTATACTCTGGACACCATACAGAATCGGACGTATCCGCTTTACGACCGGGTCTACGCTTACGCGGATCGCGCGCCGGGCAAGCCGATGAATCCGGCGGTGCTGGAATTTCTGCGCTTCGTCTTGAGCCAGGAAGGCCAGACGCAGGTCATCCGCGACGGCAAATACCTGCCACTCACCGCTGAGGTCGTCAAGGCGCAGTTGAAGAAACTCGAGACGGCGACGAAATGATTTGTGCAATGTCCGACAAACTTCAGTTTGTCGTGAACTTTGGCGAGGAGCTCTGCTAGTGACTATCGACAAACTGAAGTTTGTCGGACATCCGGAGGAGAACCGACGGTGAAACGATTCATGAAAGAATTAATTGTCGCTGTGCTGTTTGCGTTGCTGGCGAATGTTCTCGCGGCGCCGTCTGCGCTCGCTCAGACGCACGATCTGCCGCGAAGAGATCTGAGCGACCTGCCGCCTTACAAGCTCGACTACAAGGTGCAGGGAGGCTTTCGGATCTTCGGTAGTGAGCTAAAAGGCGCGATGGAAGCTTTGGTGATAGGCTTCAGAAAATATCACCCTGACGTCGTGTTCTCGACTAACTTTATGACCAGTAGTGAAGGGGCGATCGCCGGATTGTACACTGGTATTTCCGATCTCGCTCCGGCTGGCGACGATGCCAAGATAACGGATTTGATGCCCTTCTATAACACCTTCCGTTATCAACCGACAGAAATCTCAATCGCGACCGGTGGCCACGAAAAACGTGGCACGCTGTGGCCTGCAGTCATCGTCGTCAACAAGGATAATCCCATTACTAAGGTCACGATGGACCAGTTGGATCGCATCTTCAGTTCCGAGCGCACCGGCGGCTGGGAGCTTGAGACTAAGGAGTTCTACACGGCGAAGTATGCGCGCGGGCCGGAGACGAATATCCGCAAATGGGGACAGCTTGGATTGACAGGCGAATGGGCCAACAAAGAGATTCAGACTTACGGCTACATCGCGCCCGGTTTTACGATCTACTTTCAGCGACGGCTGATGCATTGGTCCGACAAGTGGAATCCCAACTACAAACAATACGTCGAAGCGAAAGAAGCGCCGCCTGATGAATATGGTAAGGCTGTCTCAAGCGAACGCATGCTCGAACAGTTGTCGAAAGACAAATATGGAATTGGCTGGGCGGCGCAGATGCACGTCAAGGATTACCCTAATGTGAAGGCGCTCGCGATCGCTGCCAAAGAGGGCGGGCCCTATGTGCCCATGACGCCCGAAACGGTCGCCAACCGCAGCTACCCGTTAGTTCGCGACGCGTACGTCTACGTCAATCGGGCGCCGGGCAGGCCGATGGACCAAAAGGTAAGAGAGTTTCTGCGGTTCGTGCTCAGCCGTGAGGGTCAGCAGATCATCGCCGACACCGATATGTATTACCCGCTGACCGCTGAAGAATTGCGCAAGCAGTTGAAGAAACTCGACTAAGGGACGGTGTACGACAAACTTTGTGAGGGTGCGACTATGTCGTGATGCTCGCCGAACAGTTCGGTTGGAGTCCCGGAGGGACGAAACATTTATAGCTTTGGTGAATCGACTCGAACCCAAAGCTCGTTTAGGAGCGAGATGTGAAAACATTGCGCTCCTAAAGGAGCTTTAGAAACAGGACACATGCGGCGGCTATAAATATTTCGTCCCTACGGGACTGGCGGAAGCAAGAGCGAACGCCCACGAGGTTCGTCAGAGACATTGCGTTCGAAAGAAATTGATGACACGGCGACTTCCGATTGGATCTGCTGCGCTCGCGCTCATGATCACCTATGTCTACTCGCAGGCACCGACACGTCGTGCGCAACAACAACTGACTAGCGGCGACACAATCTCTAAGACAGAGAAGTTCAATCTCGCGGGTTTACCGTCCTATCAACCTGAGCAAAAAGTCTCCGGCAAGATTCGGAGTTTTGGTTTCTCCCTGGGCGGAATGATGCCAATTTGGGAAGAGGGTTTCCGCAAGTATCAACCCGAAATTCGTTTCGACGACAAGTTCCCCAGCGGTGACGTGGCCATCGCTGGATTGGTAAGCGGGGTTTCTGATCTGGGACCGCAGGGTCGCGAGCTGGTGCTCACCGAAAACCTGGCATTCTATGAAACCTACGGCTATTACCCAACCGATATCACTGTAATGACCGGGGCCTACGACGTGGACGGCATGGCGTGCGGCCTGGTGGTCTATGTGAACAAAGACAATCCGATTTCCAAACTGACGATGAAGCAGTTGGACGGCATCTTTGGTTCAGAGCGCGTCGCCGGTCTCCGCGGATTCAAATGGACCCTCGAAGTCGGACGCAGCGTGCGAGACGACATCCGCACCTGGGGACAGTTGGGACTCACGGGCGATTGGGCCGACAAACCGATTCACACTTACGGTCATGGTCCAGGGGGAACGACTAATTTCTTCCAGTTAAAGGTCCTTAGTGGCAGCGACAAATGGAATCCAAACTATCAAGGCTATGTGGAAACCGGCAGCAAGATGATTGGCGACGACGACAAGGCGCAGTTGGGTGGCCTCCAGCACATGCTCGTCGATGAACTGGCCAGGGACAAATACGGAATCGCCTGGACCGTCATTCCGCAAGCGCGAAAAGTTCCGGACCTAAAGCCGCTCGCCTTAGCGACGCGCGATGGTGGTCCCTACATCGAACCGTCCCGCGAGAGTTTTCAAAACCGCACGTATCCTCTGACGCGCAGCATCTACATTTATCTGAATCGCAAACCGGGTCAACCACTCGATCTGAGAGTGAAAGAATTCCTGCGCTACGTGCTGAGTCGCGAAGGACAAGAGGCGGTCGAGCACGCGGGCAAGTATCTGCCGCTAACTGCTGAAGTCGCGCGCGAGCAATTAAAGAAGCTGGAATGAGTGATGTCCGACAAACTTCAGTTTGTCGATAACTCCACGCAGTAGCTGCTTGGCCAAGCAACGACAAACTGAAGTTTGCCGGACATTGATCTGAGGATTTCAAGCAATGAGAAGGTCGCTTATCAAACTAAATGCGCTTTACTTGATCGTATTGGCTGCTCCGGTGCTCGCGCAGGAAAAGCGCGGCGGCCTCGACGTTCAAACCGGACGCGACGAACGAATCGGTGCGCGCGGAAAGAAGACTTATTACGACAAGCGTTGGCAGCTCGACGACTTGCCGGAATACAAACCCGAAAAAGTCTCGGGTGTCATTCGTGTGTGGGGTTCAGGTTATTTCGCGCAGGGCAATCTCGGGAATTATTGGGAAGAAGGGTTTCGCAAGTATCATCCCGACGTCAAGTTCGAATATCACCTGAAAGCGCCCGCGCTTGGCATTCCGGCGTTAAGCATGGGTCTGGCAGACATCGCCCCGAGCCGGCACATTACCTTCGACGAAACTTTGATGTTCGAGCGCGTCTTCAGTCGCGACCCGATAGAGATTACGATGGTCACCGGGAGCCTCAACGTGCCGGGATGGAATTACGCGCTCGCCATCATCGTCAACAAGAACAATCCGATCTCGAAACTTACGATCGAACAGTTGGATGGCATCTTCGGGACGGAGCGCGACGGCGGCTACGATGGAACAACCTGGCGCACTGAAGTCGCGCGCGGCCCGGAGAAAAATATTCGCACATGGGGGAAGTTGGGGCTGACCGGAGATTGGGCCGACAAATCAATAAATGTTTACGGGGACAATTTGCGATACCATATCCCGCGCACGTTCGAGCGACTGGTTTTCCAGGGCAGCGACAAATGGAACGAGCGTCTCCACGAATATGCGAATTTCAAAAACCCGGGTGGAACGAACACTCTCGAAGCTCAACAAGTCATAGACGCCATCAACAAAGACGTTTACGGCATCGGCTATTCGACGGTTGCTTATTTGTCGCCTCAGACCAAAGCCCTCGCCATTGCTCCCAGAGGAAGCGACAAATATGTCGAGCTGAATCTCGAAACGCTTCGTAGTCATGCTTACCCACTTTTCGATGAGGTGTACTTCTACATCGATCGTGAACGGAGCAAACCAGTCGATCCGAAAGTGAAAGAGTTCCTGCGTTACGTGCTGAGCCGCGAGGGGCAGGACGCCGTGCAGCGAGACGCCAAATACCTGCCGCTGACCGGAGAAATAGTTCGTGCACAGCTAAAGAAATTGGAATAGGCAGCTACAAGTTGCCCGTTCGTGACTTCGATTGACTCTTGCTTTGTTTCCTGTGACTTCGTGGATCGCTCTGCCAGGCCAACTGGGAAGGACGATCCACAAAATCACACGATTCGACGGCTCATAACTCCTTGATGAAGGCCGAGTCTGTCCCATGCAAACAACTTCCGAACACAAACCGTTCTACGCTCACCTCTATTTTCAGGTGCTCCTCGCGATCTTGTTCGGAGTCCTGCTCGGTCACTTTTTTCCCGGCCTGGCGACTAAGATGAAACCGCTCGGCGACGGGTTCATCAAGCTGATCAAGATGATGATCGCGCCGATCATCTTCACCACCGTCGTGGTTGGCATCGCGAAGGTCAGCGACATGAAGGAAGTAGGAAGGGTCGGCCTCAAGGCCCTCATCTACTTCGAATTGGTTTCCACGCTAGCGCTAGCCATTGGCTTGATCGTCGTCAATCTCGTAAAACCGGGAGCAGGGATCAACGCCGATGTGAGGACGCTTGATGCCGGCGCCGTCGCCACCTACGCCTCCGGCGCAAAATCATTCTCAGCTGTTGATTTCTTCCTGCACATGATTCCCGACACGGTCGTGGGCGCATTCGCAGGCGGAGAAATCCTTCAAGTCCTACTCTTCTCTGTACTCTTTGGTCTCGGCTTGTCACGCTTTGGCGAGAAGGGCAAGCAACTCGTCCGTCTCATCGATCAACTCTCTCACGCCCTGTTCAATGTTATCGCCATCATCATGCGAGTAGCGCCTATCGGCGCGTTTGGAGCCATGGCTTTCACGATTGGCCAGTACGGCATCGGTTCGCTGCTTTCCCTGGGCAAACTGATGGCCTGTGTCTACCTCACCTGCTTGCTCTTCATTTTCATTGTTCTGGGCGGAATAGCGCGCGTCACAGGTTTTAGTCTGTGGCGGTTCTTGCGCTACATCAAGGAAGAGATTCTGATCGTGCTGGGCACTTCTTCCTCAGAAGCTGCATTGCCACGAATGATTATCAAGATGGAGAATGCCGGCTGCGCAAAACCAGTCGTCGGACTTGTTATCCCGACCGGGTACTCCTTCAATCTTGACGGTACTTCGATCTATTTGACGATGGCCGCCATCTTCGTCGCGCAAGCCACCAACACGCCGCTCAACCTGGGCCAGCAACTCATGATCATGGGTGTCCTCCTGTTAACTTCGAAAGGCGCTGCCGCGGTCACTGGCGGCGGATTCATCACTCTTGCAGCCACACTCTCGACGACCGGAAAGGTGCCCGTGGCAGGCCTGGCACTACTGCTCGGAATCGATCGCTTCATGTCAGAGGCCCGGGCCATTACCAATCTAATCGGCAATGGAGTGGCGACCATGGTCGTGGCTAAATGGGAAGGAGCACTCGACATCGAGCGGATGCGGTCGGCACTCATGGCAGAAACAGAGGCACTAGCCGAGGAACCCGAATCTGTGGCTGAGGACTAGTCCGCGCGTGGGGATTTGAACCAGACTCCCACCGTGTCAATCCGCTTCTTCGGCGCCGCGTAAAACGCGTGAGGCGTTCTTACGGCGTAATTTTTGATCGAAGGGCTAGAGAAGTCACTTTACGCTGCTAGAAGTGTATAAGAGCCAGGCGTGTTCCGGCAGAATTCCGGCAAAACAGTTCTTCATCATTACGAGTCTGGTAATCCTACTCATCTCCGTAAACACGTCAGCGAGTAAATTAAAACAAGATAGAACGAAACATTCATTTGCAACTCAGCCGCCGGGTTCGACTGCGCTGGCTGCTTTCGGGTCCACCGAGACAGCTGCTTCTCAGCAGCGATGGCACGCAACTCTTCCTCCGAGACGCGGCAATCAAGATGTTGCATCAACTGCAATAGCAGATCTGTGTTGCGTTCCAAATGTAGCAGAGTCGCCATAACCTCCTTCTCAGCCTTCTGATTGACCTCGAAATCCAGTTCGGCGCGCGTCTCGGAATGACGTCCCTGAAGGTTTTGCCCGACCATGATCAGCGGCATCAGCAGTATCTGAATTACATTGCTAATCAAAAGATAGGCGACAAAGGCCGGAAACGGATCGAAAGCCGGCCAGTGCAAGGCCGGCACCTCGGAAGCCAGGATGTTGTATCCCGTCCACAACACGGTCCATCCTGCGATGATCAAGAAGAAACCGATCGAACCTACTTTGTCGGTAATTGCGATCGCCACTCGGTCTATAGCGCTGAGGCTTTGTTCGTGAACGACGTTTGCGTTACGCGTCACGCGCTGGGACACCAACAGGTTGGTTTGCCGTAGACGCCCGCCGATTCCCCTAATTACCTCAAGCGCGGCCTGTGGATTTTCGACGAGGAAACCCTCAAACTCTTCACGACGCAAACGACGAAGCGCGCTATCAACTACTGCCGTGGCATTAGCTGAGCGCTTGCCGCCATCGAGTACAGACATCTCGCCGAAGAAAGCGCCCGGCTCAAGCTCCGAGAGTGTCACCTCATCTCCGTCTGCATCGCGCACCCAGATGCGCACCTTGCCCGAGTCTATAACGTATAGCGCATCACCAGGTTCATGCTCTAAAAAAATAGTATCGCCTGCGTGGTGGGAAACCTTAACCATCAGCCCCGATATTTTATCGAGGGCTGCCGGAGAGAGTTGTTTTAATAGGGGAATCGCAGCCAAGCTGACGCGTTGCTCGCCGTCCGTCATTTCATTAGCCATAAATTCTTCCTCTAGTAATGAAAGAATGGGAATGTCTAACCACCCCCAAAGAGATGGATGCCGAACGGCTCCAGCACTATACCAGCGATCATGATCACTACTGCGAAGGTGATCATGGCGAAAGTGCCCCAACCAAGCACATTGTAAAAGCGTGTGTTCTTCAGATGACCTACCAGGCGGCTGTCATTGATGAGCAGCAGTATGAATACCAGGATGATCGGGAGTAGCACTCCGTTGAGCACTTGAATCCAAACGAGCATCTTTATTAAAGGAATATTCGGAATCAATGCCACTACTGCTCCGATGACGATCAGGCCAGTGAAGAGATTGAAGAAGACCCGCGCGCGCCTGAAGTCAAGATTGACGCCCTTCGGCAGACCAAACGCTTCGCAAATAGCGTAAGCGGTTGCCAGCGGCAGCACTGCTCCAGCCAGGAGAGAAGCTCCCAGCAGCCCGATACCAAAGAGTGTCTTCGCGGCACTTCCCACCACGGGCTCGAGCGCTCGCGCTGCGTCAGCTGCCGTTTCAATCTCGTGTTGGCCCACTACATAAAGCGTCGCGGCGGTCGCGATGATCATGAAGATCGACATCAGGTTGGAAAAGACGCTCCCAAAATAAGCATCGGCGCGCTCTGGCCCATAATGGCGACGGGCCACTCCTTTCTCGACCAAAGAACTCTGCTGAAAGAGCTGCATGTAAGGCGTGATCGTCGTGCCCATCAAACCAACGACGATAAAAATGTAGTCAGATTCCCATCGAATCTTGGGAATAAAAGCTCCATGTGCTACCTGCACCCAGTCTGGATGACCCATGAAAGCTGCGATCGGATAAGCGAAGAACACAACGGTCATCGCGAGGAATATCTTCTCGACGCTGGGGTAGTTTCCATAGACCACCAGATACCAAAGAAAACCAGCCGTCAGCGGGACGGCCAGATTCTTGCTCACCCCAATGAGTTCCATCGCCGCGCCGATACCTACAAACTCGGAAATCGTCACACCACCATTGGCGATCAAAATCACGCCCACGGCAAAGATTGCCCAACCCGCGCCGAATCGCTCCCGAATCAAATCCAAAAGGCCACGCCCGGTTGCCGCTCCTAGACGCGCACACATCTCCTGGACCACTGCCAGCGAGACAGTAATGATGACCATCACCCAAATCAGGTCGTAGCCGTACTTGGCTCCGGCTGAACTATAAGTCGCAATGCCGCCGGCATCATTACCGGCTGAAGTAGCGATTAGTCCTGGTCCTAAAACCAACAACCAACCGAGCAAACCGGGGGGAATGTGACGGATGCCCGCGAGCCGTACGCTGCGGCCACGAATCGTCACGCGAATACTTCTACGCAAATCCCTGGGGCGAATCGGCAGAGTGAGTGGTTCCCCAGCTTCCAGTTCTTCCAACTCTTTCGGGTCAACGTCTTTGTTCATGAAAAGATCCTCGGTGCCTGGGAACCCCACGCCTCTGGAGCTGCTTGCAGTACGGCGGCGTCGACAGTCACAGCGCCCAGGAGCTGTCCATCCGGTGCGACAACTGGTAAGGCGGCAAGCTGACTCTCGATCACCTTGAAACTCGCTTTGTCTGCGGATTCAAGCGCATCAAGGGTTAAGACCTTCTTATCCATGATCTCTTCCAGGGTTTGGTTATCATTGGCGGTAAGTAAATAGCGAATGGGAACAATACCTTGCTGCCGCTTGGCGGTTTCGTCATCGACAATAAAAATCAGATAAACGAAGTCCGGCTCTTTAAGACGCTCGCGCAACTTCTCGCGCGCTTCTGCGATTGTCATCCTCATGGGAGCGAAGACAATATCGTTTGTCATGATGCCGCCCACACAGTGTTCTGGATAGCGGAGTAGGTCGATGATCCGTTTACTTTGCGCTTCCGGCAGTTGGTCGAGAAACCCCTCCATTGTTTCAGTTTGCAGCGTCCCCATTAAATCCGCCGCCACGTCCGGCGCCATGAGTTCCAGCATTCGTAAAGCACGCTGTTCAGTAAGCTCTTCGAACACCTGAAGGCGTCGTCTGGCGGTCATGGCCTCCAGAGTGTTTATGGCTAGCGCATCGGGAAGCAGCATTACCAACTCGGCCGCGTGCATATAAGGTAGCTGATTAGCCAGACGTGCAATTTCGCCCGCCGGTAGCTGAGCGATTCCTTCTCCCTCGACCATGCACCCCTTGACCGCTTGAGGATCGCCGCGCAAAAACTCTATCGCCGTCCAATCATGGATTGTCGCCTTTGGAACATAACCGAACCGTCCTCCGGTGAGCCATCGCAACGTGGCGCTGAGACTAGTATCAATGCCGCAGAGCAACAAGCTTCCATTTTCTTCTTTCAGGAGAAGGCCGTTTGCTCGGGCTGCTCGAAGATGTTCCAAGTCAAGGATCAGCGAGTCGTGAACATCGCTAAGGAGGACTCTTTTTCTCAGCCATTCCTCCGGCGCGAGTTCCCCGGCCTCAACATCTTTCACCTTGATATGCCGACCAACATGATCGATGGAAACCACAGCGGCCCAGGGCATAACTTCCCATTTGCGGTTGGTGCCACGGAACAGGATGTGTGTGACGCGCGGGTAACCCTCCGGCAGCAGTTCAACGATGAAATCAATGAGTTTCGCTCGTCGCCCCTTCTCATCGATCAAGGCGAAACGACGAAGCTTTGAGTAGAGCAACATTGATAGAAATCTCCTCAACGGTCTTTAATTCGCAAAATAAAGTATCAGCGCAAAGATTAAACAACTCTCAAGAGCAGTCTCTTAACAAGAGTCCTATGAAGCCTTGGAAGACTCTATTCCGAACCAGGCAGTGCATGTTCGCTTAACGCGAAAGGATCTCTGGGTTCTTGATCCGTTGTGGCCGCCTCGACCGCGTAGACTAGTGCGAGCAGCGACGCGCGCAAGTCCGTATCCTCGGACGTAATCTCAATACCGGTCGGTGAACTAAAGGGAGTGATGAAAAGATAGCGCGGTACTTTGTGGTCGTCTAGGGGAGAGGTGGGCCCAAGAATCAGGAGATTGCGATTCCACCTTGCGTACCGATGAGCCGAATGAGCCTGGCGCTCCCACCGCAGTGAGCCATTCACGGTTAAAGATGTAAGCTGTGCCAGCAGCTCTCGCCGCTCAGTCAAAACCCGATCATCGGACACACCTGCCTCCAAGCCCCAATCAGTCAGTCGTTGATCTTATGGTACATAGCAGCCTTTGTGAGGAAGAATCTATTGTACTTTGGTATAGGGTGCAGGTTTGGCCTGCTGCATAAGTCCGACGTTGGTTTCTGACTAGAAGACTTGGCGAACAACGACCCACGGGATGTAATATCCCCGAGCAACCGATTTCTTGAAGAAATGTAATGCTTAAGACGTTCGAGCAGCCGCGCCGATTCTGGCATTCAGCCGTGCTGGTCTTATCTGGCGGCATAGCTTTGGCTCTGCTCAGTTATGTCTGTTTTCAATTTCACGTTAATCCCACCACAGTCGGTCTGCTTTTTCTGATTGTTATCGTACTGGTATCGCTACGAGCCAGCTTGTTGCCCGCTGCGCTGGTATCCATCATCGCCTACTTATGCCTGGACTACTTCTTTACTGCTCCGCTTTTTGCGTTAGGAATGAACCAGACGCTGGATTATGTGGCGCCGATTGCTTATTTAATAATTGCAGTTGTGATTACTCGTTTGATGGAGAGAGTGCGGAAGTCTCTGGAAGATCAAAGACGAGCAGAAGAGACCTTGCGCAAATCTCAGGCGGAGCTGGCCCACGTGAGGCGGGTGATGACGATGGGAGAACTGGCGGCATCCATTGCACACGAAATCAATCAACCGCTGTCGGCCATCGTAAACAACGCCAGCGCCTGTTTGCGGTGGCTGGCTGGTAATTCCCCTGACATTGTCGAGGCTCAGGAAGCAGCCCGGCGCATCGTCCGCGACGGGAATAGAGCGGCGGAAGTAATCACACGGATTCGGGGATTCTTGAGGAAAACCGAGAGCGCGAAGTCGCGGCTGGATATTAACGAAACGATCCGGGAAATCGTTACTGTGATTAGGCACGAAGCCGTCGAAAACGGAGTTGAGCTGAGTATGGACCTGGCTTCCGATATCCCTCCAGTGTGGGGAGACCGGGTGCAACTTCAACAGGTTATTCTCAATCTCCTGATGAATGGCGTCGAGGCGATGGCGGTGATAACAGAACGCCCGCGAGATTTACTAATCACCACCGACAAACATGAAACCGATAAAGTCCTGGTAACTGTGCGAGACTCAGGCATGGGAATCGACGGAGAATCATTGGATAAACTCTTTGACGCTTTCTATACAACCAAAGCAAATGGAATGGGAATGGGTCTGGCGATTAGCCGATCTATTGTTGAAGATCACGGCGGAGAACTATGGGCCGTGACCAACGGCGCTTCCGGAGCGACGTTTCAGTTTACTCTCTTGCCCCATAAGTAGGAGCGCAATGCAGGACGAAAGAGCCATGGTCTTTGTCGTAGACGACGATGAATCCGTTCGGGAATCGCTGGAAAGCTTGATCCGGTCGACGGGCCTAAGAGTCTCAGCTTTTGCCTCTGCCCAAGAGTTTCTGGAGAGTCCTCGTGACGACGTGACGAGTTGCCTGGTGTTGGACTTGCGACTGCCGGGACAAAGCGGGCTCGACTTGCAGAAGCGAATGACGGAACTCAATATTCAGATTCCCATAGTGTTCATTACCGGTCACGGCGACATTCCCACGTCAGTGCGGGCAATAAAAGCGGGCGCACTTGAGTTTCTTACTAAACCCTTTCGCGATCAGGCGCTATTGGATGCGATTCATCAGGCAATAGAACGTCACCAAACTGTCCGACAGCATCAAGCGGATGTGGCTGAGATAGTCCACAGGTACGAAACACTGACGCCGCGTGAGCGAGAGGTGATGGAGCTAGTCGTTTCAGGACTCCTCAACAAACAAGTTGCGGCTAAACTGAGTGTTAGCGTGGTTACTGTTAAGGTCCATCGGAGTCAGGTCATGCATAAGATGAGGGCCGGCTCACTCGCGGAGTTGGTCAGGATGTGTGAAAAGTTCAGGACGCTTCCTGAAAGATCGTTGTAAGATTGCCTCCCGCACCAACGGTCTCTAAACCCACCTATACCAAAGCACAATAGATTCCTTTCTGCAAACGCTGCTATTAAAGAGCTGACATCAATGATGACAGGTGAAGATGGTTAGTCCACCTCTTATTTCGGTTGTCGACGACAATGACGCAGTTCGTGAATCCCTAAGGGGTTTGATCAGGTCTGTGGGATTTGCGGTAGAGGATTTCCCTTCAGCCGAGAAATTCCTGAATTCTGATCACTTAAACGATACGCACTGCTTGATTCTCGACGTGCGTATGCCAGGCATGGGTGGGCTGGAACTTCAGCGTCGGCTGGTAGAAAGCAATTGTACTATTCCCATTATCTTTATCACGGCGCACGGCAATGAGGCCGACCGGTCGCAAGCTCTTCGGGACGGAGCAGTCGACTACTTGTTCAAGCCATTCAGCGAAACAGCGTTATTGAATGCAATTAACGCGGCTTTAGGTTTCGAAATGTCCAGGAAGCGGAATCGAACGGGATGATGCCCTGGCTGGTAAATGCCAACCGGCTCGTCGTTAGTTGATGGTTCGCGATGACAAGCGACAAGAAAGCATGACAATATTCATAATGATTCTGGTCGCTAACTCAGTTACATTGCTAATAACGGTCATAGCCGCCATCAGGTCACCTTCCTGGAGCTATCGCCTCCTGCTAGTGGTGTCCTTAGTCTCGACTCTATTCGCGCTTCATCAATTCGTAACCGGAAGATACCATCTGGCGACGCTAATCGTCTCGGCGTTGTTATTGGGGCTGCTTACGTTGCGGGGGGCAACCATTTGGAGGAAATTCAGCAGTCACTAAGGACTAGAAACCACTCGCAGTCGGTCGAGATTGTGGGATCACGTAAGAAACATTCGAAATCATGAGATGTTAGAGAACACGAGTTGCAAATGAATTCCCCTGACGATCCAGACCTAAGTTACGCGCCTTTCGATTAGACTTCGGGCCGCCCTCCCGGTAACTCGCCGTCTGATTGTATAAGGCACACGAGTTCCCGGAGTTAATGATGCGGCGATTCCGATTCAGTCCTGCTCTGTCACAAGTGCCAGCGTTCACGCTCGGCGATGGACTGATTCTGTGCGGCATTGCCGCGACACTCTACGTCGGATCTCGGCTCGCCTTTCATTCACCGACCGTAATTCACGGACCAGAGATCTCACTTTCACCGTTGGCCCTACCGTGGTATGCGTTGCTCTCAGTGGGCCGGATGGCTGCTGCCTACTTCCTTTCGATGCTGTTCAGTTTGTTCTACGGATACGCGGCTGCGCGACATCGCGGCGCGCGAACCGTGCTGATGCCGCTGCTCGACATTCTCCAAAGCGTTCCTATCCTGTCGTTCCTACCGGTTGTTTTGCTGGGCCTGACGGCGATTATGCCGGAGTCTCTGGCCGCGGAACTCGCGGCCATCGTTCTGATCTTTACTTCGCAAGCATGGAATATCACGTTCAGCTTTTATCAATCGATGACTACGATTCCGATGGAGCTGCGAGAGGCGGCCGCGATCTTTCGTCTGGATCCGTGGGCCAGGTTTAAGACACTGGAGCTGCCCTTCGCGGCGATTGGCTTGCTCTGGAACAGCATGATGAGTTGGTCCGGCGGTTGGTTCTTTCTCATGGCCGCAGAGATCTTTCGCGTGGGCACTCGTGACTTCCGCTTGCCCGGTCTTGGTTCGTATCTTCAGGCCGCGGCCAATGCCGGAAGTCTGCGCGCGGTGCTCGCCGGTTTGGGGACCTTGGTGCTCGTGATTGTGATACTCGATCAATTTGTCTGGCGCCCGCTGACAGCCTGGACCGACAAATTCAAAGTGGAGATGCTCGAAGCTGAATACCCGCCCAGCTCATGGTTTGCTCATTTACTCTCACGCTCGTGGTTGGTGGATCAATGCGGCCGGCGAATATGGGATCCATTTAGCGAGTGGATAGACGGCAAGTTGCGCGGACCCTTGAGCGCTCACATCTCGCCGCCGGAAACCTTACCCGAAGAGCGACCTCCATTCGTCGCTCTCGGGATTGGAATAGTGTTTGTCCTGCTGGTTCTTTACGGCGCATATCGCGCTGCTGAATTGTTAATCACTCTGCCGACAGCGCAGTGGTCGAGATTAGGCGTAGGACTCTTTGCTACCTTTGTGCGAGTGGCCGTGTCGCTGGTCGTTGCGTTGCTTTGGACGGTGCCGGTCGGAGTGCTAATCGGTACGAACCGGCGCGTGGCCAACATCCTGCAGCCGGTGGTGCAAGTGATCGCGGCAATTCCGGCTACCGCGCTCTTTCCGATTGTGCTGTTGGCATTGCTGAATTTGCCGGGCGGATTGAACATTGCAGCAATCATCTGCTCTTCAATGTGATCGCCGGAGCTTCGTCGATCCCTCAAGACTTGCGGATGACAACCGAGTTGTTGCAATTGTCTCGCGTCGATCGTTGGCGCACTCTGATTCTCCCGGCGCTTTTCCCTTTTATTGTTACCGGATCGATTACTGCCAGCGGCGGCGCGTGGAACGCCAGTATCGTTGCCGAGCAGGTTGAGTTCGGGGGCCAAACACACGCGACGACGGGCATCGGAGCGGTGATTTCACAGGCAACCGCCGCAGGCGATTACTCACTGCTGCTCGCGGGAACACTGGCACTCGTGCTGGCAGTAGTCTTAATTAATCGGTTGTTCTGGCAACGGCTCTATCGGATCGCCGAAGAACGTTATCGATTGGAATAGTGTGGCGGAGGAAGTTATGACGACGACATCAACGAATGGGGAAGTTCTCCTGGAACTACGAAACGTGGTAAAGGCCTACGGTGCAGAGCAGAAACAGTTTGTTGCGGTCAGCGATATTAATCTGACACTCAGGCCGGGAGAATTTACTTGCCTGCTTGGTCCTTCGGGCTGTGGCAAGTCAACGTTGTTGCGCATCATTACGGGATTGAATCGCGCCACCTCGGGAACTGTGCTATATCGTGGCCAGCCGATCAAAGGTGTCAATCCGCACGCGACGATCGTCTTTCAAACCTTTGCTTTGTATCCGTGGCTGACAGTCAGGGACAATGTTCAGATCGCGCTTAAAGCGCGCGGCGTGGAGCCGGTCGCTCGTGCAGAACGCGCACTGAAACTGATTGATACTGTCGGATTGGATGGCTTTGAATCTGCCTATCCACGCGAACTCTCTGGCGGCATGCGTCAGAAAGTCGGCTTTGCGCGCGCGATGGCGGTCGAGCCCGAACTACTCTGTCTCGACGAACCGTTTTCAGCTTTAGACGTGCTGTCTGCCGAAGCACTGCGCGGAGAATTGATGGAACTATGGTTGAACAAGGCCATCCCGACCAAGGCCATTCTGATGGTCACTCACAACATCGAAGAGGCCGTGCTCATGGCTGATCGAATTATTGTCATGAGCAAAGATCCCGGTCGCATCGTCACGGAGTTCAATGTGACGCTGCACCATCCGCGTCAACGCAAGGACACCGCGTTCCAAGCCGAAGTGGACAAAGTGTATTGCGCCGTGGCCGGCAAAAAACTCGAGAGCATTGAAGGCGAACTGGCGCAAAAGAAGCTGCCGCATGCTCGACTCAACGCGCTGGCCGGATTGCTGGAGACAGTCGCAAATGAAGGCGGACGTACTGATCTGAAAAAGCTAAGCACGGCGCTAATTCTGGAACTCGACGATCTCCTGCCGCTGGTCGAAGCCGGCGAGTTACTTGGTTTCGTGGTCCTGGATGGCGGCGCGCTGGTACTAACACCACTGGGGCACACATATGCAGAAGCCAGCATTCTCGCGCGTAAAGAGTTGCTGGCGGGCAGAGTACTGCGACTACCGCTGATTAGTTGGATCTACGACACCCTACAACGTGACGATACTCGCAGTACGGCGCGTAGTTATTTCTTTGACAAACTCCAGGGCGAGTTTGGAGATCGTGCCGAGGACCAATTGGACACCGCCATCGGCTGGGGCCGACATGCAGAACTATTTGCCTACAACGATGATACGGGCGAGTTGTACGTGGAGAACTGACTTTCCAGCCTCGCGCCTTTCCGCGAGAAATAGGGCCTCACCCACCTGATGCGGTTGGATCTGTGTGGACTCTACTGAGAATTTTCCGATATTTATTGAAGGGATTGGTAGGCGCGTGGGGACTTGAACCCCAGACCTCTGCCGTGTCGAGGCCGTCCCGGGTCACCTCGGACAGCGCGCAATCTTTGCTCACGCGTTGAATGTTAACCAATGCTGCTTGAGAGTCACTCAACACTGCACGGATCGAATAAAGCGTAAGCGTAGTCTGCCAAAAGTCTGCCAAATTACGTTTACCCGATCATGACGCGCGTGTGAGTCTTTTCGGGCTTTCGTTCCTTTGCTGAAATGCGAACTTCACGCTGTGACCCAGGCGATTTAGGATTGCGAATAAACGGTCCGCTGAGAAGCCTGAAAGCCGGCCACGTAGAAGATGCGATACTTTGGGCTGGTCCAGGCCAGTCCGGTCGGCGGTCTGAGCTTGGGTCCAACCCTTCTTCTCGATCAATTGAGCAATCTTAGTTGCTAACTTTGCTTTCAATAGGCGCTCTTCCGCGTCTCGGAAACCAAGATCGGCAAAGACGTTGCCACTTCCGGCCTCCACTTTCTCAGCGTTCCCTCTCGATTTGCGAGCCTTGGTAGCCTTGACTCTTTGTTTCATCTGTCACGTCCTCAGCTGCCTCCACCTTTAGAGCGGCAGATGCTTGATGACATTCTCCCATTCATGCACTTCGCTGCAGGATACGATGATTTCAAGATCACCAATCACCTGGCTCACGGGCAAACGACGAGAAACAATGATGACACCGGCAATACCTTCCTCGCTATCGATCCGGGTCGCTGCGTGATAGGGCATCGTGCGCCGATCATGGGTGACGACAATACGCTTCTGCTCGGCCGCCCAAGCTAGTAAATCTGGATCAGACGCATCACTGAGACCCGCTTGATGAGCGGTTATGACGTCTAAGTTCGGAACGCGAAGCAACAGGCCGCGAAGGATGACTTGATNNNCTTGATCAATAAGCAACCGAAGCATGACCGCGCAGTCTACCCTATTGGCGTTGCATCGCCGTTCTCTTGCCTCGACGTCCACCGGCCCAACATTCGAGAGCGTAGTTCGGCGATCTCGGCCTGGTAGTCAGGATTAGACTCCAGTTGCTCTTGAAGAGCATCGGCTGCTGTTTCCTGCTCCTGCAGATACTCTTCAATTTCTTGGCGATGTGTGAGGTAGTAAGCAATACTCGAGTAAACGTCGCCTAGGCTGAGAGAAGGAAAGCTCTGGACAATTTGCTCGGCTGTCGCTCCCAGTTTGAAATGATGAACGATGGAGTCCAGACTAACTCGCGAGCCCTTGATGCGAATAGTCCCATGCTCGGTGACAACAAGCGGCATGCTGATGGTTTCTTCCAGGGCCACCATAATGGGTTTGATTATACCTGACGGACACGTCTGATCCGAATATTAAA
>WNFJ01124308.1_pt1 | contig 17480 bp, 22 predicted proteins | sample 5400461 | NCBI WGS metagenome assembly WNFJ01 (sample SAMN13153349, study PRJNA577476) | soil metagenome | isolation source: 115 cm saprolite on Douglas fir-dominated hillslope | place: USA:California | collected 2013-09-17 | reverse complement strand
CTGTAGTAGGCGCGGATGACGATCGGGTTGATCCCGGCGGCCTGCTGTTCGGGCCACGACAGCGCCCAGATCGCGTCGACGCCGTCGCCCCGGCGCCGGGCGAACGCCAGCACCTCGCTGCAATCAGGGACGGGACGATTCGCCCACTCGTGTCGCGTGACTTCACCGGGGCCCGGGCGGCTAGGTCCGCACGGGTGGTCGGGGTGCCGCCGGTGCCAGGCGGATGGTTCCGGCATGGGCAATGAGAATCCGGATATGGAGGAATCCCATGGCCATCGACTTCACCTTGACGGGGCATGAGGCATGAGCGGCAGTAGATCATGCGCTGCTGGCGATGCCCAGGAAGACCACCAGTGCCCGGTTCAGGCGAAGCACGTTCGTGTCATCGAGCACACCCACTTTCCCGCCGAGCCTGGAACGGCGCACCGTGGTGACCTTGTCGACCATGATGCGGCTTGGGGTGTCCAGGCCATTGTTTTGATTCGGTTCGATCAGCAGCCGGAACAGCGGCGCTTCTGTTGGGTCGGTGGTGAACGGGCAGAGCGTGACAGAGTCCGTGTCGAAATGATCGTCTTGCACGATCACTGCGGGTCGCGGCTTGCCGGCGTAGTCGGCGCCGCCGGAGACGGTCCAGATCTCGGCTCGCCTCACTCCTCCGGCCACTCGGATACTGCGTCGACGAAGGCCTGGTCATCATCGGCGCGCTCGCTCGCTGCGACGGCCCGGGACTGCCGGTGCGCTTCCGCGGCGAATCCCTCCGCAGTAACGTCAGGTACCCAGATTTGCACCGGCCGCAGACCCTGCGCGCGCAGCCGGGCCCGGTACGCACGTACCCGGCGCCGCGAACCAGTGTCAGCCATCGCCCAGCCTCCTACCGTTACATGTAACGGTACCCCGGCACCAGGTCTTCAGTCCACCATGCGGATCTCCGCGCACCTGTGGGTCACGGCCCAGAAAGACCGGCAGCCTCGGCCGGCGATTTGATTTCGATCAAACCGGCCGGTATTCGGTGGCTCCATTGCGCCGGTCCTCATGCCGTTCACCGCCGTTGGCGAGCTGGACCTGCGGCCAGCCTGGACGAAACGATCGAGCCGACCGGAGCGGTTGGCCGTCGAGGGCGGCGCGGACCTTCCGCTCGGCGGCCGTCATCGGATCGCTGCCAGCGATCATCTCCTGGATGGCCTTGACGGTCGGGTAGCCGTCGGCGAGTTCGCGCTGGAACCGGCGGGCGAAGCCGCCGTTCTGGATGTCGCCCGCTGCGGCGCGGAACATCCGCTCCATGCCCTCGTTGTCAACCTCGCCCGTTCGGGTGAACCCGCCGTACAGGGCGGTCAGCCCGTGGTTGAGCAGCGACCCGAAGAAGCCCTCGGCGGCGAACGCCTCGATCGTCTTCGCCATCTCGCCGGACATGTACAGCTCAAGCACCAGCGCCTCGGCCGGCAGCCCGGCCTCCACGCCGATCCGGAACGCCAGCTGCATGCCCAGCCCGAGATACACCCCGAAGGTCTGCTCGATCAGCAGATCAAGCAGTGCCTCCTGCGCCGCGGGCAGCCCGATGGCACCGCGGCGCAGCGACCCGACCGCCGCCGCGAGCGCAAGCAGCCGTTTCCACGCCACGCCGCTGGCGTCGGTTTCGGCCGACACGCAGCTGTAGAACCCTTCGCCCGCGAGATACTGCTGCCGCACCAGCCCACCCGACATCCGCGGCGCGAGCAGCAGCACATCAATCCCGGGTGGGGCCGTGACCAGCCCGTAGGCCAGGACGTATCCGGACGCGAAGCACACCGCCGCGCCGTCGCGGATCCGTGGCGCGATGTCGCGGCCGAAACAGTCCGGGATCACCTCGTCGGGCAGCAGCACCCACACCAGATCGCCCTGCGCTGCGGCGTCGCCAAGCCCGGCCGGTGCGAACCCGTCGGCCACCGCCCGCTCCCGGTACTCATCGGCGATGTTGCCCACCACGACGTCCACGCCGCTGTCGCGCAGGTTCAGCGCGGCCGACCGGCCAAGCGTGCCGTAGCCGATGATGGCCACCCGATGACCCGCCAAGGCCCCCGCATCCGCGTCGCGCTCGGTGAAAAACCTCGGCGCCGTCATGTCAGTCATGCCATCACCATCCGTTCCGCCGCGAACCGGCCACGGGCCAGTTCTTGGCGAGGTCCATTCGGCAGATCGGGCCGGGAGACTGGTCATGTCAGATCATCACGGCGCCGCCGGTGACATCGAGGATCAGGCCGGTGATCCAGGCGGCATCGTCGGAGGCCAGGAACGCGGCGGCGGTGGCGACGTCCTGGGGTATGCCCAGCCGTTTGAGCGGGTAGCCGTCGGCCATGACCGCCTGCTGCTCGGCCGGGATCCACTCTCGGTATTGGGCGGTCAGGATCGTTTCCGGTGCGATGCAATTCGCCCTGATCCCGAAGGGACCAACCTGGGCCGCGACCTCTTGGGTCAGCAGAGCGATGGCGGCTTTTGCCGCGCCGTAGGCGATGGGCGCGCGGGGGTCTGGCCGGCGGCCCGCCGAGGATGCGATGGTGATGATGCTGCCGCGGCCCCGCTCCTTCATGCCAGGCAGAAAACACTTCAAGGTCAGGAACGTGGCCAGCAGATTGCCGTCGACCGTCGCCCGCCACTCTTCCTCAGGGATCTTCTCCAGCGGCGCGGGCGGGTAGAAGCACACGCCCGCATTGGCGACCACGATGTCAACCGGGCCAGCGCTGTCCTCGACCTGTCGGCGCATCGCCTCCAGATGATCAAAACTGGTGACGTCGCCGGTCACCGCGATGGCTGTGCCGCCATCGTGCCCGATGGCCCTCGCCACGTCGCTGACCGCGGCCGGGTCCCGCCCGTGTACTGCGACAGCGGCGCCGCGCCTGGCGAGTTCGGTGGCGATCGCCTCCCCGATACCCCGGGAACTCCCGGTGACCAGGGCTACCTGGCCTTCCAGCGTCCTCATCGGGCGCCCCCTTCCGCTGCTTTGGCGCTCTGCTGGCTGGCGGGCTGCGCTTCGCCTGCCGTCTGATCCAGCATGTAATCTTGAGTTAATTCACGCGTCGTTTAGGGCACGCGCTGTTGCACATCACCGGGCGGCCGTCTTGGTAGTGCCCTTCCCATACCAGGGTAAAACCCGGGCCCAATTCGAAGTAAGAGGAATAAGACGAGTTCGTTAGCCGGGAAGCCGTGAAGAGAAGCACTGAAAGTTGCATTGCAAGTTGGATCGGTAATTTCGATTCGTCACGCAGGGTCGCCTTATACATTGCTGGCTCAGCAAATCATTCGGCGTCCACCACGAATTGCGGCCGGAGCGGGCTCCGGCGTGTCCACCCGCGCATGCGCTCGGGTTTGCCGGGTATCCTCCGCCACCCGGCCCAGCCAGGTGCGGTCACTGGCGGCGCGCTGCGGCAGCCGTTCGGAAATCATGATCCTTAACGGCTGCCGCGGATGCGTCACGGACCGTCAGCACCCTGCTGGCCCAGGGTCGGCTGCGCTCGCGCGTACCCGCCCGGCAGGAGTGTTCATGATGGGCGATGGCAACACTCATGTCCTGGGCAGCCGGCAGTGCAGGACAACGGCGGCCGCGGCCGCGCCAGAACGAACCGGATCAGCAGGACGCCATGACCGAGTCCGCCGATGACCCGGCTGACGACGTGACGTCAGGGCTGCGCGAGGGCGGCGCCGGCGACTCTGTCGCCTTCCCGTCCGCGGTCCTTCTCTTCGCCGGACGCGAAACCAGCACCCTGTGTCGACCTCGGTACCGTGCTCCTGCTCACCAACCCGTCCCAGCACCAGGTGATGCTTTCCGTCACCTGGTGACGCGTAGGCCGATCGTGGCGGCGGCGCCCGCGATATCGGTCACCTGACGGATGTCTCGGTCCACGGGGTGGGCAATCCTGTCCGAAGGCACAAGCGGTCTTCGCCGCTCGCAGCGGCAGGATCTTACCGGAGAGAAACGGCGACGTTGCTGCGCGGACACACGCGGAGGACCACCTTGGCACCTGGCCTTCACCTGCCCCTCAACGGATCATTAGCTGATGGTCACGGCTTAGCCGAAATTTGGCTGAGGGGTCTCAGGAGAGAGGCAGGCATCATGACGACGGCATCTAATGTGCCCGCAGGCGCCACCGATCCAATGCAGCAGTTCGTTGGCCTGCTTGGCGACGTACGCGACCCGTATCCCATGCTGGCCGAGATGCGGGCGAAGACTCCGGTCACCAAGGTCAGTCTCCGAACCGAGATGGGTGTAAACAAGGCTCAAGGTCCCCTGCCGTGGCCATGCGTGTACACGGTTTTCAGCTTCGAATATGTGCAGGAAGTCCTCACCGACAGGAAGCGTTTTTGTTCCAGCGCTTATGAGGCGACAATCGGCCAGGCAATGGGCAAAACCATCTTGCAGATGGACGGTGCGGAACATATACGCTACCGGTCCCTGGTCGCCAAGGCCTTCCGCCGGCGCTTTATCGAGCAACAGGCGGAGAAGCTGATCGCCGCAACGGCCGGAGAGCTCATCGACCGCTTCGTGGCCGACGGGCGGGCCGACCTGATCCGGCAACTGGCACACCCGTTCCCCGTGCAGGTCATCGCGCGGATACTCGGGTTGCCGCGGAGCGAATGGGCGATGTTCCAGCGTCTGTCGCTCGCGATCATCGGAGTGGTGCAGGACCGGGAAGCCGGCCAGGCGGCGAGCCGGGAGCTGTCCGACTATTTCACCTCGGTCATCGCTGAGCGGCGCAAGGACCCGCGCGACGACCTCATCAGCCAGCTGGTGACCGCGCGCGTGGGCGGGGAGCAGCTTGACACCGATGAGGTCAAGGCGTTCCTTCGCCTGCTTCTGCCCGCCGGTGCGGAGACGACCTTCCGCTCCTCGGGCAACCTGCTGTTCGCCCTGCTCACCCATCCGGAGCAGATGGCGGCCGTACGCCGCGACCGTAGCCTGCTACCGCAGGCGGTGGAGGAAGCACTGCGCTGGGAGTCGCCGGTCATCATGGTGGTCCGCTCCGCGGTCGACGACACCGAGCTCGGCGGCGTGAGCATACCGAAGGGCGCGCTGGTCACTGCGGCGATCGGCGCGGCCAACCGGGATCCGGCCCGCTACCGGGATGCGGATCAGTTCAACATCTTCCGTAACCCTCTGCAGCACACCAGCTTTGGTGAAGGCCCGCACCTGTGCCTCGGCATGCACCTGGCCCGGCTCGAAGCCAGAGTCCTCGTCAACGTGGTACTTGACCGGCTGCACAACGTGCGGCTCGACCCCGCGGCGCATGATCCCCACATTCACGGCCTGATACTCCGTTCGCCACCGGAGCTGCCCGTGCTCTTCGATACGTGAAACGTCCTTAGCCGTATCGGGGATGCTGACGTGCCCCGGCGTCATTCTTTGGACGCCGGGGGTCCGTCAGCGGTCATCCCCCGAGGAAGGAAGCTTGATGACAACCGGTCTACCGGCGCCGTTTTATCACACTGGCATTGTCGTGCCGGACCTCGAGAAGGCGGTCGCCCGCTTCTCCGACATTTACGATATCGAGTTCACCGAGCCACTGGTGTACGAGGTTCCGTGGGTCGAAGACCCGGAGCCGCATCCGCTCGAGGTGGCGTCGGTGATGTCCCGGACCGAGCCGCCGTATTACGAGCTGATCCAGGCGAACGGGGATGGGATCTTTTCCCTGGCCAACAGCGGCCAGATCTTGTACCACGGAGTCTGGGAAACAGACATGGCGGTTCGCCTTGATCGCCTGCGGGACCGCGGGATAGGGATCGACGCCACCTTCCGCCTGGATGCAAGCAGCCCACCGCAGGCCGTGTTAACGGAGCCCTGCCTCGAGGGCACGCGAATCGAGTACGTAGACGTCTCGGGCAGGGAAATCATGCTCGAGTGGATCCGTACGGGCAAATCGCCCATATGACATAAACAAGCCATATCTTCCAGACCATAGCGAGAGGCTGTCATGGGTTTACGCACCCGGCGAACCCGCACCAGGTCAGTCCGCCTGGCGCTGACGATCATGCTGGCGGTTCCGCTCACGTCGCTCGTGGCCCTGTGGGCGTTCGCGGCGGTCACGACTCTCTCAAGTGCCCTTGAACAGGCCAGGACCGAGAGCGTCAACAGCAATGTCGACCCAGCCGCGACCGACCTGCTCAACGGCCTTGACCTGGAGCGGGCACAGTCATTCGTCTGGCTGAGCGCGGACCGGCGGATCCCCCGGACCCTGATGGACAACGCGCGCGCCACCACGGACGGGGCCGTCTACGACTTCCGCAACGTGATGGCGCGGGATTCCGGAAACCTCCCCGGAGCGGCGAGGTCGGACCTGACCGCGCTGTTAGCGAAGCTCGGCGGGCTGCCCGCCATTCGGAACCAGATCGACGCGGGCGAGCTGACCGCATTCGCGGGGTTTCAGCAGTACAACAGCATCGTAGACCGCGCTTTTCAGTGGTTCGTCACGGCGTCGTCAAGCTCCGGCGCTAATGTCAGCCAAAACCTCGCGAACCTGGGGGTTGCGCGCGCGTCGGAGTTGGGTGGCCGCGAGGCGACGCTGCTCGATGCGACGCTGGTGACACGGGGCCACCTGACCAGCAACGAACTCCGCGCGTTCAGTGCGGACGCGATAATAAGGCGCGATCTCCTGACCACGCAGCTTGGCCATCTCGAGAACGCGGTGCGCGCAGGGTACGACCGGGTATTTTCTTCGCCCGGATATCGCAACTTCGTCGCGGCCGAGGACATGATCCTGGCGGATGCCAACAGTAAGGCCCCGGTCCCCGTCAATCCCGTTGCGTGGTATACAACATCGACCTCGGTTCTGCTGCAGCTACGTGACGCCGGCTCGCATGCGGGGGCAGTTCTCAGCAATGAGTCAACGCGCACCGGCAACGCCGACCTGCTCCGGCTGGGGCTCGCCGCGGGTTTGGGCCTGCTGGCCGTGGTCGCTTCGATCTTCGTCCTGCTCCGGTTCGGCGGCCGCATCAGCCGGGAACTCACCCGCTTGCATTCTGCTGCTCAGGAACTGGCCAACGAACGTCTGCCCCGGGTTGTCGAGCGCTTGCGCCGCGGCTACGACGTCGACGTAACGGCCGAGGCGCCGCCGATCCACTCGGGTAAGACAAGAGAGATCGCCAAGGTCGCGCAGGCGTTCGGCAATGTGCAGCGAACTGCCGTTAGCGCCGCCGTCGGGCAGGCCGAGCTCCGCCGGGGAATCGGCGAGGTATACCTGAACCTGGCCCGGCGCAACCAGTCACTGTTGCACCGGCAGCTCGCGATGCTTGACGTCATGGAGCGGCGGGACAACGAGCCTGACGCACTGGCCGACCTGTTCCGGCTGGATCACCTCACCACCCGCATGCGCCGGCACGCGGAGAGTTTGATCATCTTGTCCGGCGCGGTCCCCGCCCGCGGCTGGCGCAGCCCGGTGCGGATGGTCGACATCCTGCGCGCGGCCATCGCCGAAGTAGAGGACTACACACGGGTCAAGGTGGTCACGCAGGCCCGGGACGCGGTCATCGGTGCGGTCGTCGCCGACATCATTCACCTGCTGGCCGAACTGATCGAGAACGCGGCCGTGTTCTCGCCACCTAACACGCCCGTCACGGTGACGGCCGACCGGGTGGCCAACGGTTTCGTCGTCGAGATCGAGGACCGGGGGCTTGGCCTCGACCCGGACAAGATAGAGAGCATCAACGAGCACATGGCCAACCCGCCCGACTTCAACATGGTGGCACACAGCGATCAGCTTGGCCTGTTCGTCGTCGGCCGCCTCGCCGTCCGCCACGGAATCAAAATCACTGTCCGGCCCAACCCGTACGCCGGAATGACAGCGATCGTGCTGATGCCGAACAGAATTATCGCTGCTGATGACATCGCTGCTGATGGCGTGGCGGGCAGTCTCGGTAACGGCGGCCAGGCGCTCGCGGCCGGCGGCGGTGACGGGGCGTCGGCCTACAGCGGCGGCGATGGGGCGCTGGCCGCCAGCGGTGGCGACGGGGCGTCGGCGCCGGCGTACAGCGGCAGCGATGGCACACTCGCCTACAGCGACAGTGCAGGCGCCGACACCGACGGAGCAGGCCTGCGGCCGGGCGAAGACGGCCCGTTCAGCGCCGGGCCCGCGCAGGCCCCCCTCGACCTGACCGGCCGTCATCGCAGCCGGCCAAGCCCGGATTCCCCGGCACCGGCCGGGCCGGGACCCTGGCCGCAGCCCACCGATGAGACCCTGGCGGCGCCGGTGGAGGCGGAAACCCTGCGGCACGACTGGCACACGCCCGGCCCGGCGACCGCGCCGCCCAGCCCATTTCAAGGTGGCGAATATCAGGACGGCACGGCCGTGGCCGGGACCCACGAGGGGCTTCCGCGGCGGATCCGTCAGGCGAGCCTCGCGCCCCAGCTTCGTGATGTGCCGCCACCCAGAAGAGCCGACAGGGCGGGACAGGCGGAAGCCGACCCGACCCGTTCCGCAGAGGCGGCGCGTGACCTGATGAGCAGGATGCAACGCGGCTGGGAGCGCGGCCGGGCCGACGCTGAGCGGCACGATCCCCCGATGGCTTAGCCGCATACGGGTTCACAGCCGGGAAGCCGGAATGGGAGTGTGTGATGACAGAGCCAAATACCAGGACAGGACTCAACTGGCTGCTTGACGACCTGGTGCGGCGGACGCCGCAGGTCCGCCAGGCAGTGCTGCTGTCCCGCGACGGTCTCACGGTCGCGGCGTCCGAGGGTGTGAGCCGTGAGCGCGCGGAGTACCTGTCGGCTCTGGCCGCAGGCGTCCAGAGCCTCGCTCGCGGCGCTGGGAGGGATCTCGAGGGTGGGGACGTCCGGCAGACCATCATCGAGATGGCAGCGGCGTTCCTCTTCATCACGGCCGCCGACGAGGGCAGTTGCCTCGCCGTGCTGAGCTCGGCCGAGGCCGACGTCGGGCTCGTCGCCTACGAGATGGCGCTGCTCGTCAAGCGCGTCGGCATCCATTTCGGCACACACCCGAGAAATTGGCCGACAGAATCCGGTGGCGGGTGACTTCGCAGTGGGCTCGGCTCACGACAGGTACCTGGACCGGGACGCCGGCCCGGTGGTCCGGCCCTATGCCCTTACCGGCGGCAGGACGCAGCCGCGGGGTGAAAGGCTTGACCTGATTTCTGTAGTGGGCGCAATGGGCCAGCCGACACCGGAAATGTTCTGGCTCGGTCCTGAGCACCATCAGATCTTGTACCTGTGCAGGCGGCCTGTGCCAGTCGCCGACGTGGCATCCGAGCTGGATCTGCCGCTCGGTGTGGTCCGTATTCTCATCGGCGACCTGCACAGCTGTGGATTGATAAAGGTGTTCCGGTCGGGGCCGGCTAGACACGTCACGGACCTAAACATATTGAGGACTGTTCTCGATGGCCTACAAGCACTCTGATGAGCCTTACGACCCGGAGAGCCCGCTGGTCGCTACGAAGATCCTCATCGCCGGGGGGTTCGGCGTCGGCAAGACGACGATGGTGGGTTCGATCAGCGAGGTACGCCCGCTTCGCACTGAAGAGACCCTCAGCGAACTGAGCGTCGCGGTCGATGACGTCAAAGGCGTGGAACGCAAGACGGCAACCACCGTGGCCATGGATTTCGGCCGGATAACCTTCCCCGGTGGCCTGGTCCTCTACCTGTTCGGCACCCCCGGTCAGGAGCGTTTCTGGTTCATGTGGGATGACTTGTCATTTGGCGCCCTCGGCGCCGTGGTTCTCGTTGACACCCGGCGGCTCGCCGATTGCTTCGCGTGCGTGGACTACTTTGAGCGGCGTGAGACACCGTTCATCCTGGGCATCAACTGTTTCGATGGCACCCTGCGACATAAGCCCGAGGATGTCCGGATCGCGCTGGACCTTGACCCGCACATTCCCATCCTGCCGTGCGACGTGCGCCAGCGAGACTCGGTCAAAGAGATGCTGGTCACACTGGTCAGGTACGTAATGACCGAGCGGGAGCACAGCACCGCCCGCGGCGTCTTACTGCCCGATCGCTAAGCGCGCGGCCGCCGCCGTCTATCCGCCTGAGGCTGACAGGGTGCCGGTCTGCGTGACCGGCAGGTGATACACGTGGCCGCCCGCGCGGTAGGACCGGTTACCCGGCAAAATCATGGTCATCCGGGAGAAGTAACGGGCACCGTGGTGGCCTGGCCACGGCTCGGCGCGCCACACCACGACCAGGGCGGGAAAGGTGTGGCGGTGTCCCTGCACGCAGGCGGGAACGCAGTCGTTGAGCGAGTAGGTGCCGCGCGCGTATGCGTCCGGGCCGGCCCACCGGAACCATCGCAGCCCGGTCAGAACGGTGTTTGCGTCCGCGCAGGTGAACACGTAGGTGCCCGGGCGGACGTCGCCGCGCTTGAGGCAGTTGACCAGAACAGGGACGTCGCGCGCCGCGGCCACGGTGGCGGCCGGCCTGGCCGCGTGCGCGGCCGTGGCGGTCGGGGCGGACACGGTTCCCGCCGCCGCGACGGCCGCGGCCATACCGCACAGTGTTAAGGCGGCCGCGGTGACACGCAGCCGTGCGAGCTGGATTTTCATTGATGCTCCCCTTCGGAGGTCCCGCAACCGCCGGGAACATGCCCGGTTGGCACGTTTGGGCAGGTTTGCTTCCCTGCCCCCTACGACTGCGCCGGCTGCCCGGCGGTTGTTCAGATGCGGGCGCTGGTGGCCGGTGGGCTCAGATGCGCCTGGCGGTGATGCTGCTTGGGCCGGTTTCGCCGGGCTGGGTGAGAGTAGGGCCCGTGGCGCGGCCGGCGCGGCCGGCATCGAACTCGATCTCGACCGGCGAGGAGACCACGGTGAGCGACTTGGGCTCGAGGGGCACCACCTACGTTGGATGACCGCCGCCTGATTTCCACCGGCCGGGCGGTGGCGCAGAGCACGGAAATACTGCGCGCTTAATTGCCGTAGACGCGGGCACCGAACCTGGGCGCCAGCGGCGGTGATGAACGCTTTGAGTTTTTCCTGGCACCGGTTTTCTTGCTCGGCAAGCTCAGCCCGGCCGGCGGCCTGCCGTATTGCGGCGGGCCACCTCGGACGCGGTCACTCATCATTGGCCCACGCCACGTTTAGAATCAGTCGGGTGAGTCCGCCCCCGGACCAGGAGCAGCCTGGGCCAGAAATACCGGCGAGGAACTTCGGGCCGCTCGGCCGGCCGGCTGGTGCTGACACGATTGAGCTGGGCCGGGACCATGCGCCGCGGCGGGCCGCGGGCTCCCATCGGATCCTGCTCACCGCGAGTGTCGCCGCGCTTGCCGCCGGAGTGGTGCTCGGCTACCTCGCCGGTTATCACCAGGCCCGGGCCAAGGCGGGTCCCCGCCTGTCCGGAGGAGCGACTGCGACGGCGGCGCCCGCGGCCGGCGATACCGTCCTCACCGACACCGGTAACCGATGCGCGGTACAGCTGGGACACGAACTTCAGCTCGGGATACAGATCAGCAACAGCTCATCTGGTGCTGTCGTGCTGCGCGAGGTTCGGCCCATCCTCCCGCTGGGCGGGCTGCGGGCGACCGCCAGCAGTTGGGGCACCTGCGGCGAGCTGCCGGTGGGCGCGGGTGCCGCGCCGTCGCTGGCCGCTGGTTCGACCGGCTGGCTCACGATGACCTTCGACGTCCTGACCCGGTGTCCCAGGCCGCTGCCTGTCCAGTTCAATCTCAGCTATACACAGGCCGGTAAGGCACAGACCGTTCGCCTGGACGCCTTTCCTGACCTTGGCAACGTCCGGTACACGGGGTGCCCGGGTCCATAGCGGCGCAGTTTTGCGATCCACCGTCTCAGCGTCTACCTGCCCAATAGCCCAGTGGATGCGGGGCGGCGGGCCGGACCGTAACCGGAGTCTCGGTGAACACCTTCGTGACGGCGAGCAGCCACGCGTCAGAGATCGCGGTCCGGCCACCCTCCCAACGGCGTATCAGAGTCTCTATCGACCGCACCCGTGGCCGGAGGCCGCTCATCTCGCCGGCGGCGTCTTTCAACTGGATCGCGAATTCATTGAAACTCCAGCCACGCGCTAAACGTTCTACGTGCAGCCAATCCTTGAACGGCATTCCTTCCGGCAATACCGCACCTCGAGGCTTGTTCATGGCGATATCAGTGCCCATACGACTTTTCCTTCGATCTTGTCGGCGACGGGATACCAGTCCCACTGAGTGCTCATCGCGTCAACGAGCAGTAATCCCCGGCCGCCTTCCACGTCTCCAGCCGGCTGCATGCGGACCGGCGGGTCCGGGCACGCGTCCCATACAAGAATGAGCACCTGCTTTCTGTCGGAAAGTATCCAGAACCGAACCGGGAACGGCCCGTCATCCAGGATGCGCGAAGCCGTGACGGCGTTGGTTATTAGCTCCGAGACGATTAGTTCGGCGGAATCGCTCATCTCGGACATGCCCCACTCCCACAGGACCTGGGTCGTGTGGGCACGCGCGCAGGGCACGGCGGTGGGGATCGGGCCGAGCGGCAGGCCGCTCTGGAGTGGCCAATCACGGCTCGTTATGTCCATGCGCTGGCCTGTCCCGTGTACCGGGTGGGTCATTCTTGACCACCTCCCCTCCAATTCACCTGCGCCCCGCCAGGCCCACGCAGATGCGCGTGAGACGCAGCGGGTTCCCCCTCGCTCAGTCACTCGATCACCTCTTGTCATCGCCCGGTCACTGCGTGGGCCTATCTAGGCTCGAGGAACCGCGAGTGCTTCTCCACGTCGTCGGAACCGTCTTCTCGCTGGGTGTATGCGTCGTCCCCGCCGTCACAAGTGCCGTCACTTGATCGTCACGCCTGGCCGTTGGGTGCCTCTCACATCGCCCGGGCCTTACGCTGGGGGCACAGGCAGACCGACGCGTGGAGTGGCGATGCCGGACGAACCGACTCTGTTGCGGGTCTTGATCACCGGGCGGCACTGGCAAAAGTTCGAGACTTTTGAAGCGCAGTTCAAGAAGGCGGCTGTAGAGCTGGCCGGACGGAACGGTGAGCCGCGACTGAGAACGGTGACAGTGTCGCGTCGTCAGTTCGAGCGCTGGTATGCCGGGAAGGTCAAGACGGGACCGCACCCGGACTCCTGTCGTGTCCTTGAGCACATGTTTGGCTGTGCCGTCCATCAGCTTCTCGGGTCGGCGAGCCAGGCAACATCACAAATAACGCACATAACACCGGGCCAGGAGGAAGCTCGCGAACCGGCTTCGATCCCGAGGCGCTTGCGGTTACGCCACGCATTATTTGGGCGCCGCGAGAAGAGGCTAGAGCTGAGAGTTTCCAGCTGTTCGCGGACAATTCTGATCTGCCCGATTCGGAGAGGATTATCTCTATGGCAGCTCGTAGGGCACTTCGATTCAGTGCCGCCGCCGACGCCAGTAATGTTGGCAATGAATCGCTCGACCAGCTCCGAGCCGAAGCAGCGCGACTCGCCGTCGCCTACCCGCAGCAGCCGTTGTCGGCGATAGTCGGCGATATCGTGTCACTCCAGGGTCTCACGTTCAGTCTTCTCGAAGGCCGTCAGCGGCCACGTGAAACCCGGGACCTGTACGTCATCGGCGGGCTTGTCTCAGGAATGCTCGCGAAGGCTGCCCACGACCTCCGTGATCCGAGTATGGCCATGACGCACGCCCGCACTGCACTGCTCTGCGCGCAAAACGCCGAACATGAGGCTCTGGTCGGCTGGGTTAGGGGCCTTCAATCGCTGATTTCCTACTGGGCAGACCGGCCCCGGGAAGCTCTCCAATATGCTCAGTTTGGCGCGCAAATCGCGGATACGCGCGGTACCGTTGCCGTGTGGCTGGCATCGCTTGAGGCACGCGCATGGTCCGTTCTCGGAGACAGCGCAGCAAGTCAGCGAGCCATCGAGCACGCAAACGATCTGCGCGAGCGCGTCATTATGGACGATCTCGACGAACTCGGTGGCATGTGCCATTTTACTGTCGCACGGCAGCTATACTATGCCGCCGACGCCGGTGCATCGATTCCAGAGCAATATCGATCCCGAGGCGCTTGCGGTTACGCCACGCATTATTTGGGCGCCGCGAGAAGAGGCTAGAGCTGAGAGTTTCCAGCTGTTCGCGGACAATTCTGATCCGCCCGATTCGGAGAGGATTATCTCTATGGCAGCAAACGCTTGACCCCGTGCTCGGTCTTCCCGTCCCGCAGCGGATTCACGGTGTCGTCGGCAGTGTGGTCAACGTGCATCGTGCCATCGCCGCGAAACCTCTTGATGCGCAGATAGCCCAGGAGATCCAGGAAGAGATCGAGGAATACTGCCGCACCCCAGCCGCAGCCCTGCCGCGCTGACGGCAATGAAAGGATTTCATCCAGGGTGAATGGAATGTACCCGGTAAAGCTAGTAGCTGAAACCGTGCTCTTGCGCGAACTTAGCACAGATGACATTGGCGACCTGTACAAGGTGTACGGAGATGGCGACGCCACCAGGCATCTCAGTTTCGAGCCGAGGAGCATTCAGCAGGTAGAAGGAATCGTCAAATCTGCCATCGCGTCCGCTGCCAATGACGAGCGCAGTGAATACATGCTCGCGCTGGCCAATATCACGGACGATGAATTGATAGGAGCCGCGCGCCTGGCTATCGGCGAATACCAGAGCGCACAGATCGGCTTCGCCCTGAGACCCGACCAGTGGGGCCGTGGAAAAGGCATCGAAACGGTCCGTCTTCTGGAGCGCCTAGGTTTTAACGAACTTGGGCTGCACAGGATTTGGGGCGCACGAAGCCCATCGAACGAAGCCTCCGCACGAACCATGCGAGCAGCGGGAATGACCGAAGAGGGAAGGATCCGAGGTCATCTGTTCACGCGCGGCGCATGGCGCGACTCGATCGTTCATTCCATCCTGTCGGACGAATACCGGCCCGGTCATGCACGATCAGATCCATGAAACGTGAGGCTTCGCAGTGGGCGCGGCGTCGCGCCAGGACTCGAAGGGTTCTTTGGGAGTGGTTTGGCTCGCCACCTGACCGGTCAGGCGGGCTGGCTGGCTTGGCTGTGCGGCGGAGGCGGTATCAGCCGGGCGTGTCATCGCCCTGCGCTGTCCGGCTGGTTTCGGCCGAGCTGCCCGCCCGCGGGCGCCCGCGGGGGCGCATCCGTCCGGCATGACTGGGCAGCCGCCCTGCCTCGGCGAGTGCCCTGCGCAGCAGGAACTCGATCTGTGCGTTGGTGCTGCGCAGCTCGTCGCCGGCCCATCTGGCCAGCGCGTCGTGCACTGCGGGGTCCAGCCGCAGCAGCACGCTCTTGCGCTCTGTCACCTCGGTTCCGTGCCTGCCGTCACCGGGCAGCCGTCACTGGTAGAGGGAGCCGGTGTTGACGACCTGCTGGGTCGCCTGCTCGCTGCACAGGACCACGAGCAGGTTGGACACCATCGCGGCCTTGCGCTCCTCGTCCAGTTCGACGACGCCCTCTTCCTCGAGTCGCGTCAGGGCCAGCTGGACCATGCCGACCGCGCCCTCCACGATCCGTGCCCGCGCGCCGACCACGGCACTGGCCTGCTGCTGCCGCAGCATGGCCTGGGCGATCTCCGGGGCGTAGGACAGCCGGGTGAGGCGGGACTCGATGATGTGCACGCCGGCCGGAGCGACCCGTTCGCCGATCTCGGCGGAGAGCTTCTGGGTGATCTCTTCGGCGTTGTCGCGCAGCGACAGCGCGCCGCTGCCTCGGTTGTCGTAGGGGTAGCTGGACGCGATGTGCCGGACGGCGGTCTCGGTCTGGATGGTGACGAACTCGGTGAAGTCATCGACGGAGTACACGGCGCTGGCGGTGTCGTGGACCTGCCAGACGACTACGGCGGCGATCTCGATCGGGTTGCCGTCCGCGTCGTTGACCTTGGCCTGCGCCGACTCCTGGTTGCGGATCCGGGTGGACACCTTCCGCCTGCGCGCGAACGGGTTCACCCAGTGCAAACCGGGGGCGCGGATGGTCCCGTGATACCGGCCGAACAGCTGGACCACGCGCGCCTCCCCGGCGACGACGGACGTCAGGCCGTGCACGGCCAGCTCACCGGCGAGAATGAGCAGGACGCCGGCCACGACCAGCGCCGTCGGGCCCGCACCGCGGCCCAGGGCGATGCCGAGGACAAGCAGCGCGGTCCCGGCGAGCAGCATCCCGATGCCGGCCACCAGGACCCGCACCCCGGGCGCTGACCATGCGTCCCGCTCGGTCACCCGCCGCCCAGGCAAATCCGGGCCTACGGCGGCTGTGTGCTGGGTAACCATCGCCCCTCCTCCACTTGACTGAGCTGATAACACTTACTTAGCATACTGATATCTATTTTTCTCGGCAAGAGCCGCACCGCGGTGCGCATGGCATGCACCGCGTTCCGGCCCGGGACAAGGCGGACGTGTGGGCAGCGACGACGGAGCACTCGAACCGACAGGCTTGCGCCAACACAACGGTGACGGGGCTGGGCCGCAGGCGTCAGCCGGGACACCGGCGATAGAAGTCAGCCACCTGACGAAGAAGTTCGGCGGCCGGACCGCTGTCGCTGATGCGTCGTTCAGCGTCGCCCGCGGCGAGGTGTTCGGGTTCCTTGGCCCCAACGGGGCAGGCAAGCCCGTTACTGGATTGTGACATTCATTGCCGCCAGAGCGCGGTCGTTTGATCGCCAGGGAATCTGGCCTCGGCCAGCGTCGCGGCGTGCCGCTCCCCGGAGACTGCCCGGCATGCCTGCCTGCAGAGGACCTGCCGTCATCGGTCGTCGCCGGCACGCTGCCCAGCTGCTGCCGTCGGATACGGAGATGACGTAGCGTGACGGAGAGCCCGGCCGCCCCACGCTCAGGACCGCGCTGCCGATTCGGCGTCCGCAGTATCAGCCCTCGCGTAATGGCGGCACTGCCCAGACTGACCGGCTACGCGCGCTGGCCGCGTGGTGCGGTCAGTAGTGGTAGCGGGCTGCGAGGATGATGATCTCTGCTTCCGTGACGACGAAGACGAGACGGTGCTCGTCGTCAATACGCCGTGACCAGGCCCCCGGCAGGTGGTACTTGAGCGGCTCGGGCTTGCCGATGCCAGTGAACGGATCACGCCGGACGTCCTCGATCAGCTTGTTGATCCGCTCGAGCATCTTACGGTCGGTCTTGAGCCAGGACGTGTAGTCCTCCCAGCCCTGGTCCTCGAATACCAGCCTCACCAGGCGCTACCGGGCGCCCGCCGCGCCGGGGTCGATCAGGGCATGCTCGGCTAGGTGGATGCCATTCAGGGCGTTCTCGTAGGCCTTGAGCAACCGGCGGGCGTTGGCTGGCGAGCGCAGCAGGTAGGCGCCCTCGCGCAGGGCGGCGTAGTCCTCGGCGGAGACCAGGACGGCGTTGCCGTGCCTGGAGACGATCTCAATGGCGTCGTGGTCCTCGTTGACCTTCTTGATCAGCGGGAAGAGTTCCTTGCGTGCTTCGCTCGCGGTGATCGACATGACGGCCAGCTTTCCGATAGCAGTACAAGATACAGTACCACTTTGCTCGCTGCCGCTAGCTCACGATGTCCGGGCCTGGCATATCAGCCCGCAGATCCGCGGAATGCTCGTC
>WNFJ01158491.1_pt2 | contig 17491 bp, 16 predicted proteins | sample 5400461 | NCBI WGS metagenome assembly WNFJ01 (sample SAMN13153349, study PRJNA577476) | soil metagenome | isolation source: 115 cm saprolite on Douglas fir-dominated hillslope | place: USA:California | collected 2013-09-17 | reverse complement strand
GTGTTGTCCGGAATGCTCTATGGAGTCTCGCCGTCAGACGTCACAAGCCTGTCGGCTGTGGTCCTTCTAGTGTTGGTTGTCGCCGCGGTGGCTTCGCTGGCGCCGGCAATTCGCGCGGCAAGCGTAGAGCCCATGCAGGTTTTGCGCGACGAATAACCCCACGGAATACTCCCAAAACGGATTAAGCGAGGACTAGGCCTTTGGGAAGGCGGCGTGTTTTCTCGGGGCGGTCATGGTGCGCCCACCATTCGCGCCAGGCATCGGGATTTTTGCCGAAGGAGGCGCCGGTGATGGTTCGCAGAGAAGCGCAGACCAGATCCTGCGTGGCGGAGTCGAGGGAATCATCGTCGAGAAGATTGAGAAGCTGGGGGACAGCGGTGAGGCGCTGCTCGCCAGTGAGCATGCCGGAGCGCGCGAGATTAGTGGCGGCGCGTTCGCGGACTCGCTTTGCGGGATCGTGGGCCAGAATGGAAAGAAGCGGTTCGATCGATTCCGAGGTGCCCAGCATGGCCAAGCCCTCAACGGCCCAGAAGCGCGTTTGCTGATTGGCGTCACGCGAATAGCGGAGAAGCGTGGCGAGGACAGTTGATGGCTGGACGCCGCGATTGCCGAGTGCGCCCAGTCTCCAAAGCGCGAGATAGCGGTCGGCCGAATTGCTGCGGATTTGATCGAGAAGTCTTGCTAGGCTCTGCGGCGACTTCCTCAGGTTATTGGCCACCAGATCGATTTCCACGGCGGCGACGCGCACGCGAGGATCGTTGGAGTCCAGAGCCGCAAGCACGAGATGAAAGAGTTGATCGGTGTCTTTGAGGTGGCCGCGCCAGGAATCCAGATTCTTGCCGATCAAGCCGAGAGACTGATCGGGTTGGTGGATGGCAAGCTCGAGCAGGTGCTCGGCCTGCTGTTGAGGCGCCATGCGGCTGATTACTTCCATATCGGTGTTGCTGGCGTGTGGATTGGAAGCGGGCACTAGAGCGGGAGGCTGGTTCAGAACGAACGCCAGCGCCGGGGCAATGTGCAACCTTCTCGCTCCAGGAAACTCAAGCCGCGCGAATTCGTAACCGGCGAAAGTGGAGAGGGCAGCGAGCAAAAGCAGAAACGAAATGTAGCGAGGCAAGCGATTCGGAGCTTTCGAATCGCGATGAACGCCCCGCCCCTTTACAGGAACAGGCTGAAGGACCCCGGAAGTGTAGTTCGTCAAATCGTTCATGGTCACGCGTCACGCCGATTCGGCGCGCTAGGGGCAAGTTAAGCGGGTGAAAGAACGCCAACAATGGTACGCGCGGCCAGAGACCATCTGATTTGCCTGCAAACCCTGTAAGGTCAATGCGATTGGAGGCGTTTACTGGTACGCGACGCGCGTTCGAATCCCGTACGAAGGAACAGGGTGGTGCGTGGGGGCAGTAGCGTGAGAGCCGGCGGGGCAGAAGTTCGATGCGCCGGACCACTTCAAGGGAGAGGCAGAACGAAGTGATCGGACACGTTGTTTGCTAATGATGCAGATTGCAAACGGCGGCCTTTGCCAGAGGTGGAGGGTCTGCTAGAATAAGGAGGTTGGCTTTTCGAAATTTTTCTAATCCAAGAAATGAATCCAGGCTCAAATAAAGTACGAAGCAGGAAGAAAAATGGCACTGAAGTGTGAGTTCTGCGGCAAAGGGCCGCAATATGGAAACGTGGTCAGCCACGCAAATAACACCCGACGGCGCCGGTGGAATCCGAACTTGAAGCGCGTGCGCGCCGTTGTGGCGGGCGTGAAGAAGCAGGTCCGGATTTGCACGGCCTGCATCCGCGCAGGCAAGGTGAAGAAAGCCGCCTGAGTCTCCAACCTTGAAATTGGCCGTTGCGAACCTGCGTTCCGTGGGGCGTCCGATGGAGCACTCAAAACGAGTGAAGCGAGGCGGGGTATTGCTGCCGCTGGGGACGATGCTTTTGGCGGCCGCGGCCGGCTGCAAAGAGCAAGCGCAGCATGCGCCAGACGTGTGGGCGATCGTAAATGGGAAAGAGATCAAGCGCGCGGAAGTCGACAAGTACTACCGCACGCGGGTAAACGCTGAGGGGCAAGAGCCCTCGCAGGAAGAATCCCTGTCGCTGAAGCTGAACGTACTCGATGAACTGATCTACAACGAAATCCTGCTGGAAAAAGCGAAGAAGCTGAACCTGGAAGCCAGCGACGGCGAAGTGGAAGACAAATTCACCGAGATTAAGGGCCCGTACACGGAAGACGAGTTCCAGAGGAGGCTGAAAGATCAGGCGATTTCAGTGGACGATCTGAAGAGCGACCTGCGACGGCAGCTTTCGATCCAGAAATTGCTGAATCGGGAAGTGGTGGCGAAGATTTCCATCACGGACCAGGACGTTACGGATTTTTACAACGCGAACAAAGCACAGTTCAACGTGGCGGAGCCGCAGTACCGGATCGCGCAAATCCTGGTGACACCGAGGAAAGAGCCGCAAATCCGCAATCGCAAGAACGACGACGCCACCAACGAAGCTGAGGCCCAGCGGAAAGTGAAGATGCTGATGGACCGGCTGAACAGCGGCGCGGACTTCGGACAATTGGCGATGGATTATTCCGAAGACATGAATACCGCGGGAACGGGGGGCGATCTGGGATACGTGCCGGAATCGGCGCTGAACCAATCCGACCCCGCGCTGAAGAAGATTGTGGTTGGAATGAAACCGGGACAGGTTAGCGCGCCGATTCAGTTGAAGGAAGGCTACCGAATCCTCAAGCTGATCACGCGTGAGTCACCCGGGCTACGCGGCATCAGCGACCCGCAGGTGCAACAGACGATTCGCGACACGCTGCGCAACCGCAAGGAACAATTGCTGCGCTCCGCCTACCAGGCGCTCGCGCGCGATGAAGCTCGCATAACGAACTACCTTGCCCAGCAAGTCATCGAGGCGGCGGGCAAATTACCGGACGCCGCGAAGACCACCATGCCGCAGCGTTCCATCGGACATTAATCCTCTATTCAAAGTTGAGACAACATTGTCGAAGTGATTCGGGACTTGCGACTGGTGCGAATCCAGCCGAATACTTACGCGACCACGCAAAGGATTTCGCCGGCGTTGACGGGCTGGCCTTCTTTGGCGAGGAGGCGCTCGACAGTGCCGCTCTTGGGCGAGCGAATTTCATTCTGCATCTTCATGGCCTCGACAACGAAGAGCCCTTGGCCGGCTTCGACATGTTCTCCTTCCTTGACGAGAAGACGCACGACTTTGCCGGGCATGGGCGCAACGATTTGCTGGCGGCCTTCGGCTTCGACTTGCCCGTGGCGGCGGCCGCTCCAGATGCGCGGATCAATGACTTCGGCCGTGAATTCCTGCGCGCCGGTCTGTAGCTTCAGTTTCCCATCCGGAGACGGCGTGACGCTGAATTCGAAGCATTGACCGTCCAGCAGTATCGAGACCGTGTGTGGGGAGATTTCGGCGGCATCGACGGCGACGGGCCGGCCATCCAAAGTGACCCGCCAGCCGGCGGCTTCGCGTTCCAGTGCGACGACGCGGGTTTTCTCTTCGGATGAGGACGCGAGTTGGACTTCGAATTTCATGGCAGGCGGTCCAGTTGTTCGCGGCGGCCTTCGAGCTTCCACCGAGAGGGCTGCTCCGAGGAAGAAGCGGACTGAGAAGAGTGGCGGTCGCCTTGGTTTGCCTGCCAAATCGCGGCAGCGATGGCAGCGGCATCGGAGGCGGAGGTTGCGGGCCGATTTTCGTTCGCGGAAGACGCAGCGGGGCGCGGAGGGCGGAGCAATTCGTCCAGCCACCTGGTGTGGATCTCTCCACGGAGAAAATCAGGTTCACCAAGGATGCGTCGGAAAAGACCGACGTTGGTCTTAATGCCCGTGAGGGTGTACTCCTCGAGGGCGCGGCGAAGCCGGGCAATCGTTTCCTCACGGCTGTTGCCCCAGGCTATGAGTTTGCTCAGAAGCGGGTCGTAATCGCTGGGGACGGTCCAACCCTCGTAGACGCCGTCGTCCACGCGGATACCCGGACCGCCAGGAATCTGACGCGAAATGATTTTCCCAGGTGACGGGAAAAAGTTGTTGTCGGGATCCTCGGCGTAGATTCGAACTTCCATGGCGTGGCCGCGCGGGATGATGGATTCCCATGCGAACGGCAGGCGGTGGCCTGCGGCGATGGCGATCTGAAGTTTCACCAGGTCGAGGCCCGTAACTTGCTCGGTGACGGGATGCTCGACCTGCAAACGCGTGTTTACTTCCAAAAAATAGAAATTGAGATTGGCGTCAACGAGAAATTCGCCGGTGCCGGCATTGACATAGCCTCCCGCGCGCGCCAGGCGTACCGCGGCGTCGCCCATCTTCTTGCGCAGGTCGGGCGTGATGAGGGGCGAGGGCGCCTCTTCGATCACTTTTTGATGGCGCCGCTGCACGGAACATTCCCGTTCACCGAGAGAAACGACGCGGCCGTGGGCGTCGGCGAAAATCTGGATTTCCACGTGATGAGGGCGGTCGAGATATTTTTCGAGGTACAGGCGGTCGTCGCCGAAAGCGTTCATGGCTTCGGAAGAGGCATCGCGAAAAGCGGAATCGAATTCGGCGTCGCCGTGGACCAGGCGCATGCCTTTGCCGCCGCCTCCGGCGACGGCCTTCAGAAGAACGGGGTAGCCCATGCGGGAGGCCAGTGCCTGCGCTTCGGCGGGCCTTTCGATGTGGTCATTCGTCCCGGGAACGGTGGGAACATCCACGCCGCGGGCAAGCTGGCGGCCGGCGGTTTTTGAGCCGAGCGATTCCATGGCTTCGGCTGGCGGCCCGATGAAGGTGAGGCCGTTGTCGGCGCAGGCGCGCGGCAATGCGGGGTTTTCCGCGAGAAATCCGTAGCCAGGATGGACGGCATCACACCCGGCGCGGCGAGCTACATCCATGAGCTTATCGATACAGAGATAACTTTCGCGCGAGGGCGCCGGGCCGATGGCGTAGGCTTCATCGGCGAGGCGGACATGCAGCGACTTGCGATCAACGTCGCTGAAGACCGCGACGGAATGGATACCCAATTCGCGGCAGGCGCGCAGGATGCGCACGGCGATCTCACCGCGATTGGCGATCAGGATTTTCCGGAACATACCTGGTTTGCGATGCTGCGGAATTTTAACATGTGCTTTGGCGGCAAGAGACTTGCGGTTCGGCTTGCGTGTCTAATCGTTTGCGGTGTAAGAAAGAGCGGCGAACTTATTGTAGAGGTGGCGAACAACAATGAAAAAGAGACTGATTCTGGCGTTAACGGCGCTCCTGCTTGTGACCCTGCGCGCACCGGCGCAAGAAGCTGTCATCGCGCCGGCGGAGAATCTTGTACTGGATAGCGTGCCGAAGATACCGGCGTCGTTAGCGGAAACGGCGGGAAGATATGCCTCCTATCGAAGCGCTAGTCTTGCGGATTGGCATCCTACGAAACGAGAAATGCTGATCGCAACGCGCTTCGCCGAAACACCGCAACTCCACCTGGTGAAGACCCCTGGCGGGACACGGCAGCAACTGACGTTTTTCGCGGACTCCGTCGGGACCGGGAGGTTTCACCCGAATGGCGGTGACTACATTCTGTTTGCGAAGGACATAGGCGGCGGAGAGTGGTACCAGCTTTATCGATACGACGCGGCCACAGGCGACGTGACGCTGCTTACGGATGGAAAGTCGAGAAATTTGCCAGGGCCATGGTCTTCGAGCGGAGATCAAGTGGCGTATATGTCCACGCGGCGCACGGGAAAAGATACGGATTTGTGGGTAATGAATCCCGCGGACCCGAAGACGGATCATTTGTTGACGCAACTGGCTGGCGGCGGATGGCAGCCGCTGGATTGGTCGCCGGATGACAAGAAGATTTTGCTAGAGGAGGAACTTTCCATCAACGAATCTTACTTGTGGCTTGTGGATACGGCTACTGGTGAAAAGACGGAGCTGACTCCGAGGAATGCGTCCGAAAAAGTCTCTTATGGCGAGGGACGGTTCAACAAGGATGGCAAGGGGATTTACGTCACGACCGATAAGGATTCGGAGTTTCACCGGCTGGCGTACCTGGATCTGGCGACGAAGCAGACGCAGTACTTGACGACGAACATTTCGTGGGATGTGGAAGCCTTCGACGTGACACACGACGGGAAAATGATTGCACTCCGGACGAACGAAGAGGGCGTGAGCGTGCTACACGTGTTGAACACATCCACGAAGACAGAAGTGCCGCTACCGAAGCTGCCGGCGGGAGTTATGGGCGCGGTGCGCTGGCATAAGAATGGGCATGAGCTCGGATTCTCGCTGAACAATGCGCGGGGGCCGGGAGATGTGTATTCGCTAGACGTCGCGAATGGAAAGTTGGAACGGTGGACGACGAGCGAGACCGCTGTGAAAACGGATGGGTTTCCGCAAGCGGACTTGGTGCGGTGGAAAAGCTTCGACGGAAAAATGATTTCAGGATTTTTGTACAAGTCACCGGCGAAGTTCACCGGCAAGCGGCCGGTGCTGGTAGTGATTCACGGAGGGCCTGAGGGACAGTCGCAGCCGACCTTTCTCGGACGCAGCAATTACCTTCTGAACGAGCTGGGGATCGCGCTGATTTATCCCAACGTGCGTGGGTCCACGGGGTACGGTAAGACGTTCTCACTGCTGGACAATGGGTTCAAGCGCGAAGATACGTACAAGGACATCAATGCGCTGTTTGACTGGATCGCGACGCAACCCAGCCTGGATAGCGATCGGATTGCGGTGAGCGGCGGGAGCTACGGCGGGCACATGACGCTGGCAGTCTCCACTTTTTACAGCGACCGGATTCGTTGCTCCGTGGACATCGTAGGCATGTCCAATCTGGTGACATTCCTCGAGCACACGGAGGCGTACCGGCGCGATCTCCGGCGCGTGGAATACGGCGACGAACGCGAGCCGAAGATGAGAGAGTTCCTAGAAAAAATCGCGCCGATGAACAACATCGAGAAAATCAAGAAGCCCATGTTTGTGATTGCAGGAAAGAACGATCCGCGCGTGCCGGTGAGTGAATCCCAGCAGATTGCCGACGCGCTGAAAAAGCAAGGGACGGCCGTGTGGCTGCTCATCGCCAGGGACGAAGGCCACGGCTACCGGAAAAAGCCCAACCAGGATTTCCAGTTCTACGCCACCGTGGAATTCCTGCAGGAGTACCTTTTGAAATGAGAGAGAGCAGCGCCCACAATGGCTTGCTTACTTGATAGTTGAGCCCCCGAGCTGGCGCACGAACCAGGTGCGCGCTGCGCCGGTCGCCGTGCCCGAGTTCTTGTCATCGGGGTAGACGACGAGCGCGTTGCCGTTTAGGTCAGTGTCGGGCGCGAAATACTCCGCGAGGTTGCGGCTGCCCCCCGGGCATGCCAGTCCGTTCACGCAGATGGCGCCAACATGCACCACGCCGGTGGCGGCCGCTTCTGCAAACGTGGGCACGGCGGCCAGTGCGTCCTTCGACTGCGCCATCATGACCTCCCAAGGCGAGGTGTAATCCATATGATCGGTATGCGAGGTGCCCCACCAGAAGATGTTCACCTTGCCCAGCGAGCCGGCCGTCACCCACGGCTCGACGGCCGTCTTATTATTGACTCCATTATTCACGCGCACCGGCAGAGTCCACGTGGCGCCCTTATCAGCCGAGCTGGTCAGATACACGTTGCGGCTATCGGAGAAGACCACGTACACATTGCTGCCCCCATCCACTGCTACCACGGGGAAGACGTTCTCGAGCGAAATGCCGGTCGCGCCCTGGAAGACAAGCTTCACGATCCATGTCTGGCCCCCATCTGTCGAGCGCGCTAGGTAGATGGCACTGCCATCCCCGCTGGCGAACACGGTATAAACGTAGCCGTTGTTCTGGTCCACTGTGATGTTGCCCTGGAATCCGGGCTGCAGCCCGAGCACAGGATCGGTGACGTTGCTCATTTGCGTGAAGGTATGCCCGCCGTCAGTGGACTTGCCTACCCAGATGCTGGTGGTGTTGTTCGTGGTAGCATCACCCAACTGCTTGAAGGTTTCGTAAAGGATGTTCGGGCCGAAAGACGCGATCCACTGGCGATCGTCTCCAGGCAGGTTGGAGGCCGCTGGGTTGTTGAACCACGTGTTGCCGCCGTCGGTGGAAACAGTTTGGGTTACTGCTCCCAGCCAAAGCGAGTCCATATAAACGGCCCCGCTCGAGCCCACGGCCAGGTCCTCATCACCACCGCCTATGCCGACGCCGTTCAATCCAAAGGTGGCCAGCGCCTGCGCGCCGTCAGGCTCGCCAAGGTACGTCCAGGTAGTCCCGCCGTTCATGCATTTCCACATGTCCACGCCGCCCGGGACGCCCTGAATGGCCGCAGCGTAGAGGTTGCCGAGCGCGTCATGCACCACGCGCGGCTCCACGTCCTGGTCCAGGACGAACAATAGCAGACTGTTGGTACCGCCGAGGATGTTTGCCGGATCGTTCGGGCGCTGCAGTTGCTGCGTAGTATTGAAAACAAAATTGCCCCTCGTGTAACGGGCGCGGCCGGAAGGCACGCTCGGCTCCTGCAATAGCGTCGCTGTACCAGTGTACGTGGTAGCGGCAGCCTCCGCCCCCACCGTTACCAAAACGGTGTAGGTGCCGGAGACAAGCCTGCCGGCGTCCACGAACTCAGAATTCGTTGCCAACTGTGCCGACGAGTACATGATGTTGCCATGCGAATCGAGCAGATAAAGGTCGAGATCGTTCGCCACCAAGCCCCAGTTGATGCTGATCTGCACGCCAGCGTTCGGGTTAGTGGTGTAAAAGGTTGCAGGCAGGTTCACCACCAGCGTGAACGTTTCGCAGGTGCCCAGTGACAGGCAAAGCGAGGCAATGGGGTCACCGAGGGCGGTCGAGGCCAGGTTGCTGCCGGTGAGGGGGCCACCACTCCAAGTGATACTTTGGCCCACGCCGGCTAGCGTTCCGCTTGACGGTGTAGTCGCCGACCATGCCGGGATGGCGGTGATAAGGAACAAGACCAGGAGCAATGTCTTTGTCTTCATGAGGATACTCCTATGAGCGTCTTTTTTTGGATTTCTAGACCTGGCGTTCGTCCCAGTACCCTGCTTCGCTTGTCACGTCGATTTACAACACTCCCCGGGTGGCGCATGATGGCATCCGATTGACCAAATCTCGTCGCCGCGCATGTCTAGGGATTTTCGGAAGATATTGGCAAAGCTCCTTGGTTAGGATCGGTACTAGATCTCGGATATTTTACAGCCGAAGTAACACTTTTACCGGTAGTATCACTACTATGTATTGGCGCCTGGCTCCCATGGGGCGACAGTCGGGTAGCGGGGGAGGCCACCGGAAACTGGCACTGGTGCCTGGAGCCGGTGCATGCCAGCGATCATGAAGGCCCACATCGCCAGATGGTGGCAAAATCACTACAAAGATGCCGCGAATCAGGGCAATCACAGAATGGAGGCTGTCCAAGAGGGGTCAAAGGGCAAGTACGCCCAAGGTCCGGCTCCGCAAGAGGTTTCGATTTAGAGCGGGATGTTGCCGTGCTTTTTCTTGGGGTTCGTATCGCGCTTGTTTTCGAGGGCGCGCAGGGCGGTGATGATGCGGGCGCGGGTGTCGGCGGGCTCGATTACCGCATCGATGTAACCGCGCTCAGCAGCGACAAAAGGATTGGCAAAGCGGTCGCGGAATTCGGCGATTTTTTCCTGGCGGAGTTTTTCACGCTCGGAATCGGGAGCTTTCGCTAACTCACGTTTGTAGACAATGTCCACGGCCCCTTCGGGGCCCATGACGGCAATCTCCGCGGTCGGCCAGGCGAAGTTGGCGTCCGTTCGAATGTGCTTTGAGGCCATGACGCAGTAAGCCCCGCCGTAGGCTTTGCGCGTGATCACGGTGATTTTCGGAACGGTGGCTTCGGCGAAGGCGAAGAGAAGCTTCGCGCCATGCCTGATGATGCCGCCGAATTCTTGCTGCGTGCCGGGAAGAAACCCCGGAACATCCTCAAAGGTGATCAATGGAATATTGAAGGCGTCGCAGAAGCGCACGAAGCGTGCTCCCTTCACTGAAGCATTGATGTCAAGAACTCCCGCGAGAAACGCCGGTTGATTGCCAACGATGCCAACCGGCCGGCCGTCGAGGCGCGCGAAACCCACGACGAGATTTTTCGCGTAGTGTTCGTGGACCTCGAAGAAATAACCGTCGTCAACGACAGAATGGATGGCATCCTTCATGTCGTATGGCGTTTGAGGATCGGCGGGAACAAGAGTGTTGAGCGATTCGTCGCGGCGAGCCGGAGCGTCTGAAGTCGCACGGCGCGGCGGATCCTCCAAATTATTTGAAGGAAGAAAACTCATCAACTCGCGAATCATGGCCAGGCAGTCAGCATCGTCACGCGAAACAAACTGTGCCACGCCGCTGGTGGCGTTGTGGGTCATCGCTCCGCCCAGCTCCTGCTTGGTGACCTCCTCATGCGTGACGGTCTTGATGACGTCAGGACCGGTGACGAACATATAGGACGTTTCGCGCGTCATGAAAATAAAATCAGTGATCGCCGGCGAATAGACAGCGCCGCCTGCGCAAGGCCCCATGATGGCGCTGATCTGCGGGATGACTCCGCTCGCTAGCGTATTGCGGAGAAAAATATCAGCGTAACCCGCCAGCGAAGCGACGCCTTCCTGAATGCGCGCGCCGCCGGAATCATTGAGCCCGATGACGGGAGCTCCGGCGCGCATGGCGAGGTCCATGATCTTGCAGATTTTTTGCGCGTTAGCTTCCGAGAGCGAACCACCAAAAACGGTGAAGTCCTGCGCGAAAACGTAAACGAGACGGCCATCGATGCGTCCGAACCCGGTAACGAAACCGTCGCCCGCGGGGCGCTGCTCCTGCATGCCGAAATCGACGCAGCGGTGGCGGACAAATTTGTCGAGCTCTTCGAACGTGCCTTCGTCCAGCAAAAGGTGCATGCGCTCGCGCGCCGTGAGCTTGCCGGCTTTGTGTTCGCGTTCGCGGCGCTCCGGGCCGCCGCCGGCTTCGGCTTCCTCGGAAATGCGGCGGAGCTCTTCACCACGGTCGCGGCGCTTGTCTTCGGGAATCAAACTGGGCTTGGGCTCAGACAACTGGTCCTCCCGAGGAAGGAGATTCCTCCGTGCTAAAAATGCGCACGGCCAGATGCGTTGCAAGCCAAACAGTTCCCAGGAGCAACACGACACCCAGGAGCAGCTCCGCGCCCATGGCGACGGCGCGCTGGATAGGAGATTCGAGCGCCGTCACGTATTCCGTAGCCTGGACGAGAATGAACATTGCGCCGAGGGTCATCGCCACGATGAGGATCGTGGTCAGAATGGAAGCGACGATCATTTTCATGGGATTGGGATTGGGCCGCCCTGAAGCGGCATGCAGAAGGATAGCGCAACCGAAGGGAAATCAGAACGCAGAAGTCCTCCCCCACGGACAGGGAACTCTTAGCAAGTGCTTCGGGGCTCACGCGGACGCCTCGACTCTCAGCGCAGCCCGGACCAGTCGTCGGCAACGAGGATGGAGTCGCTCGGATTGGACACGTCGTACTTGATGCTGGCGGGCTGGCCGGCGACAAGGCGCTCCAAGCGAACCTGGCTTTCGAGGCCGGTGATGTCCTGCGCGGTGTGATAAGTAACTCCGGAAATCAAATAGCTGTAGGAGACAAGATGGCGCGGCCGCAGGTCAGTCAACGGATGAGCGCTCGCGCCGAACAAACCTTTGCGCACCGCTTTCGGTTCCGGCGGGTGTTCAACGAGCTCGACGATCTGCCCTTCTGCAATTCGGCCAATCTGGTTCAGATGAAGTCGCCGCTTGCGTTCCTCTTCCTCAGGATCCATGGGAGGGCGGAAGAAGGCGTAAACGATCATGGCCAGCGCAGCGATCGCCGCGCCAACCACTCCCAGCACTAATTTCCAGTCGGCAAACAACGCGTTCAACGAGCGGACTCCTAATTTCAGATCGGTGGGATTGCGCACTGCGCGGAAGGGACTCCCGACGACTGCCCATGCCCCACTCCTGCGTATTCTACCGAAACCTGGAGCTATACGTGAAACTACGCTTGCGGGGCATGCACCGGATTACGCAACAGGCCAATACCGGCAACGCTGACCTCCACTGTATCGCCGGCAACGAGTGGGCCGACGCCAGCCGGCGTACCAGTGGCGATGACGTCTTCCGGCATCAGCGTCATCATGCGGGAGATCCAGCGTACAAGAAATGTGGGCGTATAGATCATCAGCGAAGTAACGCCAGCCTGGCGCCGCGTGCCGTTGACGTGAGTCTCAACGAGGACGTTCGACGGATCGAGATCGGTTTCAATGTGCGGGCCAACCGGGCAAAACGTGTCGAAACCCTTCGCGCGTGCGAATTGCACATCGCTCTTCTGCAGGTCGCGCGCGGTGACGTCGTTGAGGCAAGTGTAACCCATCACGAAGGAGAGAGAGTCATCGGTGTCGCGCAGTTGCGAGCAGCGGCGGCCGATGACCATCGCGAGTTCGCCTTCGTGTTCCACGCGCTGCGAATATTTTGGCAAGACGATCGCTTCTTCCGGACCAATGATGGAAGAAGGAGGCTTGAGAAACATCATTGGCTCTTTGGGAACTTCGTTGCCCAGCTCTGCGGCGTGCGCGGCGTAATTCCGCCCTATGCAAACAATTTTCGAAGGCTCAACCGGAGCGAGCAGCCGCACATCGTCGAGGCGAGAAGTGCGTGTGCCGCGAGACCATTTCATCCACGGCAGACCGGAAATCTCGTTGACATTTTCACCTTCGATCACACCGTAATGCGCCGAAGCAGAGTCCGGTGCAGACGCATCGCGCATCACGTAACGGCAAATTTTCATTGCTAGTCAGCTCGCGTGATGGTTGGGATGAGAGGCATGCGCTTCACGGGCTCTCCAGATGGTGGCGGCAATCCAGCAAAGCGTAGTAAGAATCATATACATCACGGCGCCCAACATGAAGACCTGGAACGTGCTGTGCCAATCGCTTAGTCCACCAAAGACCATGCAGAGGGCGCGATAGCTCAAGCTGAAAATCACCCAGCCCAGAAGGCTCGACGCCAGGAGATGTCCCGGCGAACGAAAAAATCGGAAAATCGGAAGCCATGCGAGTAAGCAAAGAATCACGGCTGCGACAATATTCCGCTCGAGGGCAAAGCGTTCCGGGAACGCGGCGCGATTCGCGACGACCAGCCAGGCGGTAAAAACCAGCGTCAGACAAACACCCACGTAAACACCCGTGCGGACCGCCGCGTTGGGGAAGACGTGGAACCAACGATAACCGGGCAGATGCGGACGAACCGACATTGCGTGCTGGGCTCCCAGGATGCTGGCAATCGTTCAACCCGAAATTATGGCGATAGTTGCGTGACGTCAACAACCACAGGTGCGCACGGTGCGCTTTCATTTCCCGCGCGGTCCACCGCAGTTACGATGTACCAATAGCGGCGGCCGGGCTTTACAGACGTATCACGAACCGCAGGCGTGGGCAACAAGTCCACGGTCAGAAGCTCTCCTCTTGTGCCCTCTCGTTCACTTCTATAGACGCGATATCCTGCCAGATCGGTTTCAAGATTGATGGACCAGGAGAGCTCCACCGCAACTTCACCCGGGGCCACGCCAGGAAGCAACGCCGCAACAAGATTCTGCGGTGTCGCCGGCGGGAAAGTGTCACGAGGCATGACTTTCACAGGCTGGGAGTCAGAGGACTCCAGTTCGTGCCCTTCCACCTGGATCACACTGCGCACGATGTAAATATAAGTCTGCTCGAAAACAAAGTCAGTATCGCGGTAGCTGTTGGTTTCCGATGAACCGAGGGGAGCAGCGTGTATTTCCGATTTGCTTTGCGGAAGTACTTGCGGCGACAAAGAGGTCGGGGGCTTCACGTCCGCACGATAGATTCGATAGCCGGTGATGGTTGGGAGAGGCTCCCCCGCGCTCGTGCCGGCCGGGACCGGCCAGGTCAATTCGATCGCGGACTCGGTCACGCGAGCCTCGACGTTTGCGATGGGAGCCGGAACAGGAAACATCTGCACCGAGATGGCATTCGAATCAGCAGAAGCGCGTTTTTGGGATGCGCGCGTTCGCACGATGTAAGCGACCGCTTCGCCTGGGTGCGCTTTGGTTTCTTCCGCCGAAATGGGATCGGTGAAGCGCACGCGGCCGTCGACGCGGTAGTCGTCCACAAGAGCGCCGGGAATCGTGTAAACAACACGGAATGACTTCGCGTCAACGGGGCGGCCGACCTTAACGGCGCCCCGGAGAATTTCAACCGCGGGTGGTGAAGAGAGCTTTTCCCCCGAGATGGAGCGCTCCGGAAGAGTAAACGAAAGTTCCACACCGTCGCCGGCTTGATGCGCGGAGAGATCGGTGATCGCCACGGGAACTGGTGGCGAAGGCGGCGTTGGCTCGCCAGGAGCTCCACAGCCAGCCGAACACAGAAAAATGAAAAAGAGAAACCGGAAAACGGCGAATCCTGGCGCGGGGCGTTTTGTAAGGTAAAGCGTCCCTTTTCTATTTTCCATTTTCCAATTTCAAGAATCAGAGAATGTAGCGGCTCAGATCCTGGTTCTTGACGATATCCGCGAGCTGCTTGGACACGTAAGCGGCGTCCACTCTCACGTTCTTCTTTTTGAGATCTGGCGCCTCGAATGAGATTTCGTCCAGAACTTTCTCGAGGATGGTGTGGAGTCGCCGCGCGCCGATGTTTTCGGTCTGCTCGTTCACATTTGTGGCGAAGCGCGCGACGGCGGCAACCGCGTCTTCGGTGATGTTGAGCTTTACTCCCTCAGTTTCGAGCAACGCGACGTATTGCTTGATGAGCGCATTCTTCGGCTCCGTCAGAATGCGGATAAAATCTTCTTCCTTCAACGATTGCAGCTCCACGCGAATGGGCAGCCGACCCTGAAGCTCCGGTATCAAATCAGACGGCTTGGTCACGTGAAACGCGCCCGCAGCGATGAACAGGATGTGATCGGTGCGAATCATGCCGTAGCGTGTGTTGACCGTCGTGCCTTCAATGATGGGAAGAATGTCGCGCTGCACTCCCTCGCGCGAGACGTCAGGTCCGTGCCCGGATTCCCGGCCGGCCACTTTGTCGATCTCATCGATAAAGATGATGCCCATTTGCTCGGCGCGCTCCACGGCCACGCGCGTCACCTGGTCCATGTCCAGCAGCTTGTTTTCTTCTTCCTGGATCAGGTATTCAAAAGCGTCGGCCACGCTCATTTTGCGTTTCTTCTTTTGCTGCCCGAACATGCCGGAGAACATGTCCTGCAGTTTGCCGATGTCCATTTCTTCGACGCCCTGGTTGGAGACGATTTCGAACGACGGCATGGTCCGCTCGCGGACCTCCAGGTCCACCATGCGCTGGTCCAGCTTCCCTTCGCGAAGCTGGACGCGCAGCTTTTCGCGCGTGCGTTGCGCCTGTTCCCGCTGCGCGGCAACCTCGCTTTCCGGAGTGCCGGGTGCGGGAGGAGGCGCCAGCGGAAGGAGGAGATCGAGCACGCGTTCTTCCGCGGCCTGCTCGGCGCGGTCAGCGACTTCGTCGAGTTTTTCTTCGCGGATCATGTCGATCGAGGTTTCCACGAGATCGCGGACCATCGATTCCACGTCGCGCCCGACATAACCGACTTCTGTATACTTCGAAGCTTCCACCTTGACGAACGGGCAGCCGGCGAGCCGCGCCAGGCGGCGCGCGATTTCTGTCTTGCCCACGCCCGTGGGACCAATCATCAAAATATTTTTCGGCAGAACGTCTTCCGCGATTTCCGGCGGAAGCTTCTGGCGGCGGACCCGGTTGCGCAGGGCCACGGCGACAGCGCGTTTGGCGGCGCCCTGCCCGACGATGTACTTGTCGAGCTCCGCGACGATTTCCCGCGGCGTCATGTCATCCAGAGCGGGCAGAAGTTCCTGCCCTTCTACGGGCTCGGCGCCATTGCCACCGGGTAAATAGATCAATTCTTTTTCGGTCTTGCTGGTCATGTCTTGCTCAGTTCCTTTGATGCGTGAAAACGGCTTGCCGTGTTTTCACCCTACCCCTATTCCGCTTTTCTCACAACAATACGCCCCGCCCGCTCGTCCCCTGTAGGGCGCGCCTGGGATTTACTCCGACTGGTCGGAGAGGCTGGCCGCTCCCATGCACTTCCGAACGGCGAAACTGCCGTCCCAAATTCTTCTCTTCTCACTTAAAACTTACAACTGAAAACTGACTACTTCCAGCTAAAGCTCTTCCACCGTAAAATTCGCGTTGGTGAAAATGCATATCTCGCTGGCTATGCGCATGGCCTCCATGGCCAGCTCCTTGGCGGTGAGTTTCGAGTGCTTCAGCAGCGCGCGCGCCGCGGCCAGGGCATAGGTGCCGCCCGACCCAATCGCCACGAGACCGTCGTCGGGTTCAATCACGTCGCCATTGCCGGAAAGAATGAAAGTGCCCTTGGTGTCCGCAACGATCAGCAGCGCTTCCAGATGCCGCAGCGCGCGGTCCTTGCGCCATTCCTTGGCCAGTTCCACCGCCGCTTTCTGGAGATTGCCGGAAAACTCCTGCAGCTTGCCTTCGAACCGCTCAAAAAGTGTAATCGCGTCGGCTGTGGAACCCGCGAAGCCAGCCACCACCTTGTCATTGTAGAGCCGCCGCGTCTTGCGCGCCGTGTGCTTCATGACGTGATCGCCCATGGTCACCTGACCATCGGCAATGAGAACCACTTTGTTCTCCTTGCGCACGCACAGAACCGTCGTGCCGTGCATCTGTGGACTTTCCGGGCGATTACGCATCCGCACATTATAGCTCCCGGGGACTCGCAGCGCCAAAATGGAGAAGTTTGGCAGCGCCTCTGGGAAAACGCGTGCAGTGCTGCAAGGCCGTAGCTGGGCAGAGTAAGCGAGGAATTTATCTCAGCCGGGAATTTTCATGTTGCACGTGGGTCGAGCGCGCTGCACCCAGCAATTGCTATAGCGGATGCCCTGGCCCCCCGTGGAAGAACCGTTAAAATTGAAATCCGCAGAACTGTCTCCTAGGTGCGAACCCGTGATCAGGGCGCCGTAGGGGTCACGCGTCTTGGCGATCAGGATCGCCCCATTAATCACGCCGGAGCCGTTCTTGGAGCCTGTCACCTTGCCTTGGCCAACGACCATGACAATTCCATTCCACGAGACGTCAGGATCGTAGTTGAGATTGCCGATAACTAGAAGTAGCCCGTAGCCCGTGTTATGCCACCCATTCAAATCCAAATTTCCATTGATGACGACCGTCATGGGGTTGGATGACGACATCCCCGATGTTGCCGCACTCAAGTCAGATCCGGTGACGGTAGGAAGGGGATAGGTTGCTGGACCTGACGGTATGACGGCGTCGGCGGCGTCTTGAGTGATCGATTGAATTACAGCGTTCAGTCCATTGGGAGTGAGCAGGTCTAGAGGGAAACTATTGCCAACGAGTTCGACATCCGGTGAGCTCGCAATGCCTGGATAATTGCTGCTTCGAAGCCTGGCGGGAATTCCAGTGTAGCCATTGGCGCCTTGGATGACATT
>WNFJ01232079.1_pt1 | contig 17495 bp, 17 predicted proteins | sample 5400461 | NCBI WGS metagenome assembly WNFJ01 (sample SAMN13153349, study PRJNA577476) | soil metagenome | isolation source: 115 cm saprolite on Douglas fir-dominated hillslope | place: USA:California | collected 2013-09-17 | reverse complement strand
ATCCCTTGGCCCGCGCGGCTTCGCACCACATTTCGGTGGGCGGTTCGAATCTGGCGTTCCCCGGCATGATCGCGATCACGATGGCGACCATCACCGTGGTTCTCAGTTCGTCTATCCCTTCTACTATCCCTATTACGGTTCGGTCTACGGGGATCCCGGTTCCTACGGGATGGACTCCGGGCAGAACAGCGAATCTGACTCCGACTATCAAGGTGGCCCTACCATATTCGACCGTCGCGGACGTGGAGCAGAAGATTATGTTCCTCCGGTGAAGGATACCGCTCCGGCACAGTCGAGCCAAACCCAAACCCCTTCCTCAGAGCCTCCTGCTCCCGAGACGCCGCAAGTGCCAACGGTACTCGTCTTCAAGGACGGCCATCAGTCCGAGGTTGAGAACTATGCGATCTTTGGCCAAACGCTATTTGACCTGACTCCGGGACATCGGCGTAAAATCGCGCTTGCTGATCTCGACCTCGTTGCCACTGAGAAGCAGAATGACGATCGGGGAGTAAGTTTTCAACTGCCTCCAGGCACCCAGGCGAACTAATCATGCGCAAGCTACTCCTCGTCGCAACGCTCGCTGCAATCGCGCCGTGGGCTGTCGCTCAGAGGACAAGCTCCAGGGCTTCACATTTCACTGCACCCGTCGCTGCTCCGGCACATCCCGACGCGTCCGCGGGGCTCATCCGCGGTCTCATGTCCAGGCCGAACTCTGAGGGCTTCCGAAGGTTCCACCCGTCCAGCTCTTTCCCGCTTCTTTCCGCGTTCGGATTGTTTTCTGATTCTTTCTATCCAAATGATTCTTCCGCAGCTGATTCCTCTACTCCGGGTTATCCACCAGCTGGTCAGGCGCCCAATATACTGCTGCAAGCTCTGTCCCCAGCCGGCGTGAGTCAGGATCAGCAACAGCCCCCTTCCCAACCCCTGCTGATCGAACTACAGGGCGGCCGCTACGTCCGCGTGACTGGCGAGAACTTGGCTGGCGAGAATACGTCCGACAGCGGATTGGCGTATCAGGCGCCGACCGCGTCCACAGCGTCAAGCGGTCCTGCCAAGCTCGATTCCAAGAGGCGTCCTGCTCGCGAAGTTACGGCTCGCATATTAGCGCCGGTGGTCTTGGTATTCCGCGACGGTCATAGTGAAGAAGTGCGCGACTACACCATCGCCGACGGTGCAATCTACGCCCGTGGCGATTACTACTCCGATGGCTATTGGAATAAGACGATTGAACTCTCCACGCTGAACCTGCCCGAGACCGTCAAGTCCAATCAAGAACGCGGGGTGCGCTTCGTGCTGCCCAGCGCGCCGAATGAAGTCATCACAAGGCCGTAGAGTACTTTCCCTGCAGCCCTTTCAAGGCGTCGACAGCAGCACCATGATTGTCATCGGCAGAGCCTTTCCGCTGCCGCGTAAGTTCCTGAATCATGGTATAATTTCTATAGCTTAATAAGCAGATAACATCCTGTAATTACAACCAGTTACAAGCGCTAATGGAAGCTCCATCATTCGATCTTCGAACGACAACTACGGCTCAGAGCTGACACGTAAAGGCTAAAGCGATTTCATGGCTGACGATCAAAATCCTGAACTCCCACTGACTCCTCCTCCCGGTGGCGACGGACAAGGCCCCGGTGCGCTAAACATTCAGCCGGTCAATATCGAAGACGAGATGCGCCGGTCGTATCTCGACTATTCGATGTCGGTGATCATTGGCCGCGCCCTGCCCGACGTGCGCGACGGACTCAAGCCCGTACACCGCCGGATTTTATACACGATGGCTCAGATGGGCCTTCAACCGAACCGGGCCACGCGCAAGTGTGCAAGGATCGTCGGTGAGGTGATGGGCAAATATCACCCGCATGGAAACTTGGCCGTTTATGACGCGCTCGTGCGGCTGGCTCAGCCCTGGAGCATGCGATATCCGCTGATCTTTGGGCAGGGAAACTTTGGCTCTGTCGATGGCGATCCACCGGCTGCGGATCGTTACACCGAAGCCAAGCTCGCGCAGGTTTCTACCGCGCTCCTCGAAGATCTCGATAAGGACACCGTCGACTTCCATCCGAACTACGACGGCAGTGAAGTCTAACCTGACGTTCTTCCTACGCGCATCCCCAATCTGCTGATCAACGGCTCCGACGGAATCGCGGTTGGGATGGCCACCAAGATCCCGCCGCACAATCTGACGGAAATTGTCGATGCCACCATCACACTGATCAACAATCCCAATGCACAGCTCGCGGAAATCCTGAAGTACGTCCTGGGCCCCGATTTCCCGACTGCAGGCATCATTCACGGGCGCGCCGGAATCTTCGAAGCCTACCGCACCGGGCGTGGCCGTTTCATGATGCGCGCCAAGGCCGCCATCGAGAACATTACCAAGGACAAGCAGGCCATCATCATCACCGAAATTCCGTATCAGGTGAACAAAGCCCGCCTGGTCGAGCGCATCGCGCAACTGGTCAACAACAAAGATATCGAAGACATTTCCGACATCCGCGACGAGAGCGATCGCGACGGTATGCGCATCGTGGTGGAGTTGAAGCGCAGCGCCGAACCGCAGATCGTTCTGAATCAACTCTTCAAGCACACCGCCGCGCGAGTTGGGCCTGATCCAGGCCATCAAACACTTCATCGACCACCGCGTTGACGTGGTCCGCCGTCGCACCGCCTACCTGCTCTCTAAGGCCCGCGATCGCGAGCATATTCTCGAAGGCTATCTCACCGCGCTCGATCATCTGGACAACGTCATCGCCATCATTCGTGGCAGCGCCAATCGCGCCGACGCTCGGGAAAACCTGGTTGCCTACTTCGGCGGCAAGAAAATCGAAATCAATACCACCGGGCGAGCGCCGAAGCTCGATCCGGAAAAACCATTCAGTACGAAGCAGGCCGATGCCATCCTGGAATTGCAGTTGCATCGCCTGACCAAGCTTTCCATCGACGAAATCTCGAACGAACTGAAGCAGGTGCGCGACAACATTACCGAATATGAATCTATTCTCGGCTCCGAACGGAAACTGCGGGGCGTGATCATCAAGGAGCTGGAGGAGATCAAGAAGCTTTACGGTGATGAGCGCCGCACCCGGATCGAAGATGAAGCGGCCGAGATCGTGCTCGAAGACCTCATCGCCGATGAGCAGACGGCGGTCACAGTCAGCCACTCCGGCTATATGAAGCGCACGCCGATTTCAACCTACCGCATGCAGCGCCGCGGCGGCACGGGCCGCACCGGCATGAAGACGCGGGACGAAGATTTCGTCGAACATCTTTTCCTGGCCTCCACGCACGCCTACATTCTTATTTTCACCAACAAAGGGCGCGTCTACTGGCTCAAGGTGTATGAGATTCCCGACGTCAGTGCCGCCGGCAAGGGCAAACACATCGGCAACCTGGTCGGACTGCAGCCCGGCGAAACGGTGAAGACCATGCTCGCCGTTCGCAACCTCGAAGAAGCAAACAAATTTATCTTCTTCGCCACGCGCAACGGGCTGGTGAAGAAATCGAGCCTCAACGAATTCATCCACGTGCGTTCCAACGGCATCAACGCGATCGCCATCGAGGAAGGGGATGAGCTGGTCGCAGCGCGGATCACTGACGGCAACCAGATTATCTTCCTGGCATCGCACGAAGGCATGGCCGTCCGCTTCGACGAGAGCCACGTCCGTCCCATGGGCCGCGTCGCCTACGGCGTCTGGGGCATCGACCTGGAAAAGGGCGATTACGTGGTCGGCATGGCCACCACCACCAAGCCGGACGCGCCGGCGCCAGCCCCTGCGAAGGTAGAAAGCGAAGCCGAGCCTGAAGCGATCGATGTAACGGTCAAAGGTTCGCTGATCCTCTCCGTCACCGAAAACGGATTTGGCAAGCGCACGGCGGCGGATGAATACCGCCTGACCAATCGCGGCGGCAAAGGCGTCATCAACCTGAAGACGACGGAGCGCGTCGGCAAAGTGGTGGGCATTGCCCAAGTCGACGAAACGTCCGAAGTCATGCTGATCAGCCACTACGGCAAAATCATTCGCATGGACTCAACCACCATCCGCGAATCCGGCCGCAACGCCCAGGGCGTGCGTCTCCTGCACATGGAACCTGGCGACCGAGTGGCCGCCGCGGTCGTCCTAGCCCCCGACGCAGAGCCGAATGGCGGGAATGGCGGGACGCTGCTTCAGTAGGCTGATCGTGTGGAGCGGGCGCCCTCGCCCGCTCATCTTTTAGCAAAGTGAGCCTGATCTTAAGGGCCATCATGAGTTAGCCGAAGGCGTCTACGATTGCTTGCGAAATTAGCAGAGCGCCTCGGCTTAGATAATGATGCGGCCTGTCCTTCCCACGTCTCGAAAAACGGCGAAAGCGTGGGCAGCTCCCGTTGCGGTTAGTGCAAAGATGGGACCCCTCAGTAGACTCCGGTCGCCGTGGCCCAGCAGTCTTTAGGCCCATGTCTCTCTCACCCAATCCAGTATCTTCTTTTCCCTCTCCTCAATCTGTGCCAATCCCCATCCCTGCTTTTCAATGGTACTGGCAACCTCATCCGCGGCATACATACCAGTGGCGCGATAGTCTTTGACCTTGTCTAGAGGACTCTTGTTGGTCAGCTTCGTGTTGAGCCCGGGCGGCAACAGCATTAGGTTGCCAAGACGGTGAACGAACGCCGCCCCGGTGTCCTGAGCTTGGATGTGTTCAATGGAATGGGAAGCCGACTCCTCCCATATCCGGTGCCACTGCTCATTGGTGAACGGGGAATCTGCTTTATCTTCCTCGTACCGATACATCAGATAACGAAGTTCCTCCTCCCACCCTTCGTAGCAGTTCGTGTCCTTGATATTCTCAACGGCCCACTCGATACTGTGCTCCCGATCGTCGCTACCAATTTTTAGCAATCGCTCTTCGACCTCTTCCGGTGAGATTTTGCTATTCAGACTATCCCAGGCGAGTCTTACGTATTCACCGATCTGGGTTCGAGCATCCTTGCGGCAAAGTCCGAACACGCGGAATGAAATCTTTTCCCACAATGTCAGCAGTCTTGCCTCAGTATCATGAGGAAATTGTACGAGGACAATCGCTATCGCGAGGAGCCTCGCATGGGCAATCCTCGTGACGGCCTTAGATCGGTGGGGCGTTCCGAGGAACTGTTCAACTGCATTGGCTACTTGCAGAAGCCAGCGAGATGTTTTCACGGCCAGAGCTGGATCGGTGCCGCACTGTCCGGTAAGGCTATCCACAGCATCTTCCTCGCCAAGTGGCTTACTCCGCTGACTCGCTGATTTTAACGTTGCAGCAAATCTGAGCGACTCTGTGTTAAGGCCTTGTCGGAGGCCGATAGTTCTGTAAACTCCTTCCCAAATCCCGTGTAATTCCTTAATGGTTTCATCTTTGTTGCCTGAGCCGTGCTCGAAAGCGATTGCCATAAGCATGCTCTTCAGTCGATCAACCCATGGTACAGAGAGGCCTCGGCTGTTGAGAACTTCAAAAACGGTATATACGGTGGCCTCATCGTCAATTTCGTGAAAAATGAAGGTGAGTCTGTTTTTCACGATGCTGGTCAGTTGGATGAGGTTCCCCCAGTTTTTAACGAATGCCTGGCACTCGCGGATGCCGTTCAGTAATGCTCGGTCGGCGAGCGTCGTGGCGACGTCCGGTGCGGCCGCAGTACCAGTCCGCAAGTAAGTCGGGAAGTACCCGTTTGGATCGTGGTTCATCTGAAGCAAAATGAGGCTAAGCTTGTCTTCCTTGATTAGTACTTCTTGTAATTCACCGGCTAGTTTCGCGTAATTTACTTCGTCGCGACCAAGCGCTAACTGAATGGCTTTCAGAAGAAGAATTAAGGTAGTTAGTCGCTGTTGCCCGTCCACTACTTCGATGACAGAATATTCATCTGTGATAAATCGTTTTTTGGCCACGATTGAGCCCGACAACGGTGGCCATGAAATGCCGGCGCTCTGGCTGGTCGCGAAGCGCCTGGATATCCGCGAACATGTCATCTCGATGCTTGCGCTCCCAAGAGTAAGAGCGTTGGTATTGTGGGATTCGGAAAAGGCGATTCGCCAAGAGATCTGACAGAGTGAGGAATTTTGGTTGTATCAGCAAGTTAAGATTTCTCCGTTGGGTCTAGCAACGTGGTCTGGACCGTACGTAGGCAAGCAAGTATATCCGGAAAGACTTCTCCGCTCCTAAGCCAGACTGGCGTGAATGCCGGCCCTTCGGCGGCCTTGCGGAGTCGCTTATCTCTTGTCCACAGAAACGTGGACGAATTGACAAAGACAGAGGCTATTAAATGTGCGTCAGGCCGATGCCGAGGCTGTACAAACGGCGGGCCTCAATCATCAGCCGCACCTCGCTGACTTGCGCCACTTGCCGAGATAATCGCGCATTCCGTTCGTCTTTTTGCGTCCCCAACACTGTCATCCCGTCTCTAACGACGTGGTGCCCTGTCAAGCGTTTTGAAGCGACACCTCGGCGTGGACGCCGAAAGCAGCGCCATTTCGCTCTAGTAGAAAGCCTTTGATTCCCAGACCAAGCTCGTCACTCATTTAATCTTGCAGTGGAACACCAGGTCCCACCATCCATCTCTTCGGGACTTGCACCCACGATTGCTCACTTCGAACTCCCTGACTGTTCAGGGAGGCAGGCTGCCCACTCAAGCGCTCGGCTCCTACTGGCCGGCCACAGAATGACTCGGGCTCACCTGCATGACGGCCTGACATAGTTGCGCATACGTCCATTCTTCGCGCAACATCAGGTACAACCGCGTGGCCAACTTTCTGGCCACCGCCACCTTGGCGACGCCGCGATTCTTGCGCACCGCCAGGCGACGATAGAAGCGCTTCAGTTGCGGATCGTAACGCGCCGCAGTCTGTCCTGCTTCCACCAGCAAAAAGCGCAGAAACGAACTGCCCTGTTTGCTGATCTTTCCCAGCCGCTGTTTTCCACCGCTGGATTCTTCACTCGGAATCAGGCCAAAGTAACTGCCTACTTGCTTGCCCGATCCGAACCTCTCCGCCGGTCCCAACGTCAGCACCATGGCCAACGCTGTCACCGGACCGACTCCCGGATGCGACATCAACCGCACCGCTTCCGGCCGCTGGCACGCTTCTTCCTGCACTCGCCGGCCCAGTTCGACGATCTCCGCTTCCAGCCAGTCCAGCGCTTCTAGTAAACGCTTTCGCCGCTGCGCCGTGTACGGCAGCAAGGGCAACTTCTCCAACTCCGCCCGTCCCGCCTTCGTCCACAGCTTGTATTTTTTCTGTACCCCGCAGCTCAGCGCCATGGCCTGCAGTTGATTCTTGGTGCGCGTCCGCGCCTGCACCTGCTTGTGCCGATGCACCAGCAGCTGCCGCACATCCCGCACCTCCAGGCTCGGCACCCAGATCCGCGGAAACCGATTCTCCCGCAGCAGATCCAGCAGATGTTCCGCGTCCCGCCGATCCGTCTTCTGCTTGCGCACCACCGAAGCCCGCACCCGCGCCGCATCCCCCAACCACAGATCGATACCCAACTCCGCCAGCAGCCCCTCGAACCACGGATAGTGCCCGCAAGCCTCCATCCCTACCCGCACCTCCTGGCCCGCCAGCGCACCATAAAACTGTTCCGCCTCCTCACGGTGCTGCAGCCGTTTCTCTTGCATCTCTCCCGTTCGGTTGTCAAAGATCGCGACCTGCTGAAAACCCGGATGCAAATCACATCTATAATCAGCATCACGTTGGCTCCTTCTCGCGAGCCTTGGTCTGTTTCATCACAACCAATCTACTCGTTGTGATCGAGCCAACGTCGTTATGTAATCAAGCAGAGCATGAGCGTCCGGAGGACGGTCATGCGGAGTCGAGTCGAGGGACCCCATGCCGCCTAATACCCAGCATCGGCCCGACAGGGAGTTCTCTGTACAAACTTCGTCCGGCGAGGTTCATGGTAAGAACTCCTCACAAAGCCGGTTGGCAGCGCAAGGGGACAAGGGATCTTTCGACTTCGCGCAAGATGACAGGCGTGAAGGGCAGTGAATTGTGCCTCCGAGGGACGCCAATCTGCGAGCGCTTTCCCGCTCGATGAGGGCTTTACGAAGCAACGCCGTTTTCTCCGCTACCCCAGTGAACTCCTGGGCGGTGCGTACGAGATCGTCATCAAGCGCAACGGTTATTCTCATAGGAGCTCCAGGCACCAGTTGTGGCATCAATGGTGTCACTTTTTGTGCTCTCCCGGGTACCCTAAGGGTCAGGTCCCTTTCGCGACTCGCACATCGCGCAGCAGGTCGCTGCGGCTCTTGGTGAGCAGGTTCCATGCCTCGCGGTAGCATTCATAGCAGTAACTCTTCTTTTTCACCGGCGGTGTGACGGGACTTAGCATCGCCATGAATATTCTTCGCGGGCCCAGCAGCACCGCGGCGGGGATCACGTACCAAACGTCGGTCGGAATCACGTATGCGGCAAAGAGGTCAATCTGTTCCAGCGAGTAGTCTTGCTTCTTCAAGGCGTTGGGTTTGAACTGGCAGCGGTACCCTGCTCCTGAACGCTGGGTTGTCGACTTGACCTGGACGCGAAGAAAGTTCTGCCCATGTTCAATGCCCACGTCGTATGCGTGCATGTCTCCCCACGGCTTGGAGACGATGAAGCGGCGCTGCGCGGCCTGCGCCATGAATCGCAACTCGACCCATTCTCCGCGTTGTTTTGGGCTCGTGAATTGTTCCCAGTATTTCATTTTCGCTCCCGAGGTTCTCGCTCGCTTAGTTCGAGTACCCGCCCCACCCGCGCTCGTTGGTCCGCTGTCAGACCATTGCCACAAAGGACCGGCAACTGTGTTTTGTGGAATCGCTACCGAGGGGGGTTTTGGGCAAAAGAAAAGGCGCGACCTGTAGGCCGCGCCTTCTGTTTCCAACATTTATTGCCCTATAGTTCTGGGATAGCAAATTCAGAGGGGTAAACTGGACATCGGGATGGACATTATATTGTCTGTGTTTCCTTGATCTTAGTCCCGATCGTGTAACTTCTGCCTATTGACAAGATTTGGCAAAGCCAGGATTTCTTGTGAGAATCCGGATTTCCATTGCCGGCCTTTACGTGGTCCAAGGACACGAGTAGGATCACGCTGCACGCTCGGCTTCGCGTCTGTGTCGCTGTCAACTTCTACCCAAGGGAGGTACTCCCATGAAAAGAGCCTTCGTACTGGCGTTCGCGGTGATCTGGATCGTGGTTCCACATTCGTTGTTAGCCCAAACGACTGTCGCCGCAAGCATCACTCATCTGGAGCAGGCATGGGCCGATGCACAAAAGGCCGGTGATGCGGCGAACGTCGCGCCCCTGCTGGCCGATAACTTCATCAACACCGACGTGGACGGCAACCGGTCTGGCAAATCGGAATTGCTCTCGAACCTGAAGGGCGGCAAGTGGGAGCAGAACGAAATCAGCGACGTGAAAGTGTCCGTGTATGGCGACACCGCCATCGCCACCGGAGCCTGGGCGGGCAAAGGAGTGGATCGCGATGGCACCAAGGTCGACCGTCGCGAGCGCTGGACCGATACCTGGGTAAAGATGAAAGATGGTAAGTGGCAATGCGTAGCCAGCCAGCAAACGGCGGTGAAAAAGTAATCGTGCTCTACTTTTCCACGAGCACAAACAAGTAGGGCGGCCATCCGGCCGCCCCTAAGAATCTCGTCATGGTTACTGGGTCGTGCTTTATGGGTAACGCCTAGAGATCCACGGCCCAAACAACGCCGAGAGGAGCTTCATTCTGCGGGCACTATTTTCGATTTTCTCTCTCTCTAGATTAAGAGCGGTGTCTGGTTTCGGAGAAGAGTTGCATGGCAGCACTTAAGCAGCCAGTCTCTTGCAGGATATTCTGACTCCAAACCATAAGAGAATCATCGAAGGACTATCAATTAGGAGGACAAGCTGTTGGCCTGTTGGATATTGACCCCACGAAGCGCTTTCCCGCGGCACTTCACGTTCGTTAGCAGAGCCGTGATCCCCATTCTTCTCATTGTCATTGTGTTTTCAGGCATTCCTCTGTCAGCCCAGACCTCACTTCCCGATGCGCCGAGCAGCACACTCATCTCTCAACAGGATCAGCAATCCGGGGACCAGCGGGAGCCCTCGCTGCAATCAGAGCCGGGAGCCAATACGAAACCGCAAACCACTGGAGCGTCCTCCGCGGACCCCGGTGCCGTTCGACCGGAAGATTCGGACGGCAAGCAGTCCAAACGCATTCTTTGGATCATTCCCAACTACCGGTCCGTCAGCGCCGATGCTCAACTGCCCCCGCTGACGCTCAAGGGCAAGTTTTGGCTCGCCACAGAGGACAGCTTCGACTACTCATCATTTGTTGTTGCGGGAATGCTGGCTGGCATCGGCCAAGCCCGGAATTCAACTCCCCAGTTCCATCAGGGGGCAGCTGGGTATGGCCGCTATTATTGGCACTCATTCGCCGATCAAGCCGTCGGAAACTACCTGACGGAAGCCATCGTGCCTGCGGCCACGCGCGAAGACCCGCGCTACTACACCCTCGGTCACGGAGGGCTCTTCCGTCGTTCAGGCTACGCGATAAGTCGTCTCGTCATTACCAGGACTGATTCGGGCGGCAGGACATTCAATTTTTCTGAAATCGTTGGCAACGGAGCAGCAGCTGGTATCTCCAATCTCTATTACCCCTCACAAGAGCGAACCTGGACCAAAACACAACAAAAGTGGTTGACGCAGGTTGCGGTTGATGGGCTCTTCAATGTCATGAAAGAGTTTTGGCCGGATATTAACCGTATCGTTTTCAGGGGTCACTACTGACTTCGCCGAATCTTGTCCTGAAAAGTTCTGGCTCGACATTCCCTTCAGGATCGAAAGTGTCTTTTATTGGTGAGCGAGTCTACAGGCGATCTTCTAGCACGGCTGACCTTCTAATTCCGTCACGAATTTCACCTTACGTGTCACCCTAGAGCAGGTCTACGGCTAGATATCCAGGTTCTTCACGTCCAGCGCGTTCTCTTCGATGAACTTCCGCCGCGACTCGACATCTTCGCCCATCAGCGTGGTGAAGATGGTCTCGCACTCGGCAATGTCTTCGAGCCTTACTAACAGCAGGGTCCGGCGCTCGGGATCCATAGTCGTTTCCCAGAGTTGCGGCGCGGTCATTTCACCCAGGCCTTTGTAGCGTTGCACGTCGTAGCCGCGGGTCCCGGCTTTCTTTACATACTCGAAGAGATCGCGCGCGTTCGTCTTCTCGACCGTTTCCATTTCGACCTTGCGCTTGCCACCCGTCTTCACGTTTTTCTTGTCGCTCTTCTCTTCCGCATCGGCAGCTTCGCTCTCTTCAAGTTCCGCTTCCTTATCGCTCGCGGAAGGTCTGGCAACAGCCTCGACCACGAAAGGCGGCTCCATGTAGTCCTCGATCAGTTTGAACTTCGTCATCATGTGCCGGTATTCGGCGCTCGACGCCAACTCCCAGTGGATGATATGGGCGACCCCATGCGAACTCACGAACATCGCTTGCCACAAATTGTGCTCATCGTCGAATTGTAGCTCGACGCTCTTGAAGCCGCGTTCCTTGGCCATGCCCTTCAACTGCTTCTCCAGCTTCACGAGTTTCGCGGGCGGAGTCTTCTTATCGCCTTCGAAGTCACTGTGCTTGGCCAGATCGAGTTTCGCCAAGAGCTCCGTGACCCGTTCGTCGCGCACTCGCTTATCGACCTTGTCGAAGAAGCCCAGATACTCCTTAAGCACGCTCATAAAGCTCGCCAAGTCTTTGCCTTCGAGTTTCGCGGCACCGTCACCGTAGCGCACCACGAGCCCGTCCGCAGCCCGCTTCAACATGACTTTATCGAACTCGTCGTCGTTCTTGATGTACTGTTGCGACTTCCCCTTCTTGATCGAATACAGCGGCGGTTGTGCGATGTAAACGTTGTTGCGCTTGATTAAATCCTGCATGTGCCGGAAGAAAAATGTCAGCAGCAGAGTCCGAATGTGGCTTCCGTCCACGTCGGCGTCGGTCATCAGGATGATCTTGCCGTACCGTACCTTGGTCGCGTCGAAGTCATCCTTGGCAATGCCGGTGCCAAGCGCCGTAATCATGGCACGGATTTCTTCGTGCGCCAGCATCTTGTCGTAGCGCGCCTTCTCGACGTTGAGAATCTTTCCCTTCAGCGGCAGAATTGCCTGGAAGCGCCGGTCGCGTCCTTGTTTGGCCGTCCCGCCTGCCGACTCGCCTTCTACCAGGAACAGTTCGCAGCGGTTCGGATCCCGCTCCGAGCAATCCGCCAGTTTTCCCGGCAAGCCGCCCGAATCTAGCGCACCCTTGCGCCTCGTCAAATCCCGTGCTTTGCGCGCGGCTTCGCGGGCTCGGGCTGCGTCGATGGCTTTGTTGATGATCTTCCGCGCCACAGTAGAGTTCTGCTCGAAGAACGCGCCCAGCCGCTCGTTCACGAAGGCCGTGACCACGCCCGCGATATCGGAGTTCAGCTTGCCCTTGGTCTGCCCTTCAAATTGCGGTTGCGGAAGCTTCACGCTGATCACCGCGACCAGACCTTCGCGGACGTCGTCGCCGGTCAGATTTTCTTTTACATCTTTGAACAAACCCATCTGCTGCCCCGCGTAGTTAATGGTGCGGGTCAGAGCGGTGCGGAAGCCCGAAAGATGCGAGCCTCCGTCGACTGTGTTGATGTTGTTCGCGAAGCTGAAAACCGATTCCGAGTACGCGTCGTTATATTGGAGTCCGATCTCCATCACCACACCGTTGCGCTCGGCTTCCATGTAGATCGGCTTGTCGTGCAGCACCTGCTTGCCACGATTGAGGTGCTTAATGAACTCCGCAATCCCGCCGTTGTACTTGAACTCCGAGTGCTTGGCCTCGCCGGTTTTCGCGTCCGTGTTGCGCTCGTCTGTAAGGGTGATCAGCAGCCCCTTGTTCAGGAACGCGAGTTCGCGCAACCGCTGGGCCAACGTGTCGTAGTTGTACTCGGTCGCGGTGAAAATGCTCTTGTCGGGAAGGAAGTGCACTTTGGTTCCGCGCTTCTTGGTTGCTCCCGTCTTCTTAAGCTTGATGGTGGGTTCGCCCTTGGAATACGTCTGCTCCCAAGTCGCACCGTCACGCCAGATCTCCAGCTCCAGGTCTTCGCTTAACGCGTTCACGCATGAAACGCCGACGCCATGCAATCCACCGGAAACTTTGTAGGAAGAAGTATCAAACTTTCCGCCGGCGTGCAGCTTGGTCATCACCACCTGCGCCGCCGAAACTTTTTCTCCGTCGATCTCCATGTCATCCACGGGAATTCCGCGCCCGTCGTCGACTACGGTGATGGAGTTGTCGATGTGAATGGTGACGTCAATCTTCTCCGCGAAACCAGCAAGCGCTTCGTCGACGGAGTTGTCCACGACTTCGTATACCAGGTGATGCAACCCCATCTCACCGGTCGAGCCGATGTACATGGCTGGACGCTTGCGTACCGCCTCCATGCCGCCAAGAACTTTGATGGAATCGGCCGTGTAATCGCCGTTGCCTCCGCCATTCGACGACGTGATCGGAGTCACTTTTCCGTTTTTTGTTTTGGTATCTACGATGGGAGTATTAATCTCTTTTGTGGCCATTCCGCTCCGCGAAAATGCCCGAATTTATTCTTTGAACTCGATCCCGCTCATGCCCCAGGAAAAAGGCTGGAAAATCGCCTCCGCCCATGCTTTGAAGGCCACCGCAGAGGCGACTTCAAGTTATTGAAATTGCTAATACTTAGGGTCATTTGGCGACTATTGAAATTATACCATACCGGCGAGGTTTTTGAGACCTTCTCCGGCACCCTGAATCGCCTCGGTAAACTGGCCCTTTTAGCGGCATCTGACCTTATCTCCAGGGCGGACGTCGGCGCGGTAAGCGTTTCTCTTCCGGCACCTCGCGGCTCTCCGTCACCATCTAACCAGTTAACTGTGACCAGTTATGTCCTCCGGCAAAAGCTGGCTGGACGCAAGCAGTATCCTCTGGTGCTGATGCTCGAGCCTCTCTTTCGCTGCAATCTGGCCTGCGCAGGGTGCGGCAAGATTCAGTATCCGGCCCACATTCTTAAGAAAGACCTCTCGCCCGAGGAATGCTTCCGCGCCGTCGATGAGTGCGGGGCGCCCATGGTCTCGATCCCTGGTGGCGAACCGCTCATGCACCCGCAGATCGGCGAGATCGTCGAGGGCCTGGTGGCCCGCGAGAAATACATCTACCTCTGCACCAACGCGCTGCTGTTGAAAGAAAAGATCCATCTCTTCAAGCCAAGCAAATACCTGACTTTCAGCGTGCATCTGGATGGCCAGCGCGAAGAGCACGACTTGGCAGTCTGCCGCGAGGGCGGATACGAGATTGCGGTTGACGCTGTTCGCGAAGCTCTCAAGCGCGGGTTCCGTGTCACCACCAACACCACGCTGTTCGATGGCGCTGAGCCCAAGAGCGTCCGCGCCTTCTTTGACGAAATGATGGACTTGGGAGTTGAGGGCATGATGCTCTCGCCCGGCTACTCCTACGACAAGGCCCCGGATCAGAAGCACTTCCTCGGCCGCGCCCGAACGCGCCGCATGTTCCGCGCGATCTTATCGAACCGCAAGCCAAGCTGGCGCTTCAACCTGTCACCGCTATTTCTAGAGTTCCTGATGGGCAAGCGTACGTATCCGTGCACACCCTGGGGCATGCCGACTTACAACGTCTTCGGATGGCAGAAGCCCTGCTATCTGCTCCAAGATGGCTACGCCGAAACTTTCGCCGAGTTGCTCGCTACCACGGAGTGGGAGAAATACGGTACCGAGTCGGGTAATCCCGCCTGCGCCAATTGCATGGTACATAGCGGATACGAGGCCTCGGCGGTGAATGCCACATTCAGTTCGCTCGGCGGATTCCTTGCCACCGTAAAAGCTACGCTGTTCAGCGGCTACCGCGACGAGGGCGCGCTCAAGTTGCTGGACGAACCCACGGCCCCGGTGCATCCACTAGTCCAGATCGCGCCAAACGAGTCTTCGTTGCAACATACTAGGGCCTAAGTTGAGAACGCCTCAGCGGCTAAAGCCTGTTTGATTTTGTGGCACTTACGTCGCGGCTTAAAGCCGCGCCCTTTCAAAGCAAAGGCAGAAGCGGGTTTCAGCAAATTGCAAGGCAAGTAGCAAAAGCTCCCCCTGTGAGACCTGGTCCCCTGTGGTTGAGCCTTTGCAGATCTTGTGGAGTTCAGAAAAATGACTGGCAAAGAAGCTGGACACATCGACCACGCCTCCCCGAACGCGATGCCGCCTCACGCGAATGCATCGAATGCCGAGACTCTCGAAATCGCGCCTGGCACGAAGCATGAACAACTTGAAGGCTGGATTCCGGACCTCGCGACTGAGGAAGAATGCCGCATCGCGCTCGAAAAAGCTTTCGACTATCGCGGTGACATCACAATCACCCGCAAAGATGGATCTAAAATCGAAGGCTATCTCTTCGACCGCCGTAGCGCTCCGACTCTAGCCGATTCTGTGGTCCGTCTCTTCCCCAAGAACTCCAACGAAAAAGTGTCCATCTCCTACGCCGATATCGCAGCGCTGGCATTCACTGGGCGCGATACAGCCGCCGGCAGAAGCTGGGAGGCCTGGATGAAAAAATACGCCGAGAAAAAAGCCGCCGGGGAAAAGAACATCGGCTTGCAGCCCGAGCCGCTAGAGTAACTTTCTCAATGGCGTACTTATAAGCACTTTGTCATTCCGAGCGCAGCCCGGAGCGAACGCGACGGCAAGTCGAGGAACCTGCTTTTGGCGCCACCGTCAGCTGCATTTCCGTAATTATTTCACTGCTTTTCCAGCTACCGCGAAACTCAGCCCCTGCACCAACTCCTCGACCTCATCCTCGGTGCCAGCAATGAAGGTGAACGAGACAACACAGCCGCGCGCCAGCATCACCAGCGTCGACTGCCGCATTACCCGCGTCCCGACGTCTTTCTGAAAATCTGCGCGCGCCACCGTTTTGGACCCCACCGGGAACTCATAAGGCTCGTCGTCGATCTCAAATCCCTGCGCCTTCGCTACTTCCATCACCGGCCCGAAATACTGCGCCGCATATTTCAATCCCGGATACTCCGCCGCACTCTCCGCCGCAATCAAAATCGACGCATTGATATCCTCCGCCCGCGCCTCAGGCGGCCGCGAAAACGCCGCCAGCAGCACCTTACCGCAGCCGTTGGGGCAGCTCCCCAAGCTTGCCCTGAGCGAAGCCGAAGGGGCTGTCTGGTCGAGCGCAGCTCGACTCTGCTCCGGCGCCGCCGATATGTCGGCCGCATTCATCTCCTCGGTCCGCAACACCCATCCCGTAGGAATCTTGCAGGTGAGACCAAATCCCGCGTTGCGGTAGTCTCCTGCGCTCACTGTGCCGGAATCCGACGGAGAATCTGACCGGGACGCAGGCTTTTTCACATGCTTCGATGAGGAGGACGGAGAGGATTGTGCCGACGCCAAGCTGACGAAGAAAATGACGAAGCAACCACCAAGACAAGCAGAAACAAATCGGCGGAAAACCATATTTATATGTTATCTGAACGGCGCCCCCGAATCGGAAAGGGTGAAGTTCACCTGGATCTGGCTTTCCACCTCGACGGGTTCGCCCTTGAAAAGGTAAGGCTTGAATTTCCATTGCTTGACGGCCTCAATGGCAGCCGGCGCGAGCGCAGGGTGCCCAGAGATCAATTCAATGTGCGCAATATCCCCGGCCTTATTGATCAGGACGCGCAACAAAACCGTTCCCTGAATCCGGTCGCGCCTCGTCTCGGGAGGATATTCTGGGCGAACTTTCTTGATCACCAAACCCTCGGCAACTTTCTGGGAGACACGTACCCGTTGCCCGGCTAGGACCTGGGAGGTAGCTGACGTCATCCCAATGGAAAAGGAAAGAAGCCCAATGCAGAGTCTGTTTCGTAGTTTCATATCGACCTCAACTTCATGGACTTCTTACGCCGCCCGTCCCATTACCGGCTGCGTGCAGTGTGCACACCGGCGCGCCTCAATCGGAATCTCGCTCAGGCACTCCGGACACTTTTTAGTCGTGGGATCAGGCGGTTTCTCACCCCGGTTCATGCGAGCGACCAGCGCGTTCACCGGCGTTACTACGAAGAAATAAATCGCCGCCGCAATCAGAAGAAATGACACGCAGGCGTTGATGAAGTCGCCGACCGGAAAGCGCGTGCTGCCAATCGAAAATCCGAGGTAAGAAAAATCCGGCTTACCTACAACGGCCGCGATCAACGGCGTAAGCAGATCCTTGGTAAGCGCCGCGACGACCCCGCCGAACGCCGCGCCAATCACCACGCCCACTGCCATATCGACAACATTCCCGCGCAGGATGAACTTCTTGAATCCGTCGAGCATAAGCCGCCCCTCCCGAAATGCGAGTGGCCGCCACTTTACGGCAGGAAGGTAGAGAGGTCAAGGGCGCTTCGAGTTATGTGTCGGTAGCACATGATATGTCCGGTTGAGATAGCACGTGATCTGTCCGCTTTGCAGGCGGTGAGGGTAGGAGACCATGCGAAGCATGGTTTCCTACAC